>WNFC01000939.1_pt1 | contig 29559 bp, 28 predicted proteins | sample 5400541 | NCBI WGS metagenome assembly WNFC01 (sample SAMN13153342, study PRJNA577476) | soil metagenome | isolation source: 120 cm saprolite under Douglas fir tree site 2 hole 2 replicate 1 | place: USA:California | collected 2015-04-18
GAGCCGAACACCACCCGGTTGCGCGCATACTCGAGGGCCTGCTCGTAGGCCGCCTGCATCACACCCACGGCGCGCGCCGCGGTCTGGAGCCGGCCGTTCTCGAAGCCGCCCATCGTGTAGTAGTAACCCTGCCCCAGACCCTGCTGGCCACCGATGAGGCTTTCCTCCCCGACGAACCAGCTGTCGAACGCCAGCTCGTAGCTGTGCATGCCCCTGTAGCCGATGGTGTCGATGGGCCGGCCCTCGAGCCGCCCGCCCCGCCCGTCGCCGAGCTCGAAGCCGTGCCCGTCGCCCCGCGGCTTGGGCACCACGAACAGCGACAGGCCGCGGTGGGCCTTGCCTCGGTCGGGATCGGTCCGGGCCAGCAGCATCAGCACGTCCGCCCGGGCCGCGAACGTGCACCACGTCTTGACCCCGTTGACCAGCCAGCCCCCGTCGGTGCCGGTCGCGCTCACCGTGATGCCGGCGACGTGCGAGCCGAAGTCGGGCTCGGTGACGGCCACCGCGGCGAGCAGCTCACCGGAGGCCAGGCGGGGCAGCCAGTGGCGCTTCTGCTCCTCGGTGCCGCCCCGGACCAGGGCGCGGGTCAGGATCTCGGGCCGGGTGATCAACGAGCCGCCGACGCCGAGCGACCCCCTCGACAGCTCCTCGGTCGCCACGACCATGCCGAGGTAGTCGCTCTCGCCGCCAGTGGCCCAGCCGCCGTACTCCTCGGGAACGGACAGGCCGAAGGCGCCCATCTCGGCCAGCCCGGCGATGACCTCTTCGGGGATGTCGCCGTTGTGGCGGTGGACGTGCTCGGCGACGGGCTCGATCTTCTCCTCGGCGAAGCGGCGGAAGCTGTCCTGCACCAGCTCGAAGTCGGCGTCGAGATGGCGGGGCCCGGCCTCGCCGCACAATGACGCCAGCCACTCGGGGTCTCGGCAGGCGGCGACGAAGTCGTGCGGCCACGCCACGTCGGCCGCGGCCCAGTGGGCCTCGCGCCCGGCGACCTTGCACATCACGTCGTACACCGCGTCGGCCACGAAGGCACACGCCAGCGCGGCCTCGGTGGCCCCCTTGGCGCCGTAGTCGAGCGCCGACCGGGCGATCTCCACCGCGGCGGCGGCGTGGGCCAGGTCGTAGGCGAGCACCTGGTGGTCGTCCGCGGCGCGCGGGCCGAAGGAGGCGAGCTGAACCGCGCCGTTCCGCACGACGGAGGACGCCACCTCGACGGCCGAGGCGGCTGCTGTCAGGTCTGGGGTCGCCATGGCGGGGAGGCTATGGCATCAGGGCTCGGCGCTCAGTGGCGCAGCACGATCAACGCGTCGTGGTGGTCGATGGTGGCCCCGTCGTCGAACGTGATGAGCGTCCGGTTGCCGGGATGGGGCTCGACGTGGATGGAGAGGAACTGCTCCAGGGAGTCGAACAAGCTGATCGACCCACGCGGCGCGGGTGTCAGCCAGTGGGCGACGACCACGCCGGTCGAGAACACGACGCCCTCCAGCACCAGGCCGGTCCCCGATACGCCGGACGCGTCGGTCTCCCGCCACATGGTGAAGCGCTGCATCCCCGACGGGGCCCGTTCGACCATGCCCCGATTGTCCTCTCTTGTCCGATGCTTGGCCATGGCCCGTCCGGGCCATCTCGGAGCGTGGTCAGCCCGGCCGGCGGGCGACCACGGTGACCAGAGGCGGCAGCACGACGGGGTCGTTGCCGGGGTGGACGCCGGTGAGCGCCTCGAGGTAGTCGGCGAGCGAGCCGGGGCCGGCGCCGGCGGGGGCCTCGGCCCACGCGTCCACGATCTCCAGCCCGGCCTGGAGGACGAGGGCCGGTAGCAGGGCGCCCACGTCCGGGTGCGGTGCGTCGGGCATGGAGAAAGGTCGGCCGTCGATGCGCCCGGCCGAGGTGATGGGCTCCTGGGCCACGACCCACCCGCCCTTCCGCACGGCGCGGCCCATCCGGTCCAGGACCCTGACCGGCTCGACCACGTGGAGGAGCAGGAACCGGCAGAACGCCAGGTCGACCTCCTCGGGCAGGGTCAGGTCCTCCGCCCCCTGGGTGATGGCCACCACCTGGGCGTGGGCGGCTGCCGCCCGGGCCACCTCGTCGCGCGCCGCCGGGTCGCTGTCGACGGCGTAGATGCGGCCGTCGCGCCCCACGATCTCGGCCAGGGCCACGCTCACGTCGCCGCCCCCGGCGCCCACGTCCACGCCGCGCCAGCCCTCCCGCAGGCCCAGGCGGTCGAGCGCGGTGGCGAGCGGCCGCCGGTACACGTCGTTGCGCAGCCCGAGCTCGATCATCGGCGCCCGACCCTACCGCCATGGCGCCTTGGTGGAGCTCGGCTGCAAGTGTTCGGCCCAGGTTCATCCTCCGTTCGCACCACGGTTGGGGGCGGTTCTTGCGGCGCCCCTAGCGTGCGGGCCACATGAGCGACTCCGCACTGCCCTCGGCGCGTGACGATCATCATGGTCACGGCCAAGGGTGAGGAGATCGACGCCGTCGTCGCCCAGGAGGTCGGGGCCGACGATTACGTGACCAAGCCCTACCGCATGCGGGAGCTGATCGCCCGGGTCCGCGCCGCGTCGTGACCACCGACCTCGATCTCGGGGTGGTGCGGTGGTGGGACCGCGGACCGGCCCGCGACATCCTCTATGCCAGCGCGTGCCTGCCCGGGCTCTTCCCGGCCATCACCGACTTCCGCCGGACGGTGAGGCTCATCAGCGAGAGCCGGGAGATCGCCCGGGCGTTCCTCGCTCGGTCCGCGGCCACCGCCAGTGCCTAGCCCCCGGAGCCGTACGGAGGGCGCAGGCGGTCTACTGAGCCGCTGGCGCATGTCGGGCGCGTTCGTCTGGCAAGGTGGGCGCATGCGTCGATGCATCCGGGCCCTGGCGGGCGCCGCCCTCCTGCTAGCGGTGCTCTCGGCGAGCGCCGCGACCGCGGCGGCTCACGCGCCGCGGCGCCAGGTGCCCTTCCGGAGCCCCGAGGCCGGATCTGGCGCGTCGTCCGCGGGCCGGCCGGGCGCACCTTTCGCGCCGGAGACGGTCCGCCTGGCGGGGGCCGCGGGCCCGGGTGTGAAGCCCCGGGCGGTGGCCACCCCGTCGTCCTTTCCCCTCATCAGCCTGGAGGACGAGCTCAACGTCGCCGACGTCAGCCCGCCGGATACGCAGGTGGCGGCCGGGCCGACCGAGCTGGTCGAGATGGTGAACGTCACGCTGTCGACGTGGGACAAGTCCGGCCGGAGGACCTCGGGCCCGGCGTCGTTGGACTCGGTGTTCGACGTCCCCCCGGGCCTGGACTTCACCGACCCCCGGGTCGTGTTCGACCCGGCTAACGGGGGGCGCTTCTTCGCCTCCGGCTCTGGGATCAACTTCTCCGGCGGGCCCGGCACCACCAGCCAGACGTACGTGGCGGTGTCCACCTCGTCCGCCCCGACCTCCTCGCCGGCGGACTGGCTCCACTTCACCGTCGCCTCGAACAGCGGGGGCACGATCTACGACCAGCCCAAGCTCGGCGTGACCTCCGACAAGGTGGTGATCACCTGGAGCGACTTCGCCGGCGCCAGCCTGCCCGCCGAGGAGATATGGGTGGTGGAGAAAGGCGACCTAATAGCAGGCACGGCCACTGCCGCGTCCGAGGCCGAGGTCGGCACCCCCTCGACGGCGCGCTTCAGCGTGGTGCCGGCCGTCGACGAGCTCGGCACGGAGGGTCCCGACGCCTGGCTGGTCTACAACGCCGCCGACCCGCAGCTCGCGGCCGAGCCGGGTACGCCCTCGGCCGGAGTGCTGGAGATCACGGGCCGCCCGGCCACCCATGACACGACGCTGGCCCTCGCCAGGTTCAGCCCGATCGCGGCGACGTCACTGCCCCCGCCCGCCGACGAGCCGTCCAAGTCCGCGGAGATCGACACCGGCGACGACCGCTTCCTGAGCGCGGTCATCAGCGGCGGCCGGGTGTGGGCGGGCGGGACCGACGCGTGCACGCCCGCCGGGGACACCACGGTGCGGCCGTGCCTGCGGCTGGTCGAGCTGGCCGTCGGCGCCGCGCCCGCGACGCTTCAGGACTTCGACGCCGGCCAGGCCGGCACCGATTGGTATTTCCCCGCCCCCGCCTTCAACGGGGCCGGAGACCTCATCGTCTCCTTCAGCAGCTCCTCGCCGGTCCAGCTTCCCTCCGCCGCCGCGTCCGGGCAGCTGCGCAGCGACACCAACCGCCTCGACCCCGAGACGATCGTCCTCGCCGGCCAGACGGTCTACACCGAGAGCGGCGCCAACTGCCCGGCCAGCGCGGACGCCTCCGCCGGCCAGGCCTCGCGCTGGGGCGACTACTCGTCGGCCGCGGTTGATCCCACCGACGGCACCGTCTGGACCGCCGCCGAGTACGCCGCGGCCACCTCCGATGCCAGGCACTCCTCGTGCGACTGGGGCACCGGCGCGGCTCGCGTGACCTTCGGGGCGCCGGTGGTGGGCGGCGTGGCGCCCAACCGGGGCCCGCTCGATCGGCCGACTCCCGTGGTCCTGACGGGGACCGACTTCGGGCCCGATTCGACGGTCACCTTCGGCTCCGTGCCGAGCGCGTCCGTGACCGTCCTGTCCTCCACTCGAATCTCCGCCGTGGCCCCCGCCTCTGCGGTCGAGGCCGTCGTTCCCGTCACGGTCTCGGACCGCTACGGGACCAGCGCGCCCGGTGGGCCCTACCGCTACGACGCGGGCGCGGGGTACTGGTTCGTGGCGGCCGACGGCGGGGTGTTCGCCTTCGGTGACGCCGGCTTCTTCGGCTCGACCGGGAGCCTGCGGCTGAACGCGCCCATAGTGGGCATGGCGCCGACGCCTTCGGGGCACGGGTACTGGTTCGTGGCGTCCGACGGCGGGGTGTTCGCCTTCGGTGACGCCGGCTTCTTCGGCTCGACCGGGAACCTGCGGTTGAACGCGCCCATAGTGGGCATGGCGCCCACGCCGTCGGGGCACGGGTACTGGTTCGTGGCGGCCGACGGCGGGGTGTTTGCCTTCGGCGACGCCGGGTTCTTCGGCTCGACCGGGAACCTGCGGTTGAACGCGCCGATCGTCGGGATGGCGCCGTCGCCGTCGGGGCAGGGGTACTGGTTCGTGGCGGGCGACGGCGGGGTGTTTGCCTTCGGCGACGCCGGGTTCTTCGGCTCGACCGGTGCCATGCACCTCAACAAGCCGATTGTGGGGATGGCGCCGTCGCCGTCGGGGCAGGGGTACTGGTTCGTGGCGGGCGACGGGGGGGTGTTCGCCTTCGGAGACGCCGGCTTCTTCGGCTCGACCGGGAACCTTCGGTTGAACAAGCCGATCGTGGGCATGGCGCCGACGCCGTCGGGCGCGGGGTACTGGTTCGTGGCGGGCGACGGCGGGGTCTTCGCCTTCGGCGACGCCGGCTTCTTCGGCTCCACCGGCGCCATGCATCTCAACAAGCCCATAGTCGACATGGTCGTCAACTGACGTGTAAGGTTCGCGAATGGCGAACACGGGGCGGGGCGCAAGGGTTGGCGCGTTGGTCGGCACGGCCGTCTCGGTGGTGTGCCTCGGGCTGGCTCCGCCGGCAGGCGCGGTCGTGTCGGTCGCGTCGGTGACTCTCACCACCTCGCCGCCGATCGCCCGGGCGGACCTGCCCGAGGTCCTGACCGCCTCGGTCACGGGCTCTGACGGGAACCCCGTCGCCGACGGGACGCCCGTCACCTTCTCGGTCAACGGCCCCAAGGGCGGGGTGATCGTCGACAACATCTACGTGGGCATCGCCGGTGACGCCACCGGCGACGGGTACTGGCTCGCCGGGTTCGACGGCCAGGTCCACGCTTACGGCACCGCCAACTCCGCCTACACCGGGCCGCCCATCAGCCAGCTCCAGGCGCCGATAGCGGAGATCAAGGCCACGCCGAGCGGGAACGGCTTCTACCTGGTGAGCGAGACCGGGCAGGTGTTCGCTCGCGGCGACGCCATGTTGCACGGCGACGCCAGCTCGCTGGACCTGGCCAACCCGATCACGTCGATCTCACCGACTGCGGGCGGCTACGTCCTTGCCGACGACGCCGGGAACGTCTACCCGTTCGGCGACGCCACGCTCCAAGGCCAAGGAGGGTTGGGCGGTCTCCAGGTCCCGCCGGTGTCGGACATCGCGGAGACACCGGACGGGGGCGGCTACTGGTTGCTCACGGTGGACGGCCACGTGTGGCCCTTCGGCGACGCCGCCCAGCTGACGTCACCGACGCTGCCGGCCGACACCTTCGCCACGGCGATGGCGCCGCACGGCGCCGACGGGCTCTGGGTGGACGACGCGCGCGGGGACATCTTCAACCTCGGGAGCGCGCCCCCGGTCGGCTCGGCGCTGGCTCCCAACCAGCCGGTGACCGGGCTGGCGGCCAACCATGCCGGCACCGGGTGGTGGGCCGTGGATGCCGACGGTCTGGTGTCGGCCTCGAGCGCGACGACGGTGGTCGGCGATCCCTACATCGTTCCCACGTCGGGCGGGCTGGCCCGGCTGGCGTTCACGTCGGTCGCCCTCGGGACCTCGATAGTCTCGGCCTCCGCCGGCGGGGTCAGCTCGGCTCCGGCGAACGTGCAGTGGATGCCGCCGCCGAGCGGCTACTGGCTGGGGGCCCAGGACGGCGGCATCTTCGCCTTTGGGATCGCCCGCTTCCGCGGGTCCACGGGTGCGATGCGGCTCAACCAGCCCATCGTGGGCATGGCTCGCACGCCTACCGGTCTGGGCTACTGGCTGGTGGCCCGGGACGGCGGCATCTTCGCCTTCGGCGACGCCGGGTTCTTCGGCTCGACCGGCGGGATGCACCTCAACAAGCCCATCGTCGGCATGGCGGCCACCCTCGACGGCAGGGGCTACTGGCTGGTGGCCAGCGACGGCGGCATCTTCTCCTTCGGCGACGCCAGGTTCCTCGGCTCCACCGGGTCCATCCACCTCAACCAGCCCATTGTCGGCATGGCGCCCGGCTTCTTGGGGTTCGGTTACTGGCTGGTGGCCAGCGACGGCGGCATCTTCGCATTCGGCGACGCCGGCTTCCACGGCTCCACCGGGAGCATCGCGCTCAACAAGCCCATCGTGGCCATGGCGCCCACCCTCTTCGGTGACGGCTACTGGCTTGTGGCCAGCGACGGCGGGATCTTCGCCTTCGGCGACGCGGGCTTCCACGGCTCCACCGGGTCCATCCACCTCAACCAGCCCATCGTCGGCATGGCCCCGACCGCGGTCGACGACGGGTACTGGCTGGTGGCCCGGGACGGTGGCATCTTCGCCTTCGGCACGGCCGAGTTCAACGGGTCCACGGGGTCCATCACGCTGAACCAGCCCATCGTCGGGATGGCGGCCATCCAGCCCTTCTACGTCCCCGGGCCGATCTCGTTCGGGTCGGGCGGGAGGGGCGGGTCCGGCGTGCGATCCCCCAATGTCGAGCTGGCCCGGCTGGCGCGAGGCGACCGGTAGGGCGCTCCGCTCACGGACGGTGCAGGATTCTTTCGGTGGCGAGGTGGCGTCAGAGCCGGCTCGGCAAGGTGTCGAGAGATAGCTGGGGAGATTAGGTGGTCTCAGACCACCTAATCTCCCCAGCAACATGAAATAACATGAAAAGGGAGCCAACCTCCCAGGTCCTCGGGCCGAGCACTTGTCCAGCCGTTGCTTAGGGTGGCCGATCAGTGCGAGACCTGGTAGCAGGCCACGTCGTACTGGGAGACGGCCTTGGGGTTGGGTGAGTTGGCGTTGCCGGCGTTGTAGGCGGCGCCTCCCGTCCCTCCGGGGCTGGTGGCCGACGGCTCGTTGAACGGTGCACCCGGAGACGAGCTGGCCTGCCCGGGGCTGGACGGCTGCGCCTGGCAGGACTGCGACGGCTGGCCCGTGGTGCTGGGGTTGGTGGCCGCGCCCGCGGCGCCGGCCGACAGGCCGACACCTCCGACGAGCAGGACGCCGGCGACGATGTGGTTGAGTCTCATACCAGGCATATACGACCCCGCCGGCCGGAGGGATGGCGTCCGGTGCCCGCGCCTTTCTTCCACGTCCCCGATCCTCATGTGACGCCCATGATCGTGGCGATCTGCGCGGGTGCGACGCTCCTCCAGTAGGCGGCGTCGTGGTAGCCAGGCCCGAAGCTCGTCTGCGGCGGTCCGGGCAGCCCGGCGGCGAAGCTGCGGGCGGCCCGGTAGAAGGGGTCCCCCTGGCCGCAGTCGACCCGCACCACGAGGCGGGCCAGCCGGGCCTCGCCGGCCACCACGTCGTGGCGGCGGTAGTCCTCGGCGTCGTCGAAGGCACCGGGCGCGGTGGCCGCCGCCGAGAGCCACAGGGCCGGGCTGGCGGCGGCGACCGCAGAGAAGGTCTGCGGGGTGGTCTCGGCCACGAGCAGGGCGCCGTAGCCGCCCATCGACCAGCCGATCAGGGCCCGGCGAGCCAGGGGCCCGACCTCGCGCTCCACCATCGGCACGAACTCGTGCACCAGCATCCCGAGCGCATCTGTTCCGTCGGCCCGGGGATGCCAGTAGGAGTCCGCGCCCCCGTCGACCGCGGCCACCGCCAGCCGGGCGCCCTGGGCCGCGGCCACGTCGTGGAGGTGGATGGTGTCGAACGCGAACCGGTGGTCGTCGCCCTTGCCGTGCAGGCAGTACACGACGCCGGCCAACGGGGGATCGGGCATCGAGACGCTCCAGCCCACCGTCCGGCGCATGAAGGTGCTGTCCAGCTTGCCCGAGACCACCCGAGTGGCGGAGGGAGGCACGCGGTGGTCGGGGCTGGCGGCCAGGCCGAGATGGTGCAGCAGGCGCCGACGCTCGCTGGCCCCGGCCTCGACGTAGCCGCCCACCGCGACCGCGCCGGCCGCGCCCACGCCGATGAGGAAGCCCCTGCGGCTCAACATCGCAACAGTGTGCCGCCCACGCGCCGACGCCGGCGGCTCCCTGGCGGGCCGCCGGCGTCACAGGGCCACGCGGCGGCCACTGCGCCCGCGTAGGGTGATCGACATGATCGTTCCCGCGGGAGACGATGCCAGGCCTTCGGCCATGGAAAGGGAGCTGGTGCTCGCTTCGGTGGTCGAGGCCGGCGTCGTCACGGTTGCCGAGGTGGCCGCCGACACGGGCTTTCGACCCACCCGGGTACGCGAGGCCCTGCTCCGGCTCGCCATCGACGATGCCGTCGTCTCCGACGGTGAGCGATGGCGGCCCGGGCGCGGCGCCCGTCAACCTGCCCGCCGCCATGCGTCGCAGGCCGGTGGGCTGGCCGGCTCCGCGTAGCCACCTGCCGGGGAGCTACTCCGTCACGGGCACGTCTACGGGCACGTACAACCGGGCGAGGAGGTCGCGCACCCGCCGGCCGATCTCGTCCCGTATGGGGCGGACCTCCTCGAGCGGCCGCCCGGCGGGATCCTCCAGCTCCCAGTCCTCGTAGCGATGCCCGGGAAAGAACGGGCACGCGTCGCCGCAGCCCATCGTCACCACGACGTCCGCGGCCCGCACGATCTCGTCAGTCCACGGCTTGGGGAATTCGCGGGAGATATCGATGCCCACCTCGGCCATGGCGGCCACCGCTGCGGGGTTGACCTCGACGGCGGGCTCCGAGCCGCCCGACCAGGCCACGGCCCCGTTCCCGGCCAGGTGGTTGAACCAGCCGAGCGCCATCTGCGATCGCCCGGCGTTGTGCACGCACAGGAAGAGGACGGCGGGCTGATCCAGTGTGAAGGCTTCGAGATCGGGCACGGCAGCTCCCTTCCCACCGGCGAACCTACCGGCTGGTTCATAGCCCGGCCGACGCCCACGGTTCACCTCCGCGTCACCCGACGGTAGACCCGTGGCCAGCAACGCCGGGTACGGTCGAGACGTGAGCCACGTGACCGACGCCCACCGCGAGCGCCGGATCGAGCTGGAGGGCGCGTTCAACTTCCGGGATCTCGGCGGCTACGCCACCGCCGGCGGCGGGCCGGTGCGCTGGCGCCGCCTGTACCGCGCCGACGGCATCCACAAGCTGACGCCCGCCGACCGCGGCCGGGTACGCGAGCTCGGCCTGGCGACGGTCGTGGACCTGCGGACGGGCGCGGAGCTCGAGGAGCGCGGCCGGTTCCCGTTCATCGGGGAGCTGGAGGGCTACCACCACCTCCCGCTGATAGACGCCGTGTGGGACCCCGCCACCGTGGAGGAGCAGGTGGCGGTCATGTCGGCAGCCGAGCTCCTCGTCTTCCAGTACAAGGCGATGCTCGTCGAAGGGCGGGCCGCCATCGCCGCCACGTTCGAGCTGCTCGCCGAGCCCGGCTCCTACCCCCTCGTCTTTCACTGCGCGGCAGGCAAGGATCGCACGGGCGTGGTCGCCGCCCTGGTTCTCAGCCTGCTGGCCGTGAGCGACGCCGACGTCTGCCACGACTACGGTCTCAGCCGGGAGGCGATGGAGCGGATGATGGCCTGGATCAGGACCAACCGGCCCGAGGCCCTCGACGCCATGGTCGCCCAGCCCAAGGCGATCCTCGATGCCCCGCCCATGGCCATGCATCTGCTCCTCGACTCGGTGCGCGCCGAGTTCGGCTCCGTCGCCGGCTACCTCGGCGACCTCGGCCTCTCGAGCCGAACGCTCGGCGCGGTCCGCGCCAACCTGGTCGCCTAACCGAGCCGGCTGCCGAGCCCGGCCACCACGGCCACGTCGTGGGCGTGGGACAGGAGCGAGACGGCCGCGTCGAGTGCCAGCCAGCGGACCTCGTCCACCTCGTCGTTGGGCTGGAAAGATCCCCCGGTGGCGCGCATGGCCCAGTACCGGACCCGCTTGTCGCGGCCCTTGGCGTCCGCGTAGCGCGTCTCGGCCAGCTCGGGACCGACCTCGCCGTACAGGCCCGTCTCCTCCTCGACCTCTCGGAGCGCCCCGGCCAGGGCCTCCTCCCCCTCAATGAGCTTGCCCTTGGGCAGGGACCAGTCGTCGTATCGCGGCCGGTGGACCAGCAGGACCTCGAGGCCCCCGCCCGGGTCCCGGCGCCACACGACGGCCCCAGCCGCTTCGACCTCCACCGCGGCGTCGTCCATGGACGGGAGGCTAGGGGCGCGCCGGGTAGCCTGGCTCGGAGGTGCGAGCTGCTGGAGCCCGCAGTCGTCCCGCAGTCGTTCCGTTGACAGAGACCACCACCTTCACGGATCCCACCGTCACGCCGGAGGCGGTCCTCGCCTCCCTGGCCGACGCCGGCTTCCACCTCGGCCGCCCGGAACGGGCCCGGCGCACCCTCCTCGACACCTTCGACCTCCGGCTGCGCCGTGCCCGCATGCGCCTCGAACGCCGGCTGGGCGCGGTCGACGAGCTGGTCCTGACGGCGCCGGGGTCGCCCCCGGCCCGGCTGGGCAACCCGTGCGCCCCGGAGCGCCCGCGCCGGGGTGAGGACCTCCCCGCCGGCCCGTTCCGGGCCCGCCTGGCCTCGGTCCTGGAGGTTCGGGCCCTTCTCCCCCTCGTCACGGTGAGAGGAACCTCGCGCATCGGGGTGAAGCGCGACGCCAACGGCCAGGCCGTCGTCACCGTCGTGATGCACCAGCGGCTGACCCTCGAAGGCGGCGCCCGCGCTCGCACCGGAGCGCCGAGATGGGTCGTCGAGGTCGAACCCCTCCCGGGTTTCGAGCGCGCCGCCCAGCGGGCCGAGGCGCTCATGGCGTCGCTCGGCCTCAGGCGGCGCCCGGGCGACGTCGTCGATCTGATGGCGGCGGTGACAGGCGCGGACCGCCCCGCATTCGACAGCTCACCGACGATCGCGCTCGATCGCCACCGGCCGGCCTACGAGGCCTTCGCCCTGGTGCTGCGGCACCTGGCCACCTCCGTCGAGGCCAATCGGCCGGGCACCATCGACGACGTCGACCCCGAGTTCCTCCACGATCTCCGCGTCGCGGTCCGGCGTACCCGCTCGGTGCTGGGCGAGGCCAGACGGGTGCTGCCGCCCGACGTGCGATCGCACCATCGACAGGAGTTCCGGTGGCTGGGCACGGCGACGAGCCCGGTGCGCGACCTGGACGTGTACCTCATCGAGTGGGGCTCCTACACGGCGGCTCTCGACGACGGGGCCCGGGCCGCGTTGGAGCCCGCCCGCGCCCACCTGGCGGCCCGGCGGCAGACGGAGCGTGCCGCCTTGACGCGGGACCTGCGCTCCGCCCGGTACGAGAGGCTGGTGGAAGGCTGGCTCGGGTGGCTGGCGGCGCCCGTGCCCGGGGACGGCCCCGATGCGTCCACGCCGATCGGACGGGTCGCGTCCCGTCGCATCGACGCGGCCCAGGAAGCGGTCCTCGGGCGGGGCCGGTCGATCGGCCCGGGCTCTCCCGCAGAGGATCTCCACGAGCTGCGCAAGGACGCCAAGAAGCTGCGCTACCTGCTGGAGTGCTTCGGCGGGCTGTACGACCCGGCCGCGCGCCAGGACTTCGTCAAGCAGCTGAAGGCCCTCCAGGACAACCTCGGCGAGCACCAGGATGCCGAGGTCCACGTGGCCCAGCTCAAGGAGCTGGCCGGTGACGTCCACGGCCTGCCGATCACCACCCCGGGCACCATGCTGGCCATGGGCCAGCTCACCCAGCAGCTCGACTTGGTCCGCACCGGCGCCCGGGCGGAGTTCGCCTCCCGGTTCGCGGCCTACGACACCGCCAGGGTGAGGCGCTCCCTGCACGCCCTGCTCGAGGCGACACCGTGAAAACCATCGCGACCTACAGCATCAAGGGCGGGGTGGGCAAGACCACGTCCGCGGTCAACCTGGCGCACGAGGCCGCCCGCGGCGGGGCCCGGGTGCTGCTCTGGGACCTCGACCCCCAGGGGGCGGCGACCTTCTTCTTCCGCGTCCGGCCCAAGATGAAGGGCGGGAGCGAGCGCCTGGTCGGCGCCAAGGGCGAGCTGGAGCGCCACATCCGGTCCACGGGCATCCCGGGCGTGCACGTGGTGCCGGCCGACTTCTCGCTGCGCCACCTCGATCTCCATCTCGACGCGACCAAGCACCCCACCACGCGGCTGTCCGCCCTGCTCGTCCCGCTCCGGTGGCGCTACGACCTGGCGCTGCTCGACTGCGCCCCGAGCATCTCGCTCGCGAGCGAAGGCGTCTTTGCCGCGACCGACGCCCTCGTCGTCCCGGTCATCCCGGCCGCGCTGTCGGCCCGCACCCTCGAGCAGCTGGTCGAGTTCCTCCGGGAGCGCGAGAGCCCCCCGCGCATCATGGCCCATTTCTCCATGGTCGACCGGCGCCGCAAGCTCCACCGGGAGCTCGTCGAGGGCCCGATGGCACAATCGTCGCTCTTTCTCCGAACCGTGATCCCGAGCTCGAGCCTGGTCGAGCGCATGGGCCACGAGCGGGCCCCGCTCGCCGCCTTCGCCCCCTCGAGCGCACCGGCCCGGGCCTTCGCCGCGCTGTGGGCCGAGATCGCCGACCGGCTGTGGTGACGGCGGCGGCGCTAACCTGCGCGGCCGTATGACGACCTACGACCGGCCCTTCGGCCGCTACTTCGAGGACTTCGAGCCCGGCGACATCTACAAGCACTGGCCGGGCAAGACCGTCACCGAGTACGACGACCACCTCTTCTGCATGATCACCATGAACCACCACCCGCTGCACACCAACGCCTGGTTCGCGGAGGGCGAGACCGTTCACAAGCGCAACGTCGTGGTCGGCAACCTGGTGTACTCGCTGGTGCTGGGGATGAGCGTCCCCGACGTGAGCGGGTCGTGCATCGCCAACCTCGAGGTGGAGTCGCTGACCCACAAGCTGCCGACGTTCCACGGCGACACCATCTACGCCGAGACCAGGGTGCTCGACAAGGTCGAGTCCAGGTCCAAGGGCGACCGGGGCGTGGTCGCCGTCGAGACCAAGGGCTTCAACCAGCGGGGCGAGGAGGTGTGCTACTTCCGGCGCAAGTTCATGGTGTGGAAGACGGCCGACGCCCCGCCCCGGCGGCGCCCCTACGGTGACGACGTCTGGGAGGCCTGAGCGCAGCGCTCACAGCTTCCGGTAGCGGCGCACGGCCAGGGGAACGAAGAACACCAGGAACACCACGATCCAGGCCACCGCCTGCCAGAGCGAGTGGTAGATGGGCCCGCCCTGGGTCAGGGCCCGGACGGAGTTGACGAGCACGCTCACCGGCTGGACCTTGGCGAACGCCTGCATCCAGCCCGGCATGCTCCGGACCGGCACGAACGCGGAGCTGGCGAAGATGAAGGGGAAGACCGGCAGGAGGCCCGCGATCTGCGCCGTCTCCGGGTCCTTGACGGTGAGGCCGACCACCGCCGAGAGCCACGAGAACGCGTACCCGAAGGCCAGGACCAGGAGCACGCCGGCCAGGCCGGCCACCGGGCCGTTGTGGAAGCGGAAGCCGACCAGCGACCCCACCACGAGCAGGATCACCAGGGTGATGACGTTGCGGGCCAGGTCCGCGAAGGTGCGGCCGGCCAGGACCGCCGAGCGCGCCATGGGCAGCGAGCGGAAGCGGTCGACCATCCCCGACGTGAGGTCGGTGGCGAGCGCGACGGCGGTGGTCCCCCCGAAGAGCACGACCTGCACGAAGATCCCCGGCATCAGGTAGTCGACGTAGGGCATGCCGGGCGTCCGTATGGCCCCGCCGAACACGTACCTGAACAGGAGCGTGAACATCACCGGCTGGATGGTGGAGAAAGCCAGCAGCTGTGGCGTGCGGGCCAGGCGCCGGAGGTTGCGCCTGGTGACCACGGCGATGTCCCTCGCCGCCGAGGCCGGGGTGACCTGGGTGGTCGGGATGGTCGACAGGTCGAGGGCGGCGGTCATCGTGGGGGTCCCGGTGGGGCCGCGCCGGCGACCTCGCCGCCGTCGGCTGAGGCGGCGTGGCCGGTCAGCGCCAGGAACACGTCGTCGAGCGACGGGCGCCGGATGCCGATGTCGTGGACGGTGACGCCGGCCTCGTCCAGCAGCCGCAGGGTGTGGCGCAGCGTCTCGACGCCGTCGGGGGCCGGGATGGTGATGCGCAGGCGTTCGCGGTCCTCGATCAGCGCCCCCGCGGCGAGGGGGGTGATGGCGGAGCGCACCCGGTCGAGCTCCTCGGCCTGCCCGGGCCGGACCTCGACCAGGTCGCCACCGACCTTGTCCTTGAGCTCGTTGGCGGTGCCCTCTGCGATCACCACGCCCTGGTCGATCACCACGATGCGATGGGCCAGGCGCTCGGCGTCCTCGAGGTACTGGGTCGTCAGCAGCACGGTCGTGCCCGCGCCTACCAGCTTGTCGATGATGTTCCAGACGTCGATCCGGGTGCGGGGGTCGAGGCCGGTCGTCGGCTCGTCGAGGATCAGCACGGGCGGCTCCGCGATGAGGCTCGCCGCCAGGTCCAGACGCCGGCGCATCCCGCCCGAGTACGTCTTGGCCAGCCGGTCGGCGGCGTCGCCGAGCGTGAACTCGTCGAGGAGCCTGCGAGCGCGACCTCGGGCGTCGGCGTTGCTCAGGTGGTAGAGCTGGCCGATCATCTCCAGGTTCTCCCGGCCGGTGAGCAGGTCGTCGATGGCCGCGAACTGGCCGGAGAGCCCGACCACCGACCGCAGGCGGGCCGCGTCCTTGACCGTGTCGAGCCCGCCGATGCGGGCCCACCCGCTGTCCGGCTGGAGGAGGGTGGTCAGGATGCGCACGAGCGTGGTCTTGCCGGCGCCGTTCGGGCCCAGCAGGGCCAGGACCCGGCCAGGCTCGGCGACGAGGTCGACGCCGTCGAGCGCCTGCGTCGCTCCGAAGGCCTTGCGGATGCCGGAAGCCTCGATCATTGCGGCCTGATCCACCCTGGGCAGGCTACGCGGCCCCGGGCGGGCGCGCGAGCGTGTCGTTCGTCACACCAGGGGCGGCTGCCCGCAACTGGGTGCCCAAATCCACCGTCGCGGTGGGTTACCGTCCCCAGCTCGACGCGGGCCCAGATCGGCGGGCCCCTGGCGGCAGGCCCTACGCGCCCGTGACCGCCGCGACCACGTCGTCCACGCAGCCCGTGGCCAGGGCGCGCATCTCCTCGTCGGTACGGTCCTGGATGGGATGGGCCACGAACACCGCGGCCGGCGAGAACCCCAACGCCGCGGCCTGGGCGGACGCCGCCAGCTCGAACTCGGTCGACGCGATGAACACCCCGGCCACGCCCCGGCCCTCGAGATCGGTGATGTCGTGCACACTGCACGACGTGCAGCTGCCTCAGTCGGCCAGGGCCTCGATCACCACGTCGCACTCGATGGCGATCTCGTGGCGCAGGTCCACGGGCGCCGGCTTCGTGAAGGTCGGCTTCTTGTAGCGGGCGACCTGGGCGCCCCGAGACGTCAGCAGCGCGTCGAGCGTGTCCAGGAACACGTCCCCTCGCGGCTTGGAGATGTCCAGCAGCCCGACCCGCAGGCCCTCCAGCGACGCCGGGCGGGTCACCCGGGCCCGGGCGGCCGGCTCCCGCTCGCTCGTCGGGTCCAGCACGAAACGGTGCAGCGCCTCGTTCACGGCTTCACCTCCATGGTCACCGGGCTACTCCCGGTCGGACCGCTCACCCAGCCCCCGATGATGGCCGAGAAGCGCCCGGCCGTCCCACCCGCGTGGACGAACAGCAGCCCGTCCGGCCGGAACTTGGGCAGAACGGCCCCGGCCATCCGCGCGGGCACTCCCTCGTCGATCCCGTCCGCACCCCGCACCAGCGACGCCCCGTCGAGCTGGAGCAGCTCCATCAGGAAGGCGCGCAGCCGGGCCTTGTCCCACCCGGCCATTCTAAAGATGCCGGCGTGCTCGGGTGAGACGACGAGCACGGCATCGAAGCCCATGACGAGCTTGGGGTGGTTGACCATCCGCAGGCAGGCCGCGAACGAGCGGGCCAGCGACTCCGGCGAGCGGGAGAGCTGGTCCACGACCGGCGTGACGCCCGCGCCCGCGAAGAGGGTGACCGTTGATGCCGTGGCCGGGAAGCCCCGCTCGACGGCCAGGGACTCCCACGGGGAGCCCTCCTCGTCCTCGGCGAAGCAGAATGTGTACTTGCCCGGGTTGCCCAGGGTGGCGCGGTCGACCCCGCCGGGCCTGCCGCCGCCCACGTTGCGCACGACCAGCTGGAGGGCCCGGCCGATGGTGGCGTTGGCCCGGTTGCCCTGGCCGAGGGCGTTGCCCCCGGAGTTCATGCCGATGGCCCGGGTGAGCGGCCCGTTGGCCACGACCATGGGCCCGGAGAAGTAGGTGGTGGCGAGCAGGCCGTGAACGTTGAACTCGTCGGTGCACGCGGCCGACACGGCTGCCAGCACGAACGGCAGGTACTCGGGCCGGCAGCCCGCCAGCACGGCGTTGACCGCGACCTTCTCCACCGTGACGGGCACGAGATCGGGCGGCACCACCGCGACGACCTGGTCGGGTGGGAGCGACGTCCCGGCCAGCATGGCCAGCACGCGCCGGGGCGTCGGCGCGACCACGGGCAGGCCGTCGGTCCAGCCCCGGTCGAAGAGGGCCTCTGACTCGTCCTCCGCCGCGCCCAGCTCGACCCGGCGGCTTCGCAGGACCGCGCCGCTGAACCGTTCGGCCAGCAGCGAAGCCACCCCGGGCTCCACGGACTTGGACCCGCACCCCGGCCGGTACTCGGGCAGGCCGTCGCCGAGCGCCGGGTCGCAGGTGAAGGTCCGCCACGCCTCCCGGTCCCATCCGACGATGCGACCTTTCTCCGTCCCCGACTCGAACCGCAGGAGCGTGGGCACGGTGTCGAGATCGAGATGCCACGACAGCTCCAGGCCGGCGTCGTCGTCCTCGCTGTAGACCGCGACTCGCCGGCCGAGGGCGGTGAGCACGGGCGCGACCAGCCGGCACGTCGGGCAGTCGGCCTTCACCACCGCCACCAGCCCGTCCAGGTTGGCCACGGTCGCCGTCGCGATCTCCACGGCCGGACCCTAACCCCCCGAGGCTGCGCTCGCACCAGGTGGCCGGTCCCGCAAGGCGGCGCTCAACGCCCCCCGTCCCCGTGCCGATACAGGTACCCATGGCGCATGAGCTGCTGGATCGATGTCTGCACCAGCTGGCGGAAGCAGACGGGTCCGATCTGCACATAAAGGTCGGGTCCCCTCCGCGGGTGCGGGTCAACGGCGACCTGCGCAAGCTGGTGGAGTATTCGCCGCTCAGCGCCCAGGACACCGCCGACATGGCCGCCGCCATCATGCGGCCCGAGGTGGCGGAGCAGTTCACCGAGCGCCACGAGGCCGACTTCGCCTACGCCGTGCAGGGCTTGGGCCGGTTCCGCGCCAACGTGTTCCGCCAACGGGGATCGGTCGCCATGGTCTTCCGCCGGGTCCGGACCTCGGCGGCCACGTTCTCCGAGCTGGGCCTGCCCGACGTGGTCATGCGCCTGGCCAACGAGAACCGGGGCCTCGTGCTCGTGACCGGCCCGACCGGGTCGGGGAAGACGACCACGCTCGCGGCCATGATCGACCACATCAACCGCAGCCGCGAGTGCCACATCGTCACCATCGAGGACCCTGTGGAGGTGCTCCACCGCGACGAGCTGGCCGAGATCAACCAGCGGGAGATCGGCTTCGACACCCTCGATTTCGCCTCGGCCATGCGGGCGGCGATGCGGCAGGACCCGGACGTGATCCTCGTCGGTGAGATGCGCGACCCGGAGACGGTGTCGGCGGCCCTGAGCGCGGCCGAGACCGGCCACCTGGTGCTGTCCACCCTCCACACCATCGACTCGACCGAGACGGTGAACCGCATCGTCGACTTCTTCCCCCCGTTCCAGCAGAACCAGATCCGGGTGGCGCTCGCCGGGGCGCTGAAGGGCACCATCTGCCAGCGCCTCGTGCCCAAGTCCGACGGCCGGGGACGGGTCGCCGCCCTCGAGGTCATGGTGGTCAACGGCCGGATCCAGCAGTGCATCGTCGACCCCGGCCGCACCGGCGACATCAAGGAGATCGTGGCCGACGGCGAGTACTACGGGATGCAGACCTTCGACCAGTCCCTCGTGCGCCTCTACGAGCTGGGCCAGATCGACCTGCGCGGGGCCATGGTCGCCGCCACCAGCCCCCATGACCTGAAGGTCATGCTCCAGGGCCGGGGTCTGGTCGGCACCGGCGCCCGGTAGCACCTCCGGCGCCGCTCACACCCGGTGAACTTCGTCACACGAGGGCCCCCAACGTTGACGTCTGGGTAACCTCGTGGAAACGCAGGGGGGAACCACTCTGAACGTGACCTTTTACGGCGTCAGGGGCTCCTGCCCCTGTCCTAGCGAGTCCAATGCCCGGTACGGCGGCAACACGGCATGCGTCGCGCTCGAGGCGGAGGAAGGCGACGAGCCTCCGATCATCCTCGACCTCGGGACGGGGTTGCGCCGGCTGGGCGAAGGTCAGCCCTGCGACGGCACCTTCAGGGCCACCGCCCTCGTCACCCACCTGCACTGGGACCACGTGCAGGGTCTGCCCTTCTTCGCGCCCGTCGACCGGGTGGGGGCGACGTTCGACATCTACGGCCCGGAGCAGGAGGAGGGCCCGCTCGGCGAGGTGTTCGGCGGCTTCATGCGGCCCCCGTACTTCCCGGTGACCTTCACCGAGCTGCGGGGGGACATCCGCTTCCACGGCGTCTCCACCGACGAGCTGGTCATCGGGGGCGCCAAGGTCATGGTCCGCCCGGTGCCCCACGTCGGGGCGACGGTCGGGTACCGCATCGAGTGGGGAGGCTCCAGCGTGGCCTACATCAGCGACCACCAGGCGCCCCTCGACCTGCGCCGGGTGGCCGACAGCGTCCTCGAGCTGTGCGACGGGGTGGACCTGGTGATCCACGACGCCCAGTACACGCCGGCCGAGTTCGCCGAGCGGGCCCACTGGGGCCACTGCACGATCGACTACGCCGTGCTGGTCGCCAAGGAGGCCGGGGCGCGCCGCCTGGCCCTCTTCCACCACGACCCGGCCCACGACGACGACCGCATGGACGGCCTGCTCGAGGGCGCCCGCTGCCTCGGTGCCATGGCCGGCTTGGACGAGGTGCTCGCCGCTGCGGAAGGCCTGCACCTGAGGGTGTGAGAGCCATCGACCCCGACGACATCGCCCGGACCGGCGCGCCCACCTTCGAGGAGGCCCACTTCCGCCAGGTCCTCGGGCATTTCGCCACCGGCATCACGATCATCACCACGGTCGACGAGGACGGCCCGGTCGGGTTCACCTGCCAGTCGTTCATGTCGCTGTCGATGGACCCGCCCCTGGTGGGGTTCTCGCCCTCCCGCACGTCCGCGACGTGGCCCCGGATCGAGAAGACGGAGCACTTCTGCGTCAACATCCTGAGCGACAGACAGGAGGACGTCTGCCGCGTGTTCGCCACCAAGAGCCAGGACAAGTTCTCGGGGGTGGGTTGGCGGCGGGGCCGGACCGGGGCCCCCGTCCTGCACGAGGTGCTGGGCTGGATCGAGGCCAGCATCCAGACCGTGCACGACGCCGGCGACCACCTCCTCGTCGTGGGCCGGGTCCTCGACCTGGGCATGGGCCAGGAGGGCCGTCCCCTGCTCTTCTACCGGGGCGGCTACGGACGCTTCGAGGCCTGACGGCGGCCGCGGACGGACAATTGCCGCGAGACGGGACCGCGGCGCAGAGCGGCGCATATCGGCGAGACGGGGGGCTTCCCTTGAGCGAATTTCTCACGTAACGTGGTCGCAATCCCGGTTTGGGCGGCACGAACGAGGACGGAGCGTGGTCATGGAGCTGAAGGCGCTGGGGCAGAGCGGGGTGATCCGGGTCGCTACGGGCGACGTGGCCCGGCACCGGGAGCGCAACCGCCGTAACCGGGTGGGACGGGTGGCGGGCGTGCTGGGCGTGGTGGCGGTGTTCGTGTGGGGCCGGCTGCTGTCCGGCCAGCCCGTGCACCCAGGCTGGCCCGCCGTCCATCTGCCCGCCGGGGCCGAGGCCTACCTGCCGGCGGTGGTCCTGGTCCTGCTCCTCGCCGTGGTGATCGTGGTGCCGATGCTGGGAGCCGGGCGGTCGCCGCACGTGCTGTACCGCGCCAGCGAGATCGACACCTCGCTGGACGACGTCAAGGGCCTCGACGTGGTGAAGGAAGAGGTGGTCAAGAGCCTCAACCTCTTCCTGGCCCACAAGACCTTCCACGACCGCATGGGCGGCACGCCCCGGCGGGCGGTGCTCTTCGAGGGCCCTCCCGGCACCGGCAAGACGTACATGGCGAAGGCCATGGCGCGGGAGGCGGGTGTGCCCTTCCTCTTCGTGTCCTCCTCGGCCTTCCAGTCGATGTACTACGGCCAGACCAACCGGAAGATCCGCTCCTACTTCAAGGCCCTGCGCCGCTACGCCCGCCAGGAGGGGGGCGCCATCGGCTTCATCGAGGAGATCGACGCCATCGGCGCGGCCCGCTCGGGCATGGGCTCCTCGACCCAGCGCGAGGGCATCTCGGGCGTGGTCAACGAGCTGCTCATCCAGCTCCAGTCCTTCGACACCCCGACCGCGGGCGGCCGCATGTGGGGCGCGCTCGTCGACCGGGTCAACCGGTGGCTGCCCCCCGAGCGCCAGGTCCGCAAGCCCAAGGCCGTCCCGGCCAACATCCTGGTCATCGGGGCGACCAACCGGGCCGCCGACCTCGACGCCGCCCTGCTGCGCCCCGGCCGGTTCGACCGCTCCATCTATTTCGACCTGCCCAGCCGGTCGGGCCGGCGCGAGATCATCGACTACTACCTGGCCAGGAAGGCGCATTCCCGCGACCTCGACGATCCGGCCCGCCGCGACACCCTGGCCGCCATGACCTTCGGCTACTCGCCCGTCATGATCGAGCACCTGCTGGACGAGGCCCTGGTATGGGCGCTGCGGCGGGGCGCCGCCCGGCTGTCGTGGGAGGACATCCAGCACGCCAAGATGACCGAGGAGATCGGCCTGGCCCAGCCGGTCGAGTACACCGAGGCCGAGCGCCGCACCATCGCCACCCACGAGAGCGGGCATGCGACGGTGGCCTGGCTGGTGGGCAAGGGCCGCAAGCTCGAGGTCCTGTCGATCATCAAGCGCAAGGACGCCCTCGGCCTGCTCGCCCACTCCGACCTGGAGGAGCGCTACACCAAGACGGAGTCCGAGATCCACGCCCTCATCGAGATCGCGTTCGGCGGCATGGTCGCCGAGGAGCTGTTCTTCGGCGAGACCAGCTCGGGAGTGGCGGGGGACCTGCAGGCCGCCACGTCGGCGGCGGCCCAGATGTTCGGGACCTTCGGGATGTCCGGCTCGCTCATCTCCTACGAGGCGGTCGGCGGGCCCGGCGGGGCCAACCTCACGGCCAAGGTGCTCAGCTCGGACGAGGGCAAGGAGGCGGTCAACGGCATCCTCGAGCGCAGCCGGGAGGACGTGCGGCGGATGCTCAACGAGAACCGCCACGTCGTCGAGGCCCTCCGCGACGCCCTGCTCGAGCGCGACGAGCTCATCGGCGAGGAGATCGGCCAGGTCATCGCCCACGCCATCGCCCCGGTCGTCGACCTCCGGGAGGCCCAGGGCGCGCAGAGCGCCGAGCGCCCGGCGGCCAGCGCGGGCGACTGATCCCGACGTTCCTGGCACCGAAAGGTGGGGTTTTCCACGCCTTTCGGTGCCAGGAACGACACGCGCGCCCTACGCGCCGCCGCCGGCGTCCTCCACCCCCAGGGCCCGCAGCACGAACGCCAGCACGAAGGCCTCGTCCCGCCAGGCGTCGTAGCGCCCCGACGGGCCCTGGTGGCCCGCGCCCATCTCGGTCTTCAACAAGATCGGCATCGCCCCGGTGGCCCGGTCGCGCAGCCGGGCCACCCATTTCGCCGGCTCCCAGTAGCTCACCCGGGGATCGTTGAGGCCGGCGGTGACCAGCAGGGCGGGGTAGTCCTGGGCCGAGACGTTGTCGTAGGGGGCGTAGGACCTCATGTAGGCGTACACCTCCGGGTCGGCGACCGGGTTGCCCCACTCCTCCCACTCCATCACCGTGAGCGGGAGCGTGTCGTCCAGGATGGTCGTCAGGCAGTCCACGAACGGGACCTCGGCCACGATGGCGCCGAACAGGTCGGGCCGCAGGTTGGCCACGGCGCCCATCAGCAGGCCTCCGGCGCTGCCGCCCCGGGCCGCCAGCCGCGGCGGCGAGGTCCAGCCCCCGGCGACCAGATGGTCGGCTGCGGCGACGAAGTCGGTGAAGGTGTTCCGCTTGTGGAGCATCTTGCCCTGCTCGTACCACGGCCGGCCCATCTCGCCGCCGCCGCGCACGTGGGCCACGGCGTACACGAACCCCCGGTCGAGGAGGCAGAGCCGCACCGAGGAGAAGCCGGGCTCGAGGCTGTGCTCGTAGGACCCGTAGCCGTACAGCAGGCAGGGCGCCGACCCGTCCCGGGCCAGGCCTTCTCTGTATACGAGGGAAATGGGGACCCTCGCGCCGTCGCCCGCCGTGGCCCACACCCGCTCGGTGACGTACGGCGCCGGGTCGTAGCCCGGCACGGGCTGGCGCTTGAGCAGGGTCGCGCGCCGGGTGCGCAGGTCGAAGTCGATCACCGACATCGGCGTCACCATCGACGCGTACTGGTAGCGGAGGGTGGCGGTCTCGAACTCCGGGTTGGCCCCGGCCCACGTCCCGTACACCGCCTCCGGCTGGTCGATGACGTAGGACGACATGTCGTCGAGGTCGACCACCCGGATGGTCCGCAGCCCCGCGGCGCGCTCCCAGACCACGAGGTGGTGGGCGAAGGCGTCCACGTCCTCGACCCGGACCTCGGGGTCGTACGGCAGCAGCTCGCGCCAGTGCTCGGGGCCGGGAGTGGCCTCGGGCGCCTCCATGACCGCGAAGTTCTCCCGCCCGCCCGCGTTGGTCACCACGAGGAACCGGTCGCCGTGGTGGTCGATCGCGTACTCGACCCCGTGCTGGCGGCGAGCGACGACCCGGAAGTCGCCTTCGGGGTCGCCGGCGTCGAGCACGCGCACCTCGGTCGTGATCTTGCTGCCGGCCTGGAGCACGACGAAGGCGTCGTCCCGGGTCCGCCCGACCTCGAGGAAGAAGTGCTCGTCGTCCTCCTGGAACACGAGCACGTCGGCCGTCGCGGGCGTCCCCAGTCGGTGCCGCCACACCTGCCACGGCCGCATGGCCTCGTCCGGCCTGGTGTAGAAGACGGTCTTGCTGTCGTTGGCCCACGCCACCGAGTAGTAGGTGTCCTCGACCACGTCGTCGAGGTCCGCCCCGGTGCCCAGGTCCCGGAACCGCAGGGTGAAGCGCTCGCCGCCGTTCGTGTCTGCGGCCCAGGCGACCAGCCCGTGGCCGGGGCTGACCTCGAAGTTGCCCAGGTCGAAGAAGTCGCCGTCGCCCGCCTCTGCGTTCTCGTCGAGCAGGACGGCTTCGGCGCCCTCTCCCTCCGGGCCCGGCGGCCTCCGGCAGTGGATGGCGTACTGGTGGCCCTCGATCGTGCGGGCGTAGTACAGCCACGGGCCCTTGCGTGCCGGGACGGTCAGGTCGGTCTCCTGCACGTGGCCGACGATCTCCTCGAACAGCTGCCTCTGCAGGTCCTTGGTCCCGGCCATCTGGGCCGCGGTGAAGTCGTTCTCGGCTTCGAGGTGGGCCGTGACCTCGGGGTCGTCCCGGTCGCGCAGCCAGTACCACTCGTCGATCCGCTCGTCTCCGTGGGCGACGAGGGCGTGCGGGCGCTTGGCGGCGCGGGGCGGGCGATCGGTCACGGCCATGCTTCTACCATCGAAAACCATCAGGCGCGCCGCCGCCCTTGACCGGCGCCCTTGACCGGCGGGTCAAGTAGCATCCGGGGGCCATGTCCACCTCTCCGATGGCTGCCACGCGCTCGGGCGGGGCTCTCATGCGAACCACCATCACCCGGTACTGGAGGGGCGTCGTCATCGGGGCCGGGGCCGGGCTGGTCTGGACGGCGGCCAAGGTGTCGATCCCCGATCTGATCGGACACGCCATCGACAAGGGCGTCGTGCACCCGCAGGGCCACACCCTGCTGACCTACGCGCTCGTCATAGCCGCCGTCGGGATCGTCCAGGGCGGCTGCACCGGGCTGCGCCGCTACTACGCGTTCTGGGTCGCGTACCGGGTGGAGACCGACCTGCGCCACCGCCTCTTCGCCCACATCCAGCGGCTGCACTTAGCGTTCCACGACCACGCCCAGACCGGCCAGCTGATGTCCCGCTCGGCGACGGACCTCCAGCAGGCCCAGGGCTTCGTGTCGATGATCCCGATCACCATCTCCAGCGCCGTCACCGTGGTCGCGGTGGCCGCCATCATGCTGGCCACCAACGTCAAGCTGACATTTCTCGCCCTGTGCGCCCTGCCCCTGATCAACCTGGTGGCCAAGACGTTCAGCTCCCGCGTCTATCCCGTCTCGCTCGGCCTCCAGCAGGAGCTGGCCGGCGTGGCCACCGTGGTCGAGGAGACGGTGACCGGTATCCGGGCGGTCAAGGGGTTCGGGGCCGAGGCCATCCAGGCCCGGGTGCTGCGCCAGCGGACCGATCGGGTGTGGCACCGGGCCATGGCCGCGGCCCGGATCCGGGCCACCTACGCGCCCCTGCTCGACGTGCTGCCCGCCGTGGGCATGGTCCTGGTGCTGTGGTACGGCGGGCACCAGGTGCTGTCCCGCCACCTGTCGGTGGGCCAGCTGACGGAGTTCGTGCTCTACGTCACCCTCCTGGTCAACCCGCTGCGGATGCTCGGCCAGCTGGTCGCCCAGGCCCAGCGCGCCATCGCCTCCGCCGACCGGGTTGGTGAGATCCTTTCCACCGAGCCGGAGATCACCAGCAGCCCCAAGGCCCCGAAGCTGCCCCCCGGCGGCGGGGCCCTGCGCTTCGACGACGTGCGCTTCGCCTACCAGCCCGGCGCCGAGCCGGTGCTCGACGGCTTCAGCCTGGCGGTCGAGCCGGGCGAGTCGGTCGCGCTGGTCGGGCCGACCGGATCGGGCAAGACGACCGTGGCCCGGCTGATCCCCCGCTTCTACGACATCCAGCACGGGACGATCACCATCGACGGCGCCGACATCCGCAAGGTGCGGCTCCCCGACCTGCGCCGCAACGTCGGCATCGTGTTCGAGGACACGTTCCTGTTCACCGACTCCATTCGGGCCAACATCGCCTTCGCCGAGCCCGATGCCCCTTTCGACCAGGTCGTGCGGGCGGCCCGCTCGGCCGGCGCCGACGAGTTCATCCGGGCCATGCCCGAGGGCTACGACACCATCATCGGCGAGCGGGGCTTCTCGCTGTCGGGCGGCCAGCGCCAGCGCATCGCCCTGGCCCGGGCCATCGTCGCGGACCCCCGCGTGCTCATCCTCGACGACGCCACCTCCTCGGTCGACCCGACCAAGGAGCACGAGATCCGTGGAGCCCTCCTGGAGGTCATGCGGGGCCGCAGCACCATCGTCATCGCCCACCGTCCCGCGACGATCGCACTGGCCGACCGGGTCATCCTCCTCGACGGGGGCCGCGTCGTGGCCCAGGGCACCCACGAGGAGCTGCTCGAAACCAGTGAGCGCTACCGGGAGGTGCTCGCCCGGGCCGAGGGCAGCCACAACGTGGCGGCCGGCCTCTCCGGGGACGCGGGCTGATGGGCCGCTGGAGCAACGTCGCCGTCGACGAGGAGGACAAGCTCGACCGCAAGGGCGCCACCCGCGTCATGCGGCGCAGCTTCCGGATGCTGCGCAGGTACCGGCCGCTGGTCGTCGCCTCGGCGCTGGTCATGATCGGCTACACGGCCGGACTGGTGGCGGGCCCCGTCGCCATCCAATTCGGCATCGACCAGGGCTTGGGCAAGCACAGCGGCCACGACCTGGACCTGGCCGTCGTGGGCTACGTGGCCGCCTCGGTGATCGTGCTGGTCTGCGGGCGGGGCCAGATCCGGCTCGTCACCCGCCTCGGCGAGAACTTCCTGCGAGACCTCCGGGTGCGCGTCTTCGACCACATCCTCGCCCTGTCCATGGGGTTCTTCGACAAGGAGCAGACCGGCAAGCTGGTGGCGCGCATGACCTCCGACATCGACGCCATGGAGGACCTCATCCAGCTCGGCCTGGTCCAGTTCGTGACCAACGGGCTGCTCTTCGCGGCCACGATCGGCGTCATGGTCGTCGAGTCCTGGAGGCTGACCCTCGTGTGCATGGTCAGCGTCCCCCTGGTGGTGGTCGAGTCGCGCAAGTTCCGGAGGCGGTCCAACGAGGCCTACCTCAACGTCCGGGACCGCATCGGCCAGACCATGTCCACCATCCAAGAGGGCATCTCCGGGGTCCGGGTCATCCAGGCCTTCGGCCGGGAGGATCTCCAGGTCGAGCGCTTCTCCAACCGCAACCAGGCCCAGCTCGACGCCAACGTGCGGGCCGTGGGCATCAGCGCCCGCTACTTCCCGGTCATCGAGTTCTCGGGTGTGGCGACCATGGCGGCGCTGGTCGGCATCGGCGGCTACCTGGTGCACACCAAGGCCACGACGCTGGGCACCGTCGCGTTGTTCTTCGTCCTGCTCCAGCTGCTGCTCGACCCGATCATCCAGCTGTCCCAGCTGTTCAACCTGGTCCAGTCCTCGGGTGCGGCCCTGAACAAGCTGTTCGGCCTGCTGGACACCGACTCGGAGGTGACCGAGCGCCCGGGGGCGGTGGACCTTCCCGGAGAAGGCGCCTTCGAGGTCCGGGGGGTGGGCTTCGCCTACGGGCCGGACCTGCCGCCGGTGCTCGACGGCGTCGATCTCACCGTCGCCTCCGGCGAGCGGCTCGCCCTGGTGGGGCCGACCGGCGCCGGCAAGTCGACGCTGGCCAAGCTCATCTCCCGCTTCTACGACCCGACCGAGGGCGCCGTCACCTACGGCGGGGTCGACCTGCGCGACGCCACCCTGGGCTCGCTGCGCCAGCGCATCTGCGTGGTGCCCCAGGAGGGCTTCCTGTTCCACGGGACGATCATGGACAACGTCCGGCTGGGCCGCCAGGGCGCGACCGACGAGGAGGTCCGGGCCGCGCTCGGCACCATCGGGATCGGGGACCGCTTCGACGCCCTGCCAGAGGGTTTGGAGACCGAGGTCAGGGAACGGGGCTCCCGCCTGTCGGCCGGCGAGCGCCAGCTCGTGAGCCTGGCCCGGGCCGCGCTCGCCGACCCCCAGGTGCTCGTCCTGGACGAGGCCACCTCCAACCTCGACCCCGGCACCGAGGTGATCGTCGAGGGTGCGGTCAACGCCCTCATGACCGGCCGGACGGTGATCATCATCGCCCACCGGCTCTCCACCGCCGCGCGGGCCGACCGGGTGGCCGTCGTCGATCAGGGCACCCTCCGCGAGCTGGGCACACACGACGAGCTGCTCGCCCGGGGCGGGCGCTACGCCGCCCTGTTCGCCTCCTGGGCCGGCGGCCAGGCCGCCGAGTCCGGCGCCGTCGGCGGGGCCGACGCCATCACCGCGGCCGCCATGCCGTGCGCCGAGCGCCGCCCCTCGTGAGCCGCTTCCCATGAGCACGGCCGAGGTGGACGTGATCCTGGTCCACCGGGACCAGCCGGAGCGCTGCGTCCTGGCGGCCCGGGCCTTCCAGGCCCAGGTCGGGGTCCGCACCCGGCTGACCGTCGTGGACAACGGCTCGCCAGCGCCGGCGCGGGAACGGCTGGCCGCCGCCCTGCCCGGGGTGGCCATGGTGGCCCTGGGGCGCAACGCCGGGTTCGGGCCGGGCGCCAACGCCGGCCTGCGGGCCTGGCTGACCGACGGGGCGGGCGACTGGGCGGTCGTAGCCCCCCACGACGCCCTCCCCGAGCCCGACTGCCTGCGCCGGCTCCTCGCGGCCGTGGCCGAGAGGCCAAGGGCCGGGCTGGTCTCGGCCGAGTACGGGGAGGCCAACCGCCCCGTCATCGACGCCTACCTGGGCGGGATGCTGGTGCCGATGCCGCGCCGCGACGGTTGGGTGGCGACCGAGCACCCCCACGGCACCCTGCTGGCCTGCGCCCGGGCCTGCCTGGAGGACATCGGCCTCTTCGACGAGCGGTACTTCGCCTACGTGGAGGAGGCCGACCTGGGACTGCGGGCCGCCGCCAGGGGATGGGAGGTCGGCATGGTCGTCGGCGCCCTGGTGGTCAACCCGGTGACCTCCTCGCCGCCCGCCGTCGTCGACTACCTCCAGCTTCGCAACACCCTGCTGCTGATCCGCGACCACTTCGGGCGCTATCCCGCCACCATGCGCGGCCTCATCGCCGTGGTCTCGGTCGTCCACCAGTCGCTGCGGCCGTCGGCCCGGGCGCCGTGGTTCTCGCCGCGGGCGCGCCTGCGGGCCGTGGCCGACTTCGCCCGGGGGCGCTTCGGGCCCCCGCCGGCCGCCCTGGGCTGACCTTGGCTGATCGCCCGCGGCAGCCGCACCAAAGTCATTCTTCCAGCAAAAAAGTCGCTGGGGCGACATTAAAGCATTGAAGAATGGTCTGGTGGCCGGATGAAGTGCGGCGGCAGGATTGTTACTATGGCCGTAGGGGAAATTAGGCCGTAACCCCCGAGGAGTGCCGAGGAGTGATCGCATGGTGAGCACCGAACTGGATCTGGGCCGCTACAAGCTCGGGTGGTCCGACAAGGTCGACTATGCCTTTACCCCCAAGAAGGGCCTGTCCGAGGAGGTCGTGAGGGAGATCTCGTGGTGGAAGGGCGAGCCGCAGTGGATGACCGACTTCCGACTGAAGGCGTACCGCCACTTCGAGCGCCGGCCCTTCCCGACGTGGTTG
>WNFC01004454.1_pt1 | contig 29555 bp, 25 predicted proteins | sample 5400541 | NCBI WGS metagenome assembly WNFC01 (sample SAMN13153342, study PRJNA577476) | soil metagenome | isolation source: 120 cm saprolite under Douglas fir tree site 2 hole 2 replicate 1 | place: USA:California | collected 2015-04-18
GCCAGTCGCGTACCGACGGCGGCATCAACCACAACTGATCCCGCTCCCCAGCCCTCACGTTGATCGTCACGACCACATCGTCCCAACCGGCGCGAAACGCGGGTGGGATGGTCAGGATTCATGCGACAGGCTCGTCAGCATAGCGTTCAGAGCGATGGGCTTAGAAGGCAGTTGCTCTGTCCGGACTGAGCTACGGGGGCCGGCCCCGAACGCTACCGGGAGCTCTACCTCACGCGACGGTCTCCAGCGCTCGGTCGAGGGGACCGCCATTAGCCACGAGGCCATCCACGGAGAGGACCGCTCCTGCAGGCGTGGCGCCTCTTCGGGCACTTCGACGGTCCATGGATGCCTGGATCCTCAACGCGAGCCACCAGCTCACCCACGCCAGGACGGCCCCGGCGACAAGGTCGAGCAGCCAGTGGTTCCCCGTGGCCACCACGACGACGCCGGTCAGGATCGGGTATGCAGCTGCGAGGCGGCGCTGCCACCGCCGCCGGCAGAGGGACCACATGGCGGCGGCACACCAGACCGCCCAGAGCAGATGAAGGCTCGGCATGGCGGCGAACGGGTCAGCGATCTTCTCGATGGCCGGCGTGTGAAACGACCACACGCCACCCACCGTGGCGAGGGTGTCCACCGCGTGGGACTGATCGAGCAGCCGGGGCGGCATCGTCGGATCCAGAGCGAACACGATGAGCGCGATCGCCGTGCCGATGGCGAGCGCGTTGCGAGCCAGGCTGTAGCGCCGGCGGGCGGCCACCGCCAGAAGCATCAGCACCGCGGCGGTCACGCCCACGTGGGCAACGGCATAGAAGACATCAAAGCACTTCAGCAACCACGAAACGTGGAAGAAAACCCGCTGAATGCCGTGCTCCCACGCCAGACCGAGCCCTTGCTCGAGATGGAGCACGGCCAGCCCATGGGCCTGCGCGCTCCCGACGGCGTGGATGGATTGCTCCGCCCCTTCGTTGTCCCTGATCCGGGCGTAGGCGGAATACAAAGCGGCGAGCAACGCCACCTCCGCCGCCCATCTCGCCACGGAGCGGATCCAGCGTCCCAGGCTCGGCGCCGCCGTCTCCACCGAGGTCTCCCGTAGGCCCGGCAGGTCAGTCCTCGGCTCGACGATGGCAGTCATGCGGAAGGCCTTTCGGTGTCGGCCCAGACGGCACCGCCGCGCGCCGCCCTTGAGTTGCCTGGATCGTGCCCCGGTCGGCTGGGCCGGGCGTGAGCGGATGCTAGGAAGCTTCTGTGAGTCTGCGGCCCAGCGGTCAATTCAGCCGCAGTTGCCGCGGGTAGCCGGCGAGGATGGAGAGGCGGGGCGGCTGGCGTCGGAGGACGCCAGCCCACAGGTCGAGCGGCGTGGCGCTGACCACATCGCCTGCTACCCGATCGGCCACGATCCAACCGCCCGCCTCCACCTCCGCCTCCAACTGTCCACTCCCCCACCCGGCATAGCCCGCGAAAACACGGACCGGGCAAGAGGGCCGAAAGTTTTCGGGCTTCACCTCCAGGTCAACTGTTCCAATATCCCCAAACAGCGAACGCCAACCCTCTTCCGGCGGATCAGCGGCCACCGCCAGCGCGACGGCTCGCTCGGCTGAGACCGGCCCGCCGACAAACACGACCTGGGGGTGGGGTGCAAGCGCGGCCCAGGCGGGCCCGGCGGCAGCGGCGGCGACACTCGACGGTCGGTTGAGCACGACGCCGACGGCCCCTTCCTCGCCGTGCTCGAGCACGAGGACGACGGTGCGATCGAAGTTCGGGTCCAGCAACGCCGGCGAGGCGACGAGCAATCTTCCGGTGAGCCAACGGGTCGGCACGTGGTCGATCATCGCGCCCGCGTGGCCCAGCCGTCGTGGGGCCACGACGGCCGCCGTTTCCCCGGAGGCTGGCCGCTAGGCTCACCCGACCGCGGGCCAGCCGGCCTGCCAGACGACAGGGGGCAACTGGTGCAACCGCGACCTGGCGCACAGTGCCTATCGGTCGTGATGCCTTGCTACAACGAGGAGGCGACCGTTGGCGAGGTGGCCGAACGGGTGTTGCGGTCGCCCTACACCGCCGAGCTGATCATCGTCGACGACGGCTCGACCGATGAAACGCTCACGATTGCCCGCAAGATCGACGACACGCGGGTCCGGGTGGTGGCCCAACCCCACAACCAGGGCAAGGGAGCGGCGCTGCGGGCCGGCTTCCAGGAGGCGACGGCCGACTATGTCATCGTGCAGGACGCCGACCTGGAGTACGACCCCACAGACTGGCCGGAGATGCTTGCGCCCTTGCTCGACGGGAGGGCCGATGTCGTGTACGGATCGCGGTTCCTCGCAGGCCGGCCGCACCGGGTTCTCTACTTCTGGCATTCGGTGGGCAACAGGTTCCTCACCACTGTCTCGAACATGTTCACGAACCTCAATCTCACGGACATGGAGACCTGTTACAAGGCCTTCCGGCGGGAGGTTCTCGACAGCCTCACCATCGAGGAGGACCGTTTCGGCTTCGAGCCGGAGATCACCGCCAAGCTGGCCCGCGCTCAGTGGCGGATCTACGAGGTCGGCATCTCGTACTCCGGACGTACATACGCAGAAGGCAAGAAGATCGGCTGGCGGGACGGGTTCCACGCCCTGTTCTGCATCGTCCGCTACTCCCTCGGGAGGCCTACCACTCGCTAGGCGCGGTGTTGTCGGTCCGGCGTGACGGTGTTCGCAACTGGGTCGAGAGAAGCCCGCCCCCTGTGCAACACTGGGCGGCCCTTGGTGGCCGTAGCTCAGTTGGTTAGAGCGCCAGGTTGTGGCCCTGGAGGTCGGGGGTTCGAGTCCCCTCGGTCACCCACCTTCGGTCACCCTCTAAGATTCACCCGGTTCGGCGCCTATGCCGATACCAGAAGCGCGCGCCTCTAGCTCAACGGCAGAGCAACGGACTCTTAATCCGCAGGTTCTGGGTTCGAATCCCAGGGGGCGCACTCAACAGAAGTCCTGCATAGCCACGGCGTTTGTCCTCGCACTCGGCGTGCGACTCAGGTGCACCGCAGCAGCGGTAAGCACCCTCAAGTGCCGGTGCACCGACGCGGTGCACCGGCGGTGCACCCGGCGGTCCCCTTCCGGTGCACCGCCGTGGACTACCCTGATCAGCGCGGTCGTCGGCTCCGCGTCTCGTCTCTGCCGTCCTTCCACACCGGCCCTGGCCATCCCGGCCCGGGATCACTTCCGAGGAAGGACGAAGATGATCGACGACGCCCTCGCTTACCGCTTCGAGCGGATGGTCGACCGCTCTGGCAACCATCATCTGTGGACCGGCGCGACGAAGAACGGACGCGGCACAGGACGGCTTAAGGTCCAAGGCCGCAACGTCACCGCCCAGCGGATCGCGTGGGAGCTCGCCAACGGTCCGCTCCCACCGACCGCCAAAGTGCTGGCGTGCCCTGACGAGCCGGCCTGCGTCCGCCTCGACCACCTCAGGCGCGATCCTCCTGAACGCGCTCTCCGGGCCGTTCGGCCGCTTACGGGGCGCGGCCGGCGCGGAGGCGGATCGCTCCAGCAGGTGCGCCCCGGCGTGTGGAAGCTGACCGTCCGGACGCCGCCGGATGACGACGGAGAGACCCACCGCGTACACCGGACGATTGGAGCCCGAAGCGAGCGCGAGGCCGCGGAGGAGCTCGCTCGCTTCGTCACCGAGGTGCGAGCGATGCCGGTCGTCGCCGCAAAGAAGGACAAGAGGGCCTCGATGGACGAGGCAGTCGAGCGCTTCCTGTCCGAACACCTGCGCGACGAGCGGGGTCGGGAAGAGAAGACGATCCGCGACTACTGGGCGCTCCACCAAAGGTGGTTCGCGCCCGAAATCGGGCGACGTCTCGTCCGAGACGTCGACCGAGCATCCCTGGATCGAGAGTTTGGGAAGATGCGCCGGGCGGGGCTCAGCAGGTCGCGCCTCAACCAGGCGAAGAGCCTCTACGTGCCGTTCTTCAAGTGGGCGCGCAACCGTGGCCTCACGAGTTCCAACCCACTGGCCGACTTCGAGCTCCCGACGAGCACGTACGTATCGACCGAGCGCACCCCGCCAGAGGTCGAGGAACTCTGCCGCCTACTCCATGAGTCCGTCGCCATCATTCCCGAGGTTGCGCCGCTGTTGGTCCTCGGCGCGGTGACGGGCATGCGCCGTGGGGAACTCGTGGGACTCCGCAGGTCGCGCGTCCACCGGAAGGAGTTCCGTATTACTGTCGACTCCGCCGTCGATGGCCAGCGGGTCAAGAGCACGAAGACGCGAAAGGAGCGCAGCTTCCACGTTGACGAAGCAACCATCGCCATGCTCGCCCGCGTCTGCGAGGAACAAGACCTGCTGGCGGCCCAGGGCGGCATCGCGCTGGTCTTGGACCCGTTCGTGTTCAGCCTCGCCCCTGACGCCTCGCGGCCGATGCCTCCCGACTACGTCACCAAGCGGGTTGGGATTCTCAAGGAATACCTCGGTATCGAGGAGAAGTCAGCCGAGACAATCGAGCGGGAAGACGGAGCGTTGCGACTGTTTCGTCAGCCACCCGCACCCAGGCCGCCGGGCAAGACGGGACCTCGACCGAGGGGCGCGATGACCTACCGAGAACTCGGCGCCCTGTTCGGCAGGAGCGAGCGCTGGGCATCCCTTGCGGTCGCATCTGCCGAGCGTCGTGAACAGGCCCGCGCCCGAGGCGAACACCTCGACTTTGACGGGTCAATCCTCGCCCTCCGGAAGTTCACCTCGAGTGAGCTGCTCGACGCCGGGTTCAACGTCAGCATGGTCGCCCAGCGCCAAGGCCATGGTCCCGCGGTCCTGACGAAGCACTACGCGAAGAGCCGTCGCTCCGCTGACCGCAAGGCCGCTGAGCACCTCGGCCGGGTTGTGCATGGGGACACCTCGGCATCATGAGCACTGCCGAGGCCGCGAGCCGAGCGCGACCTTTGACCGCCTCCCGGCGCGGCAAGACCTCTCGTCCTACGCTGGTCGGTGTCAGGACACCGGCTCGTGCGGCGCAACGGAAGGCACGTGGACAGTTCGAACGTCAATCGCCGTACCAGAGAGGCTCAGGAAACCCAGGAGTTGGACGAGAAGGAACGACAGACACGCACGCAGCGCATCGACCCGAAGCTCTCGCAGTCGGGCTGGTCGGTCGTTCCGTTCAGCGGGGCGGATCTCGCGGCGTACAAGTCAGCGGCGGTTGAAGAGTTCCCGACGACGAACGGCCCGGCTGACTACGCGCTCTGCGACAGGGCCGTCGCGCTCGGCGCGGTCGAAGCCAAGAAGGTCACGCTGGGTCCGCAGAACGTCCTGACGCAGGCACAACGCTACTCAGAAGGCTTCACGGCGAGCCCGCTCGCGTACGGCGACGGCTACCGGGTGCCGTTTCTATACTCGACCAACGGCGAAGTCATCTGGTTCCAGGACGTCCGCCACGCGCCGAATCGCTCCCGCAAGATCGCCCGCTTCCATACGCCCGCGGCGCTGCACGAGTTGCTCGGGCGTGACCAGGGAGCGGCCGTCGCCAAGCTGCCTAGCATCCCCTACCACGGACTGCTTCGTGACTACCAAATCGAATGCCACCAGGCGGTCGAGGAAGCCATTGCTATTGGCAAGCAGAAGATGCTCGTTGCGATGGCGACCGGCACCGGCAAGACGTTGACGATGGTCAGCGAGGTTTACCGCCTGATGAAGTCCGGGACGGCTCGCCGGATCCTGTTCCTCGTGGACCGCCGGTCGCTCGCAGCCCAAGCCGTTCGAGCCTTCTCATCGTTCGAGGCCGAACCGGGCCTCAAGTTCGACAAGCTCTACGAGGTCTACAGCCAGCGCTTCCAGAAGGACGACTTCGAGGAGGGCGAGGCGTTCGACCCGAAGGTGCTGCCGAACAAGTACCTGACCGACCCGCAGCCCGGCCACGCCTTCGCCTACATCTGCACGATCCAACGGATGGCGATGAACCTGTTTGGCAAGGAGGCCGGATTCGACGTCGGTGACGAGCCGAAGGACGAAGACGCCGACAAGCTCGATATCCCCATCCACGCCTTCGACCTCATCATCGCCGACGAGTGTCACCGTGGTTATTCCAGGAAGGAGTTGTCGACGTGGCGCGACACGCTCGACTACTTCGACGCCATGAAGATTGGGCTGACCGCGACGCCGGCTGCCCACACGGTCGCCTACTTCAACCAGGTCAGCTACCGCTACGACTACGAACGGGCGGTCGCCGAAGGCCACCTCGTTGATTACGACGTCGTCAACATCAAGTCGAACGTGAGGCTGCACGGCGTCTTCCTCAAAGAAGGCGAGAGCGTGTCGGAGATCGACACCGAGACCGGCGTCGAGCAACTCGACCTCCTCGAGGACGAGCGGGAGTTCGCCACGACCGAGGTCGAAAAGAAGATCACCGCGCCCGACTCCAACCGCAAGATTCTCGAGGAGATCCAGAAGTACGCCGTCGCGCACGAGCAGGAAACGGGGCGCTTCCCGAAGACGCTCATTTTCGCGGACAACGACCTGCCGCACACCTCGCACGCCGACCAGCTGGTCGAGCTCGCCCGTGACATCTTCGGACGCGGCGACGCCTTCGTGTCCAAGATTACCGGCCGCGTCGACCGACCGCTGCGACGCATCCGCGAGTTCCGCAACCGTCAGAATCCTGGCATCGCCGTAACCGTCGACTTGCTCTCGACCGGGGTCGACATCCCAGACCTTGAGTTCATCGTGTTTCTGCGACCGGTCAAGTCGCGCATCCTCTTTGAGCAGATGCTTGGCCGCGGCACCCGGAAGGGCGAGAAGTACCCCGATAAGTCGCACTTCGTGGTCTTCGACTGCTTCGACGGAACCTTGTTGGAGTACTTCCGAAGCACCACCGGCATCACGGCCGAACCGCCGGAGACGGATGCGCGGCCCATCGCCGACATCATCGATGACATCTACAACAACAAGGATCGCGACTACAACGTCCGGCGCCTCGTCAAGCGACTGCGTCGTATCGACAAGCAGATGTCGGGCGACGCCCGCGGGCTGTTTTCGGCCTTCATCCCGAAAGGCGACATCGGCGCGTTCGCCGAGGTGCTCCCGACGATGCTCAGCCGGTCGTTCGCCGAGCTGATGAAAACGTTGCGCGACATGAGCTTCCAGGAGCTGCTCGTCAAGTACCCGCGCCCACCTCGCTCGTTCCTCGTGGCGTACGAGGCACAGGACACCGTGACCTCCGAGCACCTCATCAAGGGCGCAACGGGCAAGGAGTACCGGCCGGAGGAGTATCTGGTCGCCTTCGAGCGCTTCGTTCAGCAGAACGCGAGCACGATCGACGCCCTGTCCATTCTGCTATCGAAGCCAGCTGGCTGGGGAACGGAAGCCCTGAACGGTCTGCGCGAGGCGCTGACGAAGGCGCCCGAACACTTCACCGAGGCGAACCTGCAACGGGCGTTCGAAGCCAAACACCACAAGGCGCTCGCCGACATCATCTCGATGGTCAAGCGAGCGGCCGTCGAGTCATCACTACTTCTCACGGCGGGCGAGCGCGTCACGGCCGCCATCGAAGAGGTCATCGCCGGGCGGACGCTGACGGCGGAGCAAATGAAGTGGCTCGACTACATCCGCCAGCACCTCGTCGCCAACCTGTCGATCGGTCGGGAAGACTTCGAGAACGTGCCGGTCCTCCTCAACCGCGGGGGCTGGGGAAAGGCCAACAAGGTCTTCGATGGTCAGCTCGACGCGCTGCTCGCTGAACTCAACAAGGAACTGGTAGCTGCCTGATGGACGTCGTAGCCAAGCTCTGGGGCTTCTGTCACACCCTCCGCCACGACGGAGTTGACTACGGCGACTATATCGAGCAAATCACCTATCTGCTCTTCCTCAAGATGGCCGACGAACGCGGCCTCGAACTGCCCGAGTCGACGGACTGGGCCCACCTGCGCAGTCAAAGCGGCTCGGATCTGCTCGACGCGTACGTCGAGGCCCTCCGGACACTCGGCAAGCAAACCGGCATCCTCGGCGACATCTTCGGCGGAGCGCAGTCACGCTTCACCAACCCGGTCAACCTCAAGAAGCTCATTGGACTCATCGACGAGACCGAGTGGATATCGCTCGATGTCGATGTAAAGGCGGCCGCCTTCGAGGGGCTACTCGAGAAGGCGGCTGCCGAAGGCAAGAAGGGGGCTGGTCAGTACTTCACGCCGCGCCTCCTCATCCAGTCGATGGTGCGGTGCATCAAGCCGGACCCTCGCGGAGGTAAGGACTTCGCAATCGGCGACCCCGCGTGCGGAACAGGAGGTTTCCTCGTTGCCGCGTACGAGTGGCTACTTGAGCAGACGGGTGGAGCGCTTGACCGTGACATCGCAAAGCGTGTCCGGATGAAGACGTACTTCGGTCAAGAACTTGTTCCACGGCCTAGGCGCTTGGCGCTGATGAACCTCTATCTCCATCAGGTCGAGCCTCAGATCAAGCTCGGAGACTCCATCTACGAGACGCCTGATGCCAAGAGATACGACGTCGTGCTGACGAACCCTCCGTTTGGAACCCGCGGAGCAAACGCCGTGCCGGACCGCGATGACTTCGTCATCGGTACTAGCAACAAGCAGCTCAACTTCCTCCAACACGTGCTGACGACCCTCAAGCCTGGTGGGCGTGCCGCCATCGTCGTCCCCGACAACGTCCTCTTCGCCGACCAGGCGGGCGAGGTCTTCAAGATTCTGATGGAGGACTGCGACGTACACACCGTTCTTCGTTGTCCCCGCGGCACGTTCAGTCCGTACACTCAGGGCACAAAGACGAACGTCCTCTTCTTCACGAAGGGCACACCAACGTCGAGGACGTGGATCTACGACGCTCGGGCGAACGTCCCCAAGATTACAAAGAAGTCTCGGCCCCTCACCGAGGCACACTTCGCTGAGTTCGAGCGCTGCTTCGGTCCCGACCCGAACGGTCGAGCGAAACGCTCCGAGTCCGACTCCTCCGGAGGGCGCTGGCGAAGCTTCTCAGTCGACGACGTCGTCGCCCGTCACTACAAGCTCGACAGCTTCAAGTGGCTCCGCGACGAGGAGGCTGACGATCTCGACGAGTTGCCGGAGCCCGAGGAGCTCCTGACTGACGCTGCAGAGGAGCTGCGCCTCGCGCTCGACGACATAACAGACATACACCGGCTGCTTGAGGAGACCAGCGGAGGCAACGGTGGCACATGAGTGGCCCCTCGTGCCTCTCGGCACGCTCCTGGCGGACGTCCAATCGGGCTTCGCATCTGGCAAGCACAACTCGGAGGGACGCGGTCTACCTCATTTCCGGCCGATGAACGTCAGTACTGACGGCGTTATCGATCGTTCCACGATGAAGTATGTCGATCCTAGTCTGGCTGACAAGCCGGAACGTCGTCTGAAGGCCGGCGACGTTCTCTTCAACAACACAAACAGCCCCGAGCTGGTCGGCAAGACGGCGTTCTTCCAGGACAACGACGAGCCAGCCTTCTCAAACCATATGACACGCATTCGCTGCGACAGCGGTCGCCTGGACTCTCGCTATCTTGCGGCCCGATTGCACCATGCGTGGAGGGAGGGCTGGTTCGCGGACCATTGCAACAATCATGTCTCGCAGGCAAGCATTGGGAGAGACGTCCTGAAGTCGTTCCCGATTGAGCTGCCACCAGTCGAGGTCCAGTGGGCGATTGCCCGCACTCTGGAACGAGCATCGACGCTCGCTCTCAGCGCCTCGTCACACATGGCGAGGGCGAGACAACGCCTTCAGGCTGTACGACGCGCAATACTGGCGGCGGCGTGCATGGGGGGGCTCACAGCCGACTGGCGCGAGGAGCACCCCGAAGCCCCGTCGCTTGAACACGCCCTGTCTCAGCTGCAGACGAGGACCAGACGGCGCACGCGTGAGGCAGAGGTCGAACTAAGCCTTCCCGAGCTTCCCGCCACCTTCGCCTTGACGACGCTGGGCGACGTCGCGGAGGTGCTTGAGTACGGGACGTCAAAGCGCTGCCACGGCGCACCGAGCACAGGAGTGCCGGTAGTCCGCATGGGCAACATCCAGAACGGCCGGCTGGATCTCGACGACCTCAAATACTGCGAGCCCGACGACGAGCTCGAACGACTAATGCTGGGCAAGGGCGACCTGCTCTTCAACCGAACCAATAGTCCGGAGCTTGTAGGTAAGAGCGCCGTTTTCACGGCTGAGGAGCCAATGAGCTTCGCCTCTTACCTCATCCGGGTTCGCTTCATGGACACCTTCGCACTGCCTGAGTTTGTCAACTACTGGCTCAACTCGGCCTGGGGTCGAGAGTGGGCCCAGCTTGTGAAGACGGATGGCGTGAGCCAGTCCAATATCAATGGCACCAAGCTGGCTCTCATGCCGCTGCCCCTGCCGCCCTTGGAGGAGCAACACGTGATCGTGGAACGCGCGTCTGCTGCGCTAGAGACGGCAGGACGGACGCTCGATCGGGCCGCCGCGGGAAGGCGCATGCTCGAAGGTGCATGGCGGGCGGTCTTCGCCAAGGCCTTCCGAGGCGAACTTGTCCCCAGCTAATGGCGCGCCACCCGCCCAATCCCAGGAGCAGGGCAGAGCCGAGGCGCTGGCTCTAGTGGTCGGTTCACGAGCGCCCAAGAAGCTCATCGTGGCAGGACCCGGCACTGGGAAGTCATTCACATTCAAGAAGCTTTTGGAGGCCTCGGGCGAGGGTCCCAAGCTCGCGTTGACGTTCATCAACGCGCTCGCAATGGACCTCGCCGAGAGCCTCAGCGGGGTCGCTGACACCTTCACTTTCCACGGCTACTGCCGCAGGCTCCTTCACGCGACTCCGACACCCGGCGTCACGATGTCGGTCGATTATTACCCACAGCTACTGCGCCTCCAAGCTGCCGACGAGTCGCTTATCACCGGTGCGTCCACCGATGAGCGAGCACTCGAGCACGATTTCCACTACCTGGATCACACGACCGGGCTGATTGGTGGCTCCATCCGTAGTGGCGACTACTACAACGCCGTCGGCCACGTCGACTCGGTGTACCGCATCCTTCGTCATTTCGAGGCGAACCCCACCGGCACGCCGCAATACCGTCAGCTCGTCGTCGACGAGTACCAGGACTTCAGCTTGCTTGAGGTCCGGTTTATCCATGCTCTTGCAGCGCAGAGTCCCACTCTGATCGTGGGCGACGACGATCAAGCACTGTATGGTTTCAAGCACGCTTCCGCGGACTACATCCGCGACCTCGCTGCAGACACAGAGTGGACACGGTTCGAGCTTCCGTACTGCTCGCGATGCACCGCCGTGGTCGTTGCGGCGACTCATACCTGCATCGATCGCGCGCAAGCCAAGGGTCTTCTCGCCGGACGGCTGCCGAAGCGGTACGAGTGCTACCTGCCGGAGAAGGCGGCCGATAGCGAGACCTACACGAGTATTCGACATGCTCGCTGTTCCGTCGAGCGGAACAACGCCCCGTTCACGGCTCGGTATATCCACCAGCGGATACTCGAGATCCCCGTCGACGAAGTTCGCGAGTCCAACCAGCAGGGCTACCCGACGGTGCTGGTGGTCGGGCCAACCCAGTTCGTCTCGCGAGCGTTTGATTACCTCAGTGGCCACTTCACGCGGATCCAGTTCAAACGCAGCTCACAGCTTGATCTCGATATTGTCGATGGCTACCGTCGCCTCGCAGCTGAGCCGAAGTCTCGCCTCGGGTGGCGCATTATCCTGCATTGCGAACCCCTGCCGGAGTTGTCCGCCATCCTCACGGCAGCGCTGGTCGATGGCGAAGAACTGGTCTCACTACTTCCGAAGCGCTACGTCGAGCGACATCTCCGCATCGCTGAGTTGCTTGGACGGCTCCGCTCGGGCGAAGCACTCTCGTCCCACGACATCGTCGATGTCGAGCATGGAACGAGGATGCGATACCTCGACCTCGTCGAGCTGTTGACCAACGCTGATATCGACGAATCTGCCGAGCTCGAACCGAACGAGGACGAGCCCTCGATAGTGCTCACGTCGCTCGTTGGAGCCAAGGGGCTTCAAGCGGGACATGTCTTCGTGCTTGGACTCAACGACCATCACTTCCCGCACGACAACGCCGCGCCGACGGACGACGAGGTGTGTTCGTTGCTGGTTGCCCTTACGAGGGCCAAGAAGAGCTGCATGGTCATGTCCTGTGGACGGTTCGGCAACCAGCCGCTGGTGCCGAGTCTCTTCTTGAGCTGGCTCGCGCCCCATCTGTCGTCGACCGAGATCATCACTGCCGGATGGTTCCGTGACCTCAGCACGGCGCATGACTGATGCGAGTCTCAGAGCACTACAACCTCGGACGGACGCAGCCGACGCTTGAGTTTGTCGACGTCGACATCCGAGGTGACACCCGTGTGTTCGTCGACCCTCGGGCGCTGCGTTTCGTCGACTCCGACTGGTCGAACGAGTGCGTCAGTCTCCTTCAGAACTTCTTCGACACGGTAATGCAAGCCATACGGTCAGGGAACGACTCCCGGGCCCGAGCGCTCCTGGCCTCCCTGAGCGAACCGAACGAAACCCACCTTGGCTTGTCTGGGGGTCGTGCTCAGGGTCGCGGGATGGGCACCGAGCTTGCGCGGGACGCCTGGACCTCACTGTCCAGGAGCCGAGCTGTCGCCTCGGGGCTGATCGAAGACCTTGAAGACACGGTCCTCTTTGTCGAGGGAATCGGCTTCGACATCGTGTCTGACATCACGACGAACATCGTCCGGTCCCAGCTCGTCGTCTTCACCCAAGACGTAGCTGCGTACTACGGCATCCCGCTTGTCGACAATGTCGTATCGGGTCAACTCTGGGACCGAACCGGTAGGAGGTGGATACAGCGCTACGCGCGACTACCTGTTACCAAGTACGGCCCACTATTGCTTGTACCCAAGTCGATCGTCCGGCGCAATCAGACGTTCGACCCCGGCGAATATTACAACCACTACGTCTTGCCTCAGCTGCAGCTGGACGAGCTTGAGGCGCACTCATCGCTTGTGGAGGTGCTCCGAGACGGCCGGCGGCGCGTCACCAAAAAGTCGGTGCGTCAGCGCTATGGGCAAGGCAAGCGGGTCAATCTCGACACAACGCTGAAGCATCCCGACCTTCTCGACCGGTACCGGCTGCAGAAGAGCGCTCGGCGGCAGCCGCCGAGTCACGAGGAGATCGCCGCCCTCACCGAGTCGCAACGGCCCGACTGGGATGCCCTCCTCGCAGCCGTGCGAGCCGCGCCAGTCGGCCCCGATCACGCGACTGACTACCATCACGCGGTCGAAGCCTTGCTTACAGCACTGTTCTACCCAGCGCTCGACCAACCCCGACGTGAGTTCCCGATCCACGAAGGCAGGAAGCGAATCGACATCACATACACAAACGTTGCCACCGGCGGGTTCTTCGACTGGGTTCACCGCATCCAGGCTGCTCCGGCGCCGACCGTGGCCGTTGAGTGCAAGAACTACGGCAGCGAGCTGGCGAACCCTGAGGTCGACCAGTTGGCCGGCAGGTTCTCGCCGCACCGGGGAAGGTTCGGCCTGCTGGTTCATCGGGGCTTCGGTGACAAGACCCGCCTGATGCGCCGCTGCCGAGATACCGCGCTCGACAACCGCGGTTTCATCATTCCTCTGGACGACGACGACCTCACCGTGCTCGTCCAGGAGCGCAAGCGATCTCCCGCCGCCGTCACCTTCGGGCTGCTCCGAGCGAGGTTCGACGGCTTGGTGTAGCCAGAGCGCACCGACGGTTCCACCCTTCGGGTTATGAGTGATCCGAGGGGGGTTCAGGTTGGTGTCGCTGGGTACCGGTTCATGCCTCTGAGCAGCGCTTTCGCGCCCGCCACCTCCCGGACGGTACCCCTCCGTACCACCCTGTGCGAGACCATCCGGTAGAAGATCCGGTAGAAGATCGGCGCCCCGATCACGCCACTGTCCGACCGAGCAGATGGCGGTTCTTGTCCACGGAGCCGGGCAGGATCGCGAAGTGCACCTGGCCGTCGCCATCGACGGCCACGACCCGCACCACGGCCCGGCCGAACCGGTTGCCGGCGAGAAGCATCACGCCGGGCTTCACCCGAGAGGGCTGGCGGGCATCCGACAGCCTCGACCAGCCCAGCCCGTCGTCGTCCTGGGCGTTCAGGTCAGCTTCGATGTCGAGTTCGACGTCCATATCGTGTCCTCCGGGCGGCGGCCCGGTCACTCCTCATAGTAGGGGTTGCCCCACAGCCGCCGCTCGCACGCACAGAGCGCCGCGACCGATACGTCGAGGTCCGCCAGCAGAACCGTGTAATGGTGGGGGTTGCCACCGGTTGGCTCAAGGTCCAGCCCGGCGGCGCGAATGGTACCGACCGTGACCAGGGCGAGCTGGGAGAAGCGCACGGTCACGGTAGTCATGGCCACGCACTCGGGGCCACAGATGCGGCCTGAGCCTGTCGTTGGAGTCAACTCCGACGCTCGTTCGCGCCGACAAATCGGCGAGCGCTGAGAACTGGGAGAGCCGATACTGGAGGGTGGCAGGCGACGACGCGGCCCCGCCCTGGTAAACCCGCTAACAACAGGACGGTCATGCGCTCGGCTTGACCAGACATCTTGGGGGTGGAGTGCAGTGGCCGATCCGGACCCGTCTCAGTACAACGACTTCGCGCAGCTATACCGCGACGTCGTCGAGGTCGGAACGCCCTGTGCGGAGGTCGAGCGACCCGCCGTACTCAAGATGCTCGGACCGATCGACGGGGCGGAGATTCTCGACGCAGCATGCGGCAGCGGGCCGCTAATCGCGGCGCTCAGCCGAAGCGGAGCGCGCGTCTGTGGCTTCGACGGGAGCCCGGCGATGGTCGAGCTCGCCCGCGAGCGGTTGGGCAACGAGCCGGACCTGCGGGTGCACGACCTCAGCTCGCCGCTCCCGTACGGGGATCGGTCCTTTGACGCCGTGGTGTGTTCACTCGCCATCCACTACGTCAGGCATTGGACTCCAGTGCTTCGCGAGTTCCGGAGGGTCATTAGAGCCGAAGGACGCGTCCTCCTCAGCACCCATCACCCATTCAGGGTGATCGACGGCGCCGCCGGTTTGTACCTCGAGACCACGCGCATCGACGATGTATGGGATCTGAATGGCACGCCCGTGCCGATCAGCTACTGGCGTCGGCCGTTCCAGTCGATGGCGAGCGCCGCCCAGCGCGCCGGACTAATGATCCGTCGCCTCAGCGAGCTGGACATCGGTGGATCCGGCCAGCCACACTTCCTGCTCCTGCTCCTCCACCCGGACGTCGAGGCGGGAGATGCCGCTACCGGTTCTGAGGTGGAGACGTAGAGGCGCTGGAGCCAGCGATCGCGGCTGCCGCTCGAGGCGTCGAAGGGGGTGCGGCCGTGCAGCCAGCGGCGGTTGTCGATCAGCAGCAGATCACCGGGTTTGAGGTGCATCACGCCCGTAACGCTAGGCAGCTCGCGAGCCAGGGCCTGCACGGCCGCGATGCCCTCAGCGCTGGCGGAAGTGGTCCACGAAGCGTCGAACGTCGCCAGAGGATCATGCGAGGGTCCCGTCACCACCGGGGCTGGTAGTGTGGCCTTCGCCGCTCCACGCTCGACGAAGATCGGGCGTCGAAGCGTGGCCACGACCTCACCGTCGAGCCGGCCAACGAGGTCCGCCACTCGGGCGAGGGTGGTGCCTGCCGTTGCCGCTCGATCCGATCGCAAGCACGCAAGGAGCACGTAGTCCGGCGCCAGTTCGTGGAACGGGTTCTCCGAGTGCAGCGGCAGCGGACGGACCGATCCGACGTCGCTCTCCTCGTGCTCGGAACCGGGGATGGGGCCCACGTTCTGGTGCAGGGCCGACGCCTGTTGCCCACGAAAGGCCACGGGCGTACCAAGGAGCAAGCCGAAGACCGAGAGCCAGAACTCGCTGAGGAGGACGTGGCGTCCGGGCGGCCGTCGGGAGTCGCGGGGCGTGTCGGGCAACTCTCGGTCGGACGGCAGGCCCCGCAGGAGGCGTCGGCCATCCGGTAGCGGACCTCCCAGCGCCTCGGGCACAGACTCCGCAGCGCGCGCAGCAGCGCACCAGAAGGCGCCAGGGTCTTCCACAGGGTCGTGTCGGGCGAGCTGTGCGATCGATGCGATGGCCGAGAGGTCTGGTCCGTCAACCATCTGGACCGCATCGAGCAGACCCGTGACAGGTGGCATGCCCAACGTCCTCCTGTTCAGCGGCACGGGGAATCGGCGAGCGTGAGGAAGAAGAGCTCCTCGCATCGGGGATAGCCGCGTCGTCGAACGAGCACGCCGCCATCGTCGGCATGCAGGTCGAACGCCGGGAAGTAGCTCGACAGCTCGTCTGTCAGGGCGGTGACTGAGGCGGCCAACGGGGATAGAGCCTCCGCGATCGAAGAGACGAAGACGCCGGACGAGAGGTTCGCGTCGTAGACCTGGAGGTAAGCCGAAGCGAAGCGCTCCTGCTGATCGCGGAGATAGGCGAGAGTCGCCCGGCGGCCCTGCTCGGTCTCACTCGGATGGCCGATGATGGCGTAGAGGTGGATCGGGAGGCCGGCGTGGTGGGCCGCGTCGAGCACCCGGTCGATCGTGTCGGTGGTGTAGCCCTTTTGCATGGCCTCGAGCGCCTCGTCGTCGTAGGACTCCAGGCCGAGACACAGCAGCCCGCATCCCGCCTCGACGGCACTCGCGAGGAACGATGCGTCGAACTCCTCATAGAACCTGGCCGTCGCCTTCCATCGATACTGGCGCTCACCCTCGCCCAGGGCGCGCACGAAGGCGCCCATCCGTCGCGGGTCGAAGTTGTTGTCCACAATATCGAAATCCGACGCTCCGCTTTCCATGTGGAGGCGATCCATCTCGTCCACCATCCAGCGCAGCAACGTCGGCCGATAAGGCGTGACCGATCGCTGGCTACTGCAGAAGTTGCATTCTCCATAGCTGCAGCCTTGGGCCGAGAAGACCGGCAGGACCGGCCGAGGGATCAACAGCCCCGCCAGCAGCTCGGGAGGGAAGAGCGGAGGGGCAGGACGCCCGATCGGCAGGCCGATGCTCTTGACGGCCACCGAGACCGCCGATCGACCGGAGTGTACGACATCGTCCCCTGACGACGACCCAGTCTGTTCGAGCGACCGGAGCAGCTCCTCGAACGCGGTGGCGCCGTTGTTGGCGACGATGTAGTCGAACGCATCGAATGGAGGCTCGTCAGGGAAGTACTTCGAGCACGTCGTGAGCATCGGGCCACCAACGATGACGGTGGCGGTCGGGTCGATGCCCTTCACGTCCCGAGCCACGCGCAGCGCCACGGCAAGCTGGTCCTGCGACAGACAGCTGATCCCGATCAGTCCTGGGAAGTCGTCCAGCTGCCGGGCGACGCCCTCCACCATCAGCTCGATCGCATGTCGCGGGATCGCCGCCGCACGCCGTGCGAGGTCGGCCCACGACGCGTCGGCATTGTGGTCCGGGTTGCCGAGGGCGGTCTCGGACAGCTCGCGGAGGAGCCGCTCGGCCTGCGCGACCTTGGCGATGTCGTCCTCGCCGCGGATCGTGCTGGTCAGGCAGCGCATGGCCGACCGAGGTGCGCCGTCGCGGACGAGCTCGGCGTTAAGGTCGACGATGCGAACGCTGTGGCCGTGCGCCTTGAGGTGTCCGGCGAGGTAGGGCACGGCAGCGGCGACCGTGTGGGGACTCGCCGGAGGGACGATGAAGAGGCTCACGTCGGTCATGGACTGCTCTCCTGTCGGAGCTCGAAGACGCTCACGGTGGTATCGGCGTTTCCGGTAGCTACGAGTGTGCAGTGATCGCCGGGAAGCAACGAACCAGTAATGCAGGTCGCTCCAGATCCGTCGAAGCTGCACACCCGGATTGTCTCGTGGTGGCCGCGCAGTGGCATCGGTGGTGATCCGCAGCGCCGTAGCCACGCAACGCGATCCCACCCTCCAGAAACGAGCGCAGTGCCATCTGGCGACCACGCGAGTGACGTGACCCAGTCCCCGCGGTGCAGGCGGTCGACGCCGGTGTCGACCAGCACGCCACTGGCGATCCGGTAGGCGGCGACGGTGCCCAAGCGATCGCCGACCGCCACTCTGGTCAGATCGGCGCTGATCGCGGCCGACACGATCGGCCCGACGGGCACCTGACCGAGCACCTCGATCGAGCTGGTCCGAGCCGCACAGGTGGTGAGCCGACACACCTGTCCGCTACGCCGCACTCCGATCGCCGTGGAGAAGCCGTCGGCGTCTTGGCTGACGATGGTCAGAAAGCCCGAGCCTCGGCCGGCGGGGCCCGCAAGTTCCCAGTTACGGCCGGACCTCAGGTCGATGCCGATCACGGCTCCCTCGTCGTCCGCGGCGATCGCCACCTCGCCGGCGGGAGGCAGCGCGATGGCGTGCACCTGCCCTCCCATCCTTGCCAGCAAAGCCATCCGGCCGTCCATCCACCAGCGGCGAACGCTCCCGTCCTCAGACCCAGCCAGGATCGACGGACCATCCACGCCGTCGGTCCAGGCAACCGCATCGATGTAGTCATCGGGCGCGTCGATGTGCGGACTGACCTCACGGCGCGCCTCGGTCGACCAGATCCTGATGGTGTAGTCCTTGCTCGCCGACGCCAGGAACGCCTCGGAAGGGTGCGTATCGAGGGTGGTCACATGCCAGAAATGCCCACGAAGGCCCTCCCCCCGCTCGGCGAACGTCGCATCGGCGTCACCCTGAGGGTCGGCCTGCTCGTCGTCGTCGTCGTCGACGACGCCGCCGAGCTCGTGGATGTGGGTGTCCTGTCCCGCGCTGAAGACAGCGGTAGCAGACACAGTGACAGCAAGGAGCGGTTGCTCCGAGACCTTGGCGGCGCCGACGCTCACCTCGTCTCGATAGGCGCGGACCCTTCCGTCCTCCCCGGCGGTCCACACCACGTCCCGCATCGCATCAACACAGACGGCGCGAACCACGCCCGCATCGCGCGCGAACCAGGTGCTGGGTCGGTCTCCCGACAACTCCCACGAGCGAACGCCACCGTCCTGGCCACACGAGTAGAGGCGCGTTCCGTCTGCCGAGAGCGCGAGCCCGGTCACCTGTCGCGGCCACGCACGGAAGGTCATGCGGTGCTCTGCGAACGTGACGATACTGACGCTCGACGGATCGCCGACCAGATCTGCGTTCCGACCGACGACCGCCACGGTCGTCGCCGGTGCGTCGGTCTCCCAGATCACTAGCCCGTCGGAGCCCCGACTCTGCATCATGAACCGATGGTCGATCGATACCGCCAAAGGTCTCGTCGCTGCATCGTGAAGCCGGCTGCTCGGGAGCACGAGCGCCGTGTCGAGTGCGACCGTCTGGATGCGGCCGTCGGCGCCCCCAAGATGCGCACGGTTGCCTTGGATGTGCATCGCCTGCAGGGGCCCGGCAGACACCAGGAGGGCGAATGGCGGCGCGGAGTCCGGGGTGCTCCAGCGCCGGATCGTGCCGTCCTCGCCGCAGGACAGCACCGCGCCGGAGCGTCGATCAAAGTCAACGGCGTGAACGGGACCGACATGCCCCTTCCATGTCGCCTGACGTGCGCCTGATTCGACATCCCACAGCGCCACCGTCCCATCCCACGCGCCACTCACCAGGGTGGTGCCGTCAGTCGACCAACGAACACACGCGACCCGGTCGGCATGGCGCAGAAGCCGGCTGCCCAGCCCCGCTCGGTGCTCGATCCTCACGACGGCCGACCAGCGCGGCGCTTGACGACCACGTCCCCGACGAGCATGAGGTCGATCGGAGTGGCGAATGCATCGGCGACCGCATGTCGCAGAGTTGCCACGAGCGGGAGGCCGGCAGCGTTGAAGGAGGTGTTGACGACGGCCTCCACGCCGGTGGCGCGACCGACCGCCTGGAGGATCTCCCACAGCCCGGTCTCGTCGCCCTTGAGGACGGTTTGCGGTCGCGTGGTCCGATCGACGTGCGTGACTGCGGCGAGGGCCTCACCGGCGCTGTCCGCGACTCGCGCCGCAACCAGCATGTGCGGAAGATCACGCGCGTCCTGGAGGTGCGTCCCGGCGGCATCGCGGGTGAGCGCCACGCCGAACGGCCTCCAGAGCTCCCTTCCTTTGATCTCCGAGTTGATCCGGTCCGCAATCTCCCGCGAGACGACACCTGCCAACAGGCTCCGGTGGCCAAGCGCCCGGGGGCCGTACTCAAGGGCACCAGCGCACCGGGCGACGACCTGTCCTAGCTCAATCGCCCTGGCGCACTCGTCGGCCGGATCGTCGACGTGCGCCGCTGCCAGGCCGAGACGGTCGCACTCATGCGCGATGTCAATGTCGGATGGCGGTGGTCCCCAGAACGGCATCTTGTCCAGCGGCTTCAGAACGTCGGTCTCGTCAGCCAGGATCATGGCCGCGCCGATGGCCGTCCCCGCGTCGTTGGCCGCCGGCGGGATGGTGATGCCGTCCAACCAGGGCGCAGCGGTGAGCCGACCGTTTGCAACACAGTTGAGCGCCACGCCACCCGAGTAGCAGAGGTTGGACTCGCCGGTCTGGGCAACGATCCGACGAGCGCGCTGGAGGACGATGTCCTCGAGGCACGCCTGGAGCGTCGCCGCCACCGTCAGCTGCCGCTGCCCTCGAAGCGCGGCGATTCCGAGCGTCCGCTGCGTCCTGTCGAAGTCCCCGACGAGCGGCTCCGGGTCGCCGAACGTCGCGTACAGCCATGGGAGCCAGCACCGTTCGACGATCTCGACCGCCTCAAAGGGTCGGCCGTCGGCGCCCTTGGTGACCGGGCCGAAAGGCGCCTGCGCCTGACCCTCGCGCCACACCAGCGGAAGGGAGCTCGGGTCGGCTTCGCCCATCGCCGCCAGCGCCATCAGCTTTCCGGCGTGGTGAAAACCGAACCCGGCGTACGCGCACCCTGCTTCAAAGAGGTAGCCGAGCGAGACCTCCGCCTCGTGGTCTTCAAGCCGTTCGAGGCGACCGTGTCTCCAGTGGAACGACGCTCCCGAGCCGGCGTCACCCTGCCCGTCCAGAACGAGGACGGCGGCGTCCGCGCCACCGTTGGGCCAGCTCCACACGGCCGACCACGCGTGGCACTCGTGGTGATCGAGGAAGCGCACCGGCGGCCGCCGCCGGCCGTTCAAGAGGTGGGCGGGCAGGAACGCACCGACGATCTCGTCGCGATCGGGCGGTCGCAGCCCACGCTGCTCGTACCGATCGATCCCGTTCCATGCGACACCGACGGCATCGATGTCGCCCAGATCGAATCCGGCATGGTCTAGGCAGCACGCGATCGCGTTGACGGGCGTTCGACCGAAGGCGTGACGCTGTCGGACGAGTCGCTCCTCCTCGACCGCCGCGACGAGCCGCCCATCAACAACGAGGCACGCGGCAGGATCGTGGCCCCAGCCCGGCCAGCCGCTGAGCCCGAGGTATGCGGCCATCAGCCTGGCTCCCCGGCTCCGATGGAACCGAGGACCGCCTCGAACCGCTGCGCTATCGTCGAGGCCGACCAGAGGTCGAGCGCAGCATCCGCGAGCGTCAACCGAGGTTCGGGGAGCCGCTCCGCCGCGCTTCGGATAAGACACCTCAGTTCATCCGGGCCGTCCCATAACCCATCCGCGCACACATCCAGCACCTCGGTGTATCCGCCAGCCCTGGGGGCGAACACCGGCCGTCCCGCGGTGAGAAGGTCCACCATCGCCATGCTCCAAAGCGGCGCCCTGCGACACGGTGCCAAGCCGACGTGCACTCCGGACACGAGCTCCCTATACATGCCCCGGTCGAGCGCGCGGGCGATGCGCACGTACGGCCGCTTTCCGAGCGCGTCGAGCAGGAGGTCCGCATCCGGAGCGAGGGCCCGACGCGGCGAGGAACGCCATTGCGTGGGTGCCGTCACCACGACCTCGAATCGAACGCCGTCGTCGGCGAGTCGATCGAGCTCGGCGAAGAGATGTCTCGTGCCGTAGTGGTCGTACAGGCGCTGGTTGTAGAGGAGCCGGAGGATGTGGCCGGGAGCAGGAGTGGACGCCAAGTCGCTCAGTCGTGAGTCGGCCGGCGGGGGGATGATCTCGATCCTCCTCGCGCGGCCCACGTGCGCCTGGATCAGGTTGCGACCGAACTCACTGCCGACGATGCAGACGTCGGAACTCTCGACAGCCGTCCGAAGCAGTCCCAAGGCCCACCGGCCGAGTCCGCCATCGTCGAGACTCGGGTCGAGGACCGCGGGCTGGTCGGGTGAGTTCATCAAGGGGAGGTAGTGAACGTACGTGGCGACGGGGATCTCGCGCTTGCCTTCGACATACGACATCGCCTTCAGCGTTGCTGCCAGCTCCGGTTGGTTGACGAGCAGCACATCGGTGTCGGCCCAGTGCTCGCACATCACGTTATGCAGCTCGGACCAGTCACACGTGAACCTCGCGTGATACTTCGTCGGAGGTGACGTGATGGAAAGGACGGGCACCGTGGTCAGAGCCGCGGCCTCGGCAGGAGCGAGGAGCAAGACCCGGTGCCCACGTGCTTGGAGCTCCTCCAGCAGCAACCTCTGAAAGATGAAGCCGCTGTCCGCCTGGAGGGCGTCCGGGTTGCTCACGTTGAGGTACGAAACTACTTGCATGGCCGTCGCGTCCTCATCGAGAGCGCTCCGCCCAGACTGCGAGCGCCCGCTGTCTCTCCGCGAGGTCGCTCACAGAGGCGACATCGGACGCCGCCTCCGCGATGCTGACGAGGAGGTCTCGCCCTTCGATGAGGTCCGTGGGTGTCAGGCCCGGGGCGACGACCTGCGGGACACCGCCCGAGGTCGGCAGGAGAAGCGCATGGTCCGAACCCGCCGCCATCATGTCTCTGTGGAACTCGGTACCGGGGTAGGCGGTTGGGAACGCGAAGCCGACCGACCGTGGCCGCAGCCGTCCGATGAGCGCGCCCGTGCGAGCCAACGACCGGCGCGTCTCGCTCGGCCACCCCACCATCATCAGCAACGAGACCTGGATCTCGTGCCGTCGCAGACGCTCACCCACCGACGCCAGGAGCTCATCGGTGATGCCGGACTTCAGCTGCCGGAGCCGAAGTTCCTCATCTCCCGTCTCCACGCCGATGTTCACGCCTACGCAGCCTGACGCAGCGAGCTCCCGAACCGTATCCTCGTCCAGCAGGTCGGCCCTAGTCTCGCACCAGAACCGGATCCGCTGCCCGCTGGCACGGATCCCTCTGCAAATCTCCTGAGTTCTCGCCTGGTTCAACGTGAACACGGCATCGCGGAACAGGATCCGCCTCGCCAGCCCCCGGTCCACGATCTGCTCAACCTCCTCGATGACGCTGGCAGCGCTCCGGGAACGCCACCGAGTGCCCTGGGACAGGGGGTATGGGCAGTAGTACCGGCAGGAGAACGGGCAACCACGTGACGAGAGGAGGGTCGTGCAGCGTCCGAGACGTGGGAAGTGGTAAGGAAGGCCGCGAGCGAGCTCTCGCAGAGGGAAGGGCAGCGAATCGAGATCTCTCGGACGGGCTGGTGGCGTGGCTCCCGGTCCGAAGGCGTTCGGAGGGTAGGCGCCCTCCAGTACGTCGCATAGCACCTCTTCGCACTCGCCGAGGAGCCACTCGTCGTCTGCATCAGCGTCCAACGTCGAAAGAGATTCCGGCGCGATGTGCTGCACTCGGTGCAGGACTCGTGCACCTCGCGAGCGCAGCAACCGTGCGAACGTGACGTCGTGCGAGAGCGTCGGAAGGGACACCTGAACGACGAGTGTGCGACCGGTGAGGTCCAGGCCGAACCGGTCTGCGACGGTCACGGTGCTCCCACCGGCGAAGGAGAAGTCGTGGAGGTCGACGCTGAAGGAAGAGCCGGCGACGGCGGCCAGCTGGAGCAGATCGAGCGGCGGAAGAACATAGGTCGTCGCGGCCTCGAACCCGAGTCCCCCCGCATAGTCGCGGACCACCGCGTGGTCGGACGGGGGAGGCACGATGAAGGAGCAATCCACCGGGGCCTCGCCTCTACGCCGTTCGCCAGACGTGGCGCCGATAGCTCTCGCGCACATCGTCGAGCTGGCCCTGGCGGCCCCAGATTCCTTTGTTCGTTGTATGCCATCGGTACTTGTAGAGCACCTCAGGCAGGTGGACGCACTCCCACTGCTCCGCGACTCGGACGACGAGATCAAAGTCCTCGGCGTAGCGGAACTCGCTGGCGTAGCCACCCATCGACAGGATGCGCTCCACGTCGTAGAGGCGGCCGTGGCCAGCGGGAAGGAAGTTGTCAGTGTTGTCCAGTGCGAGCTGGTCGTGGAGCAATCGCAGTCGGTCGAGAAGCTCCTCTGGTGGTGCGCTCGACCTCTGGGCGAGCTCGGTGCCGAACTCGTCGATAACGACGTGGTCCGAGTAGATCATCGCGGCATCCGGGTGACGCATTGCGCACTCCCAGAAGCGTTCGACAGCGTGCGGCAGGAGGACGTCATCGGCATCGAGCCCGATGAGTTGCTTCGTCGAGCACGCGCTCATCGCCCTGTTCAGCGCGCTGGCGGTACCGAGGTTCTCTTGCCGAAGGAGCGTGAGACCCTTGCCGGGGGCCTTGAGGCGCTCGACCAACATCGCAGTGTCATCGTCACTTCCGTCGTCCACGACGAGGATCTCAGTCGGCCGTACGGTCTGAGACAGCGCGCTTGTAACCGCTGACTCAACGTAGGACGCCGCGTTCCACGCTGCGATGCCGATTGTGACGGGCGCGACCGCAGCCGGGTCCTTCGCGGCCTCCTCGAGGATCTGGAGCACCTCGTCGTTATCCCGGGCGAAGGAGAGGTGTCGGGAGTCGGACGGGGAGATCAGCAGATCTTCCGCTGCACGCTCGAGGATGGCGTGCAGCGCGGGATCCATGACGATGATGGGAAATGAGTTGGGGAGCTGTCCGACCTGCTTGAGGAGCCATATGGTCGTCGTCTCGACCAGCGTGCCCAGCCCACCAGGCAGGACCACGATCGCGCGACTCTGATGGGTCATCTGGCGAAGACGGTCGTGGAGGTCGTGGGCATGGAGCCGCTCCGTCAGATAGTCGTTGGGGAGCTTGGGGTCGAAGGACGACACGGTGATGCCGAGGACCTGACCGCCTGCCCTGCGGGCCCCCTCGCTCGCTGCCTCCATCAGCCCGGAGTAGCCACCGGTCACGACCCGATGGCCTGCGAGAGCAAGTGCCACACCAAGCTCCTGCGCCGCCCTGTACCGAACGTCGGAAGCTGGGACGTCGGCGCCGCCGAAGACGGCGATTGCTCCGCCGGGGAACGATGGTGCCGTCATTCGAGCAGCCGGACGACGTCGGTGACCTCCGGGAACAACTCGGTGAGCATCGGCTTAACCCCTCGCTGCAGCGTGTTGACGAGCGATGGACAGCCGTGGCACGAGCCGAGCACCCTGACTGTGAGCACGCCGGTTGCGTTGTCGAACGAGTGAAAGCGGATGGCGCCCCCATCGACGGCGATCGCGGGTGCGAGGTACGAGTCGATGACGTGGCGGATCCCCGTCCCGTGATCGGCACCACGGGCGGGCCGGTAGGAGTCGAACCCCGCGATGTGTGTCTCGATGCGCTCTCGAAGCTCGGGTTCGATCGCGTCCCACTTGGCGATCGCGGACTTGACGATGGTGACGAAGTTATTCATGACGAAAACCCGCCGCACGTACGGCGTCCGGATCAGCACGGCACAGAGCTCTGGTGTGCCGTCTGTGACGTCGTTCTCAGACGTCAGCTCCAAGTAGTCGTTGCCCTCGATTAGAGTTCGCCCTGCGAGGAACACCTTCGCATCGGGATTCGGGGTGATCGCTACGGTGATGTTCGACACTTTCTCCTACCATCTCCTCGATCTACTGCTTCGTGATGGTGCATGCGGGGTTGGCGGTCTTCAGTTGCTCGCAGAGGCCCTCCGGCAGGTCGCTGTGGAACAGGATCTCGAGCGATGCAATATCGAGGAGGGCATCGACGTTGACGACCTCGGTTCCACCGATGTAGAGGGCGCGGAGGTTGCGAGACGAGCTCAGGCACTCCAGGTCGATGGTGTTCCTTGCGTTGTTGATATAGAGCGATTCCAGCTCACCGAGGTCCCGCACGACATCGATGCTGTCGATGTCAAGCTCGCCGGCGACGAGAATGTTCAGGTGGCGGTGGGCTCCGAGGTCCGCCAAGCTCGAGACGGCTGTCCTCGAGATGTCGAGCTTGATGAGCGACTCGGTGTGGCCGAGTGCGCTCAGGTCCCCTATTTGGCTGCATCCGTTCATGACCAGGGTCTGAAGCTCGGACAGCCCGTAAAGAGCGGAGAGATCTGACACCCCTGTGTCGTTGAAGTCGAGGTTGATGAGCGCAGGGAGGTCGCCCAGGGTGTCGATGTCGACGACGTCCGTGTGGGAGAAATACAGCTGCCTGAGGCCCGAGCTTGACCGGAGGGGGGTCAGATCCGAGACCGCGGTGTACTCGATCTCAAGCGTGCGCAGCGTCGAGATCCGCGCCAGATCGTCGAGGCTGTCGATGTTCGTGTGGTTGCAGTCGAGGTACTCCAGATGGTCGAGTCCCAGTTCGCAGAGGATCGCCAGGCTGTCGACCTTCGTCCCCCCGCACTTCAGCTTCTTCAGGTTGAGGATCTGGGTGAGCTCCGCAGGGGTCACCGACAGGTCAACGGTCCTCTCAGGAAAGAAGACCTGCCAATAGGTATCCATGTCGTAATACCTGGCAGCGAACTTGGATTGTGACTCTTGCTGGGTCACGAGCTCGTTCTGAAAGACGAGGTTCTTCTTAAAGATGCCTTTCCAATCTGCTGGAATTCGGTCCCACTCGATGCTCAGATCCATGCGGCTTCCAGCCCTCCAGGAAGATTTGTCTCCTCGTCTGGGTACTCGACGATTCACGCGACCGTCTCGCGCTGACTCCCTACCAGCAGTCCGGACCTCGTGGCTCATGCTAGTCCCTCCGCTGCGTCGCGATCTCGACCGCGGTCGCCGGGAGCGGGGTCGGCGGCTTGTTCGTCCCTCTGGTGGTCGCTGGCGCGCTCACCGGTCGGATCGTGGGCAGCACGTTCCACGCGCTGGACAGCTCGTTGTTAACCGTGTTTGGCGTCGCCGCATTTCTCGGAGCGGGCTACCGCGTCCCACTCGCCGGTGTGATGTTCGTCGCCGAAGCTGGCCGACCCGGCTTCATCGTCCCCGGACTTCTCGCCGCTCTTGTCGCCCAACTCATGATTGGCCGCTCCTCCGTCACCGCCTACCAACAGGCGACCAGTACCGGTCTGTCCCAGGATTGAGCCACAAACGCAAGTGGCTGACAATCATCTCCCTCGGGCGCCGGCTCACCCACGGAGCAGCGAGGGGCTGCCCCGATGGTGGTGCTCGCTCTTGGAGCGTGCGCAGCCGAGCGGGTCGGGAATTCTGTCCGACTCGACTCGATCCGAGCATGCCGCCAGCACCCTGGTCGGGCCGATACAGAACAACGCCCGCTGCCTCGAGCTCATCGACCACGCTCCCGCGCCGGCTTCGGCGTGTTTCGAGGTCGGAACAACGCCGAATCGGGCGCGCGCTGGCGATGAGTTCTCGCCTGGGCGAGCGTCCTACTTGTCGTTCCTACCCCCGTGGTAGCGACCGCGGAAGCGGTCGGCGGCGATCCAGGGAAAGGACGCGACGATGCCCGAACTGCTCATCGACTTCATCACCTCGCTCGATGGCTAAGGTCCCTCCCGCCGAGGGCTGGCCGGGCTGATGGGGGTGGAAGGGCCCGAGTACCTCGCGTGGTTGGGAGAGCACCCGAGGCGGGCTATACGGTCCTGATGGGCGCAACTACGTACCGCCTCATATCGGGATACGCCGCCGAGGGCGAGCCTGGCACCGATGCCCTCGCGGGCATGTCGAAGGTCGTCTTCTCGACCAAATTGCGCGAGGCCCTTTATTGGGCGAACACGCAACTCGTGGCTCACGACCCCGTTGAGGCCGTGCGCGAGATGAAGGAGGAGGGCGCCAAGTCGATACGCACCATCGGCAGCCTCACCTATGGAGCGCGCTGCCCAGAAGATACCGCGAGACCGGTACAACGAAGTCGACCCGCCGCCGGGAAGCGCACGTTACGGCGAGACCGGTCTGACGAAGTAGACCCGCGACCTACCGTCCGTCACCCGTCGGCCGGTCTCGGTGTAGCCGAGCGCCACATAGAAGCTGATGTTCTCCACCATGAGCTCATGGGTGAAGAGCGTCACCCGCCGGTAGCCGCCATCGGCCGCCAGTTGCTCGGCGAATCGCATCATCGCCCGACCAACGCCAGAGCCCTGTCGCGACGGGTGGACGGCCAGGTTGGTAATCACGAGGTCCGAAACGTCCCCGGTGACCGTCACGGTCCCTACGACGACAGGATCAACGGCGACGTATACAGCGTTGCGGGCGAGCGTATGCGCAGCTGCCAACGGCACGGCACTCGTTGGCGCGAACGCGACCGACAAGCCCAGGGCCGGCCACCTGCCCCCGAAGATCGGCATCAACCGTCACTGAACAACGCCGGACGGGCGCGTCAAACCGCCGGGTCGAGGGGCGGGACGTGATGTAGCCGGCACCGCCGGCGCTTCGGAACCGGAGGAGGCGAGCCGATCGCCGAATAGGTGCCGAATAGGTAGGGTATTGGCGATCGTCCCGTCGCGGACCGTCAAACCTTCTACGGCGACGTGGAGCGCAGCAGGTAGCGAGTGTCGAACCCGTCATCGGAGTAGTCGGCGGTCTCAATGCTGAACCCGGTCCTCTCGAGCATCGCTTCGAGCAGCCACGTGAAGGTGGAGTGCTCGTCGCGCACGTGCTCTTCCATCTCCCAGCGAGCCCAGTCGCCGTCGACCTCGTTGCCGTACGGTGCGCACCATGCCTCGACGCGTTCATCCGCCTCGTCGGGGCTGAAGTGGTAGACGATGTCCCACAGCCGGAAGATGCCGCCCGGCCGCAGCATGGCCCGTACCCGGCGCAGCGCCATCACCTTCCAGAAGTCAGGCAGGTGGTGAAGGGCGTAACGGGAGTAGACGAGGTCGGCTGGGTCCTCCGCATGGTTGTAGGTGAGGAACCCGGCATCGGCGATCTCGACGTTGGTGATGTCAGCTTCGTCGCGCTTGCGGCGCAGCCTCTCGCGCATCAGAGGTGACACATCAACGGCCACCACGCGGCGACACAAAGAGGCGGCGGCCAGTGCGAACTGACCCGTGCCGCACCCGAGATCCACGACAACCGATGACGGGTCGAGTCCCCACGAGCGCAGGAGCTCGACCTCCTCGGCCCCACGCGCGTCCATCTTCCCGTCGTATCGCTCGACATGGGCGTGATCGAGGTTCTCGCGTCCTGCGCTCGCCAGCTCGTCGAGCAGCCAACCTGGCGTCGCTCGTTCACCGTCCAGCCCAGGCACGACCCTCATTGTGCCAGCCGTTCGAGGACCACGCCCTCGCCCGGAGCGAGACCCGCTCCGGGCGCGGCGGTTCATACAGATCGACTCGGCATGCAACGCGTTTTGAACCATGCCCGCTAGAACGACCGGGTGTGGTGCATCCAGGTCGTGTCGGGATCAAAGGTTTCCCGAAGGCGGGGCGGCTGAGCGCTCGGCGGCCATGTGGACCTGACCATGGACCTGGCCGGGCGCCGCCACCGTTGGATGGCCGGCGCCCACCTCTACGGTCTCGAC
>WNFC01001076.1_pt1 | contig 29517 bp, 23 predicted proteins | sample 5400541 | NCBI WGS metagenome assembly WNFC01 (sample SAMN13153342, study PRJNA577476) | soil metagenome | isolation source: 120 cm saprolite under Douglas fir tree site 2 hole 2 replicate 1 | place: USA:California | collected 2015-04-18
ACACAGCAACCGGATCGTCGACATACTCCAGGATGTTGTGGCAAAGAACGACGTCGAACGATCCCGCCGGAAACAGGTTCGCCACTTGGGCCGCGTCGCCGTGGTTTAGAGCGATCCTCCCGTCAACGCCAGCCTCCCGTGCCGTGCGTTTCGCGATATCCAGCATCGCTGAAGAGGAATCCAGCAGCGTCATGCCAATGCCAAGACGCGCCAGGCGCACGGCGGTCGCTCCCGTGCCGCACCCGAGATCCAAACCGCGCAATGACCGCCTGCTCTGCGGCAGGACTAGAGAGTCCTGCAGATTGGCGAAAGCCAAGCCGCAGCGCAAGCGGCCCTCAGGTGTCTCGAGGTAGGCGGCGTACTTGTCCGCGCCGCACTGGAAGCGATCGCTGTCGGGTTTGGCAGTCATCTGCATGCAAAACTCAGGCGAGATCGATCCTCGATCCAGTAGCTGGCGGAAACAAAGGCGTGGCTCACTAGAATAAGCTTACTGAGACAAACGTGCGATGCTTCCCACATCTTCGGGGCGCGCCACCCATCTCAGAACACTAACACCTTCGTTGCCCTATGCGAAACACTCAACGCCAGATGTCCAGAACGAGCCCAAAAGGTCAGACTGGCAAAGCGAAAGTGTCTGAGAATGGGATTGGAGAGGCGCCAGGTTTCGGCTTTCGGATTCTATTGGAGGCGCGGAAGCCCGCTGTATCCAAAAACCGGCTCGTACATTGTATACGGCCAGAGTCGGGTGTACGTTATCAGTGAGCAGAGAAGTCAAGAGAATTCTGCTGCGGGAGGACGTATTGGCCATGAATCGTCGTAATTTCTTGCAATCAGGGAGCATTGCGTCCGTAAGCCTCGCGTTCGCGAAGACGGGGCGCTTGTTTTCAGAGGTCACAACGCTTGACCGTTGGCGCACATTTCAAGTGACGACCCGCGTCGAAGTCCTGAAAACTTCCGGGAAGACGCGCGTATGGGTGCCGGCGGCACTCATTAGTGAAACGCCCTTCCAGAAGACGCTCGCGAATGCCTTCAGCTGCGAGGGCGGAACCGCCAAGATGGTCGAAAGCAAGGGCGACGCCCTCGGAATCATCGCCGCAGAATTTTCATCCGGCGTAAGGCCGATCCTCAACCTCACAAGCCGAATCGCGACCAAAGACTATGCGGTCAATCTCTCCGCGCCCAGCAAGGCACCAAAAAGGGACCGCGAGGAATTGGAGCACTTTTTGCGGCCGACCAAGCTCCTGCCGACCGACGGTATCGTGAAAGCGACGGCGAGCGAAATCACGAAGGGCGCGAAGACGGATGTTGAGAAAGCGCGTGCAATCTACGAGTGGATTGTTGACAACACCTTTCGGAATCCGAAAACGCGCGGCTGCGGCGTCGGCGACATTCGCTTCATGCTGGAGTCCAAAGATCTGGGCGGGAAGTGCGCGGATCTAAACGCGCTGTACGTTGGGCTGGCGCGCGCGGCGGGCCTCCCCGCGCGAGACGTTTATGGCATCCGCGTCGCCAAGTCCGAGATGGGATACAAGAGCCTCGGTGCTTCGTCAGAGAACGTGACGAAAGCGCAGCACTGCCGCGCGGAGGTTTACCTTGGTGACTACGGCTGGGTACCTTTAGATCCTGCAGACGTGCGGAAGGTCGTGCTCGAGGAACCGCCCGGAAATCGACCGCTGGAGGACGACATGGTCAAGAAGGCCCGCGCGCGGCTATTCGGGTCCTGGGAAATGAACTGGGTGGCGTACAACTTCGCGCACGATGTCGCTCTTCCCGGGTCGAACGGCGCGCCAATCGGTTTCCTCCTGTATCCGCACGCGGAAACGACCGAAGGCCGACTCGATAGTCTCGATCCGGACAACTTCAAGTATGAGATTACGTCGACGGAGACCACATCTACGAACGGCTGACGGAAACAGACGTAGAAATGTCGTTCGCTCCCGCACATTCTGGGCGGCGCATGGTCGGCAATCCGCGAACTATCCAGACGGGGTTGTGGGAAGTGAAAGACGGGGTTCTGGGTGGATTGTCGGCTACCCGGAAGTAACCCTTGGGCCCCGATTTGCCTGGCGATTACCCGACAAGTGGAATAGGGGATCGGCACTTCTCCGGTGAGTGCGGCGGTTTCAATGGGTCGACGCAAACCAACTCGAAACCTCCTTGTAGGGTCTCAACAACTAAAAGTCGTTCGCGAGCTTTGATTCAAGCGGAACACCACCCTGGCTATCTAGGTCTTAATTGAGTGCAGGCGGACAAATCGGTTCTCTAAGGATTTGTTAGTCGCACCGCCCCACACAGATGTAGCGTGTGGTGAGTAGTATGTAGGACGGAGGACGTCCGCTCCGGACGAGGCCGCAGTGACGCTGACATTGGCGCGGATCGCTCCAAAAGACAATGGACGCTGTCGCATGGAGTGCCGCATCGTCATGTTATGGACCGAGTTAGGCAAACATCAACGGAGTGAATCGCTTCGGCCTGGAAGTCTCGTATGACAAACATCTACAACGCTCCAAATATTGATGAATATCTGCGCAAGCGGCTGATGCCCGTGGAAGGCACGATTCCGCATGTGGAAGGAATCGAGATGTACGGCAACTCCATCCCCGCGGGAACGGTCGGCGGCGACCTATTTGAGTACATAAACTTTCAGCAGCGTTACGACATCGACGCCCGCATTCAGCGGGCCCTGAAGCGATCGAAACAGTATTTAGAGCCGCTCCCGGCAGGCGCGATGCTGCGTAATTCGGTGGACGATCATGTGAAATGGCTGAAATCAAGGCCGGGCTACGAGCCCGAAATGGAATCCGCGTACAGAGAGGCACGAAGTTCGGAACAGGTGCGCGTCGCCGAAGACCTGCGCGAATTGTGTAGCACGGCGGGAGTTCTGTTGGTGGACGCTCAAGGACACGGAATCATTTCAGCGAAAATCGCGTCGACGGTCCACGACACGTTTCATGCCCTCATGCTCTCCGAACTCGATCATCGAGGGAAAACGACACCGGAGTTGTTCGAGAGGATCAACCTGAGGTTGGCCCTATCTGTCACCGCACGAAATGCTCTTGGCAGAAGCGAGAAGGAGAGCGCCCAGGAGATAGCTACCATGCTTTACGGCGAAGTGCACCCTTATGGCTACTTTCGATTCGTGAACTTCGGACATGTACCCCCATTGGTCTTCTCCGCCGAATTTCGCAGGTTCATGGAGATTGACAAAAGCCGGATGGTGCAATTCCTACCGCTTGGCTTGCAGATCCCCGAAGATCATCCTGATCGTAACAGGTATTTGTCACTGGAATTCCGGGAGAGGAGGGTGAATTCCTCCGATGTGGCCGAGCTCACGCTGATGAGTCCAGGGGACATTTTCTTCCTTTATACCGACGGGGTCTATGATGGCAGCGACAAAGAAGAACGTCAGCAACTTGAAGGGGTGATGCGTGGGCGCTATCGCCAACCGGCAAAGGAAATCTGCAACGCTCTGCTGGAATATGCGGTGAAAAAAGACGATCGTCTCCGCCAGATTGGCGAACAGGACCGTATTGACGATAAGACCGTGTTCATCATCAAGCGGAGCTGAAGAATGCCGTGGCAAACGTTTTGCAGGGTGGCAGGCGTTGACCTCCAAGACCCGTGATCGTCGGGCAACTCGGAATAGCGCGCCCTCCTCTCATGATTCCCAGAGGCATGCGCGATACACATTGCGATACACAATAGCCGCTGCCTATGGTGTACTTCCAATGACTTGCAGTGCCGTCCGTGTTCTTCTATGTCGTTGAAAGTACTCGAAACCAGCTAACGGTCACGCAAGAGGTCACGGTTCGAATCCTGTCGCTCCCGCCAATTTGAAACACGACATCTAGGCTCGCCACCCTCCAACGAGGCAATCAGCGCGATCAGATTCCGGGAGGACAACGGTTTACAAGACCGTTGTCCTCGATTGGGAGCTCGGAACAGACCATCATGTGTCAGCGTCCAACTAGCGTCCAAAATCCAAGGTTTCGGGGCGGTTTTTGGGGGTCTGCGAACTGTAAGGGCAATTGAATCATCAAGACTTAGGGTTTGATCGTCAACCTCATAACCCGAAGGTCGTCAGTTCAAACCTGACCCCCGGATTCCGGCCTTTTCTTTTGTGTAAGCTATACGCTGTTTTCAGATTCCCCCGGTCGAAACGAAAACGGCAAACTCGCTCGCGAGGGTCTAGGTTGGCCAACTGCCACCTAGGCGGTGCGGTATCTTCCGTCCGCTCACAAAGTGTGGGCGCATTGGACTGATGTTCTTTGTTCATGCCCCAGTTTCTTCCGCATATGGACCTCCGTTCCTCCGCGTTCAAAAAAAACTTCGTCCATGGCCAATTTCATCAAGTGGATGCCGCGCCCGTGTTCGGCACCGAGGTTTTCGAACGCCAGAGGATCGGGAACCTTATTGGGGTCAAATCCTGGTCCCTGATCCCTGACCACGACGGACACTCCTCTGCCGCATTCGCAGAGGCAATGGACGTGAACCAACTTGCTTGCGTCTCCGCGATTGCCGTGGAGCATCGCATTACTCAGGGCTTCCCGAAGCGCGAGTTCCACGAACTCTTCCTCCCCGCAAATACAGCCAGATGACACGATCAGTCTCATAAGCCAATCCACTAGCGGCGAGATCTGGCCGATCTCGCTCTGCACCCAGGTGTGCACCTCCAGCAGTGCATCCGTGAAACGAAGTTTGGGGAGCATCGACTGCAGCGATTTGAAACTGCCAACCCAAATCATTTCTGCAACCTCCTTTCAGGACTCATTGTTCGGCGCTTAATGTCCGGCGCCAGGACCAGCCGACCTGAATTTGCGCGTGAAGAAAACCAAAGGCGCTCCAATCAAGCAGGCGCAGCCTAGCAGCCAGAAGCAATCGAGAAAGCCGAGAAATGCCGCTTGCTGGTGGATCATTCGCGCCAATTGTGCTTTTGCGTGCAGAGCCGCGTCCGGGGCCGTAAAACCGTGCGTCACAAAATATCGCGACAAAGTAGCGAGTGTTTCCTGGTAGCGCTGATGGAATGGAGTAGCGTGAGCGACCAGGACCGACTGGTGATACTGCGTTCGCCGCGCAAGAACAGTTGTAACGAACGCGATCCCAACGCTTCCCCCTTGGTTCCGGAACAGATTGGTCAGACTTGAAGCTTTGTTGTTCTTATTCTTCGGCAGGAAGGAATAGGCCAGCTGGCTCACCGGCACAAACAGTGGGGCAATCCCAAGCCCCTGGATCGCACGGGCGATCGCCACATGCTTGTAGTCAGTGCCCAGGTCGATGCTTGCGTAGCGCCACATCGCAATGGCAAAAATGATGTATCCGGTGAAAATGAGCGGCTTGATTCCAACTTTCGGCAAGACTTTCACGATCAGGGGAGCCAGGGCCACGATGACGAATGCGCCAGGTCCAAGAACGAGTCCTGCATCGGTGGCGGTGTAGCCATATAGGCTCTGGAGCATCTGGGGAATCAACACCGTAGACCCGAACAGAGCAAAACCAAAAAGGAAATAGTAAACGTTCGCGATGGCAAAGTTCCGGTCTGCGAGCAAACGAATTTCGACGACTGGGTCAGGATGACGCCATTCCCAAAACGCGGCCGCAATCAGTGCCACAAGCGCGATCGAAAAGAACAAAACAATGAAGCCGCTTTCGAACCAGTCTTCGGTTTGTCCACGATCCAGAACGACCTCCAGACACGCAAAGCCGAGGGCCACGAGAACAATCCCGAGGCCATCAATGCGAAGCCTGCCGCCTTTCCGGGCAGATTCGACTTCACGCGTGAACTCGGGAGGGTCGGAAACGAGCCGGTTCGTCAGGATCAGAGACACAATCCCGATGGGAATGTTGATAAAGAAGATCCACCGCCAACTCCAGTTGTCGGTGATCCAACCGCCGAGCGGCGGGCCGATCACGGGGGCAGTCACGATGGCCATGCTGTAGAGAGCGAAAGCCGCAGGCCGCTTTTGCGGAGGGAACGTGTCCACGAGAATGGCCTGCTCGACGGGCGCGAGGCCACCGCCTCCGACGCCCTGCAAAACGCGAAAGAAGATGAGCAAGCCCAATGAAGGAGCAAGTCCACACAGCAGAGAACTCAGCGTGAAGAGCACGACGCAGAGCATGTAGTAGCGCTTCCGTCCGAACACACGGCTCAACCATGCGGAGAGCGGAAGAACTACAGCATTCGATACCAGATAGCTTGTCAGGACCCAGGTGCTCTCGTCGTAGCTGACGGCGAGGCCGCCGGCAATATGGGGCAACGCGACATTGGCTATGGCCGTGTCGAGGAGTTCCATGAAGGTCGCGAGCGTAACGGTGACGGCGATGATCCAGGGATTGATACCGGCGCGCGTTGCAGCCACATTCGGAAAGGAAATGGAACCCGTGGTAGCGCTCATACAATGCCTGGTTTGTTGGATGCAATAAGAGACCGTTCGGTCGCAACCAAATATTTGGTACAATGCAATAAGCGACCAGTTGGTCGCAGAGCTCGTTTAGGGGGACTTAAAATGCGCAAAGGCGAGCAGACCCGCCAGGAAATCATTCGCAAGGCGGCGCCTATCTTCAATCAGAGGGGTTACGACGGAGCCGCGCTATCCGATCTGATGAAGGCAACCGGTCTCAAAAAGGGCGGGATTTACCGGCACTTCTCCAGCAAACAGGCGCTGGCGGCCGAGGCCTTTGACTATGCCTGGCGGGAAACGTTAGACGCACGAATTCACGATCTGGATACCATCCCAAACACCGTCGACAGGTTAAAGCAGTTGGTTGTTAATTTTGTGGAGCGCCGCGGAATTATTCCCGGCGGCTGTCCATTGCTCAACACAGCGGTCGATACGGACGATGGAAATTCTGTTCTGCGCGAGCGCGCTCGCAAAGCGTTGCAAGTCTGGCGTAGCTACCTTATTTTGATGATCCGTGCCGGAATCAAAGCGCGCGAAATCCACCCAAAGATCGACGCAAAGAAGCTGGCAACTCTCATTATTTCCTTTCTCGAGGGTGCGATCATGGTCTACCGCCTTGATGGAACTGAGGAAGCACTGCGCGCTGTCCAAGCCCATCTCGGCAGCTATCTCGAAACAGAAGTGCGAGCGCGGTCTAAGTAACCAATGGAGATAGAGTCTAGCGTCCCTTGGCGTGCTCGCCTCTCAGGGCCATGCAAGTCGAGGACGCCTTCGCAACTAGCCGCCCGCCTTCATCCGTGATCTCGCACTCAATGTAGCCAATCGTGCTGCCCCGTCGCACCACTTTGCCCTCGGCTCGCAGGCGAGCCTCCCACACGGGACGGAAGAAATTGATCTTTAGTTCGATGGTTGTGAAGGATTCGCCGGGCGCGAGCGTGCTGGCAAACGCCATTCCCATCGCAGCGTCAGCAATATCGCAAAGGATTCCCCCATGGAGCGTTCCCATGGGATTGGCGTGTTGTTGTCCGGCTGCTAGCGTGACGACGGCTTGCCCATCGGCAATTTCTTTCGCTTCAAATCCGATTAGTCGTGCTACCGGAACGTCGTTCGTCTCTGGGTGAGCCATGAATCCTCGCCGATCCATAGGTTGCCGCGGTATCCCCTGCTGTTGATGCGACCGACTGGTCTCTAGATACGACTTTAGCACAAAATAAATGAAACCGACCGGTCTCGTCTTACATCGAAAGGAGCGCTGATGAAAGCTGTCCGTTCAGGTAAAGGAGCATACCAATGTCGAACTCATCGAACAAAGGGGTCGCCGTGATCACGGGTGCATCGTCGGGCATCGGCGCGGTATATGCCGATCGGCTCGCAAAGCGTGGCTACGACCTCATCCTGGTGGCCCGGAATGAGGAGCGGCTGAAGTCCCTTTCGGCGCGTCTGACGAGCGGGACGGGAAGGTCCGTCAAGGTACTGCGCACCGACCTCAACAACAAGGCGGAACTCGCTAAGCTCGAGGCTACGCTGCGGAACGATCCGAGCATCACCATGCTCGTCAACAATGCCGGTGTCGCCTCCGTCGCGCCGCTGCTGAATGCCGACGTTGAGAAGATGGACGAGATGATTGCTCTCAACATTACGGCGCTCACACGCCTGACATATGCCGCCGCGCCTGCATTTGTCGCGCGTGGCACAGGCACGATTATCAACATTGGATCGGTGGTGGGCATCTCGCCCGAGGCGCTCAACGGTGTGTACGGCGCGACCAAAGCCTATGTTCTTGCGCTCAGCCATTCGTTGCAGCACGAGCTCGCCGATAAAGGCATCCGCATCCAGGCGGTGCTGCCGGGCGCGACCGCGACCGACCTCTGGGAGATCGCTGGCTTCCCATGGCAGAAACTGCCCCCGTCGATTGTCATGTCCGTGGAAGACATGGTCGATGCAGCGCTGGTCGGGCTTGACCGGGGCGAACTGGTGACGATTCCCGGCCTCCATGATGGAGACGAATGGACTCGTTTCGAGGCCGCGCGCCGCGCCATCTCGGAGCGTTTCGGAAATTCCGTGCCGGCGCCCCGATACGGGATTGGTGTGCCCGCTCAACAGCACGCAGACTAGTCCGCCATACGAATTAAAAGGAGTCATAACAAGTCGATTATCTCCGAACGGTTTGTGGCGGTATGCGCAGTTTTGTCCCTACACGAAAAGACTCCCAATGCGCAAAGCACTCCTGGGGCGAAAGCAGTTGGCCTAATTACATCTTCGTGCGACTGCGAGGGCGGACCTGCGAATCCACGTCGATTCTGATAACATTTTCGGCCTCAGGAATGATGCGAGGTAGTTCATGAAGCTGGTTACTTTCCAAGGGGCATCGCGCGGAGATCGCGTCGGGGCGCTGGCTGCAGAGGGATGGATTATTGACCTGAATGCTGCCTACGCAAACTATTTAAGAGAGATCGAGCGGGAAGGGGCGTTCTATGCGCTTGCGGATGCGCGCGTGCCTTCCGACATGCGTGGGTTGTTCGAGAATGGAGACCGTGGTCTGGACGCGGCGCAGACCGCCCTCGAATACGCAACAAGGGGCGGGCCGGAAACAAAGGGAGCTTCCGGCGAGCCCATTTTTTCTCGCCGGGAATCTATAAGCATCAAGGCGCCTATCGTTCCGAAAAAGTTTTTCCACACGGCAGGGAATTTCCGCGAGCACCACGAGGATGCGCAAAAGGCAGGATTTTCTCATCCCATTCTTCCATGGATTGTGTTTTTTCAAAACGTGGATGCCATCATCGGCCCGGACGCGCCGATTATTTATCCTGAGCATTTGACGGAAGAACTCGATTACGAGCTTGAGCTTGCTGTGGTTCTCAAGAAAGCGGGAAAGCACTTCTCCGCAGAGCAGGCGCGCGAGTACATCGGCGGGTATGTGATTTTTAATGATGTGACGGCGCGCGACATCCAGCGGCGGGAGATGAAGTCCGGCGTGTTCAGTTTCTGCAAGGGCATCGACACGTTTTGTCCGCTTGGGCCCTATATCGTGACAGCGGATGAGATTCCGGACCCGCACAATCTGGCGATGCAGCTCCGTGTGAATGGAAAGATCCGGCAGCAATCGCACTCCAGCAAAATGTCCGTAACGATTCCGGAAATCGTGGCCCATTATTCGCCCATGGGTTATTCCGCGGGGGACGTGCTTTCCACGGGCACGGTCTCCGGGGTTGCGGCGTTCAGCGGGGACCCGAAGTCGCTCTATCTGAAACCCGGCGACATTGTGGAATGTGAAATCGAAAAAATCGGAGTGCTCCGGAATCCAGTCGTGTCTTACAAAGAGATGCAAGGTGGGAAATCGGTGACGGCCTGAACGGAGGGTCAAGATCCGGCGCGGATACAGCAATCTGTGCGAAGGCAGTGGATCTACTTCTTGCTGAAGTGCGGCAAGACTTTTTCTCCGAATAAGCGCGCTTGTTCGAGGCGGTCGTCGCCCCAAAGCTCCAACATAATATGCGTGCAACCGGCGGCGCGATACTCCTCCAATCGCGCGATGCATTGTGACGGTGTCCCTGCAATAGGGCACACTTTTTCGAGCACCGCATCTGTTACGGCGCAGGCCGCAGCCTTCCGGCCTCCCTGCTCCATGGCATCAGCAATCGGGCGAATCTCTTCAAACGAAAGGCACGCGCATTCCAGCAGCGTATCCGCTGAACCGCGGATGTTCTGCACTTTGTTGGCGAGGTACATGGCCGCCATCTCTCTCGCCCCTTCGCGGGCAGATTTGGGATCTTCGCCGACGCTGCCGACAATCACCGAACCTAGATCGAGTCTCGAAGAATCTTTTCCGGCCTTGTGCGCGCCCTCTTCCATCATCTTCCGCGAGCACTCTACAAATTTCGGCGTGGTGATGCTAGCCGTTAACAAACCGTCGGAATGCGAACCTGCGAGGCGCTGCAAAACCGGGCCAGTAGCTCCGACGTAGATCGGCACGCGCCACCGCGGAACGTGAGCATCGGCTCTAAGTGCCGGCGCAAACGCCTGAAACGCTTTGCCCTCGTATTTCACTTCCCCACCGGCGAGCATCGCCTCGATGATCTCGATGCTTTCGCGCATCACGGCTGCAGGGCCAACCTCTTTCCCCTTTTCGCCTTCGCCGATTTCTTTCATGAAAATCTTCGAAGCGCCAAGGCCAAGGAGAAAACGGTCTTTGCCCGCAGCTTCCTGAAGGACGCGAGCTTCCATGGCGATTTGAACGGGATGACGCGTGTAAGGCGAAATGATGCCCCATCCGATGGTGATTTTTTTGGTTTCGCGGGCGACTATGGCGGTGACTGCTGTTGAGGAGCGCGCCTCCATCGAGTGCTTGCGCCACCAGGGATAGGCCTCCGCCAGCCAGAACGTGTCAAACCCGGCGACGTCGCAGGCTTGAGCCATGCGCACCGTTTCGTCGAGTGGCTCCATGCTGAGCTGCAACACACCGATTTTAAAAGGCATGCTCATCGTGTCAGTGCTCCGTAGAATACCGTTCGTTCCGACTGCCGCTCAGCTCGGCTCGGTCCAGGAATGTTCGAGCCCCTTCACAAGTTGCCACAAGGCGCGATTCAGCGGAGTAGGCACGCCGGTCTTTTCGCCTAAGTCCGCGATTGCGCCGTTCATGAAGTCCACTTCAGTTAGGCGACGCGCAAGAATGTCCTGCAACATGCTGGCTTTATGTTTGCCGGTCGCGCTCGCGCCCTTTTGCACTAGGGCGCGCGGATCACCGTGTAGTTCGATACCCAGCGCTTTAGCTACCGCTTCACCTTCTGCGATCAACGCGTTGAACAGCGCGCCAGTGGGGGCGAACCGCGTCGCCCCGCCATGGTGCAGCAGGGTCAGCGCGCCAACCGGATTCGTCGAAGCGTTGAAGATTAGTTTGGTCCACTGCGCGCCTCGAGCGTCCTGCAAGGGAATCACGCGCAAGCCCGCGCGATTGAGCAATTCAGCAAGTTGCTCCACGAGCGCGTAAGGCGTATGTGTGGGTTCGAACGGGCCAATCCAGGTGTCGCCATTGATGTCAAAGCTCACGTGGCCTGGTTCAATCACGTGGCCCGCAGGAAAAGTCGTGCCGCGGATCACGCAAGGAACATGCTGCGCGAGAATCTCCTCATTGCCGACGCCGTTCTGCACGGAGCAGACCGCGCTGCCCGCGCCAAAAAAGTGCGCGGTCTGTTCGATGGCAGCCCGCGTATGCGTGCTCTTCGTGGCCACAATTCCGAAATCGCAAGGGGGAATCTCCTGAGGGTTCGACGTCGCATGAAGCCTCGCCGTGAAATCAGCGGCGCCGCTGATGCGCAGCCCGCGTTCGGTGATCGCGCTCGTTTGTTCTTTCGAAACGTCGTAAGCGTGCACCTCAGCGTATTCGAGTCGCGCCAAATGAGCGCCGAAAATACTGCCGATTGCCCCGCAGCCCACGATACAAATCTTTACCTTCATGTAGTCTTCAACTCTTCCGCCCCGGAATAAAACCGCCACGGCACGTTCGCGAGACACTCGCCTTCTTTCTTGCCGACGCGGTAGGTGTCCTGCGTATAAAGACACACCTGACCCTCCCGATCGACGACCTGAGGATGAAAGCTAACGACCATGTTTTCTTTCAGCTCAATCTGCGTATTCGCACCGATGGACGGATGCTCCAGCATGGTCATGCCGATGGAATGACCCGTAAGGTGGCCCAGCCCAAATCCGGCCTTCGCAAAAACATCGGCTGCTGCTTTGTGAACCTCGCTAGCCATCACGCCTTCGCACATCTTCAAGCGTGCCGCTTCCATCGCTTGCGGATAGACATCGCTCATGGCGCGCGTGCGAGAACTGACTCGTCCGCGAATCAGAGCGCGCGAGAATTCGATCCAGTAGCCCGCGGCCCCCGTCACCTCCAGGGAATAGAGCAATAAATCATCCGCGGCGACTCTGCGCTGCGATGGCACTTTGAAAAATGCCTCCGCTTCGCCGTTGCTGCCGCTCAACACGATATTCATCATGCGGGGGCCAGCACCTCGCGCAAAAAAGCGTTCGACCGCCGGAGCCATGATTTCGGCCTCGGATTTTCCAGGCTCGTAGGCCTTGAGAAGCGCGTGAAACCCATCCAAGATGATATCCATGCTGTCGCGAAAGCCTTCAAGCTCCTCCTCACTCTTTACGGCCCGCGCCATGTCAAAGTGAAAATCGAACGGCACGAGTTCGAACGCACCCTGTTGCAGCTCGCGGTAATCTCGGACGGCCATCACGAAATCCAATCCATACACCGCCACGCGCTTCCAATTTTGTTTTTCACTTTCCGCGCGAAGCCATTTGCCGGGAATCTCCGCCCAAACTTTTTCACGGACCCACGGTGCTTTCTTGTCTCCGATCCAGCGAGCCTCGCGCGGGAAAACCAGCTTGGGGTCTCCCGCAAGAGGAATGAGGACGTAAACGTAGCGATGAACAATTTCGAAGCCGGAGGTGTAGCGCACCGCGCCTTCAAATCCCGCGTACTGATTGCCGCAGACAATGAGAGCGTCGACCTTTTCCGCCTCCATGGTCGCGCGGATGTTGGCGTAGCGGCGATCGATTTCCTTTTGACTGGTCATTGGCGTGATTCGGTTCTCCTCTCAGTGCGCGCCGCAAATCTCCGCAGCGGCCAACGCATACACCCGCGTGGTATTCACGAGCGTTTCGATGGCTACTTTTTCGCCTTCGGCGTCGCGCGGCCCGCTGGAAGGGCCGTAATTCAGAGTCTCGATTCCGTAGCGGGTCATGACGGAAGCATCGGAATCCCACAGCACGGTGGCGTGTTTCGGCGCAGCGCCGAGAATCTGGTGGTGGCACGCTTCGATGGTTTTTACCAACGGATGATCCTTGGAGATTTCCGCTCCCGGTACTGACACATAGGTTTCGTATTCCACTCCGTAGTCCGGATGTTTCTTGCGAAGCTCCAGGACAAGCTGCTTGATCGAAATCCGGACTTCCTTGAGCTGCATCGGCGGCGGCACGCGAACATCCAGGAAAACATCGGTGCGGTCGGGTGTCCGGCTGACGCGCCAGGGGTGCCCACCACGCACGCAACCCACATTCACGACGCCCGGCTGTCTGTCGTACGTCGCTTTCTTTTCCCACGCGGCGATCCAGTAATAAATCGGGTCGAGAATCTCTTTCATTCGAAAGACCGAACTGTGCTCCTGTTTCCCGCGCGTAAATGCCGTGTGCACGTAGTGGCCGCGCGTTGAAATGCGGACCCAAACGGTTCCGTAGTGGCCGAGCACCAGTTGCAGGTCCGTGGGTTCGCCGAGAATGCACATATCCGGCAAAACGCCGTGATTTACAAGATGATGCGTGCCAACACCGTAGCCACGGAATTCCTTGCCGACAAATTCATCGCTCCATTGTGTTTTCTCAATTTCGCCCACGACCGCAGCGATGATGACGTCACCCTCCAGCTTCACGCCAGCGCGCATGAGTGCCTTCACGGCCTGTGTGTAGCAGACCAGAGCGCCTTTCATGTTATAGATTCCCAGGCCGTAGATCATGCCCTTGCGGATCGCGGCTTTCGCTTTGTAGCCGAGTCCGGTCAGAAAAGTTTCGTGTCCGGTGTTCGACGTGTCCATGTGCCCGTTGAACATCAAGCTTTTTCCATTGCCGGTGCCTTCCCACAGGCCAACGACGTTGGCGCGGCCCTCTTCGACTTCCTGCCACGTGACGCTGAGCCCAGTGTCCTCCAGCGCGCGCCGCATATACCGGCCCATCTCCAGCTCTTCGCCCGTGGGGCTCGGGATGTTTACGACGTCGCAGCACATCGCGACGATTTCGTCTTCGCGAATTTGCGAGAGGATCGTCTTGGCCAAATCTTTCTTCATGAAGTGAGACTCCTCGGAGTCACGGTTCCATCTCTCCCGGCGGCTACCGCCGAAAATCATCCGGATACGAACATAGCTTTTCGCAACCGCTGGCGGTGATCAGGAAATTATCTTCGAGCCGTAATCCGCCGCCACCCTCCCAGTACACACCCGGCTCAATCGCCAGGACCATCCCCGAGCGCATCACTCCCGGTGCTGCCTGATGCGAATAGGGCGCTTCATGCGCGCGTGCACCCACTCCGTGCCCAACAGGGTGCGAGGGCTGACCCGGGTAGCCCGCGGCGTCGATCCCCGCACGAATGATCCGGTCAATCTCACCAAGCGGAGCGCCGTCCCGCACGCAACCCACCGCATCGCCGAAAATCTTCAGCAATTGATCGAGCAGCCGATTGTATTCCGGCGTCAAGCGTCCGGGACAAAGATTCTTCGTCAAGTCCGTCCAGTACCCGTCGGCGCAAACCCAAATTTCGACGAGAGTCGGTTCATTTTCGATCACCGGGCGGTGCGAGGTCGCAGTAAAAGTGGCAATGCCCTTCCCGGACCAAACCAAGGTGAACGCGCGTGCCATCTCCACTTTGCCTTTGTATCCAACGCCCACGGCATGAATGTGCCCTTCAATCATCGCGGCGACTTCGCTCTCCTTCATGCCGGGCTTGATGTTGTCGCGGGCATACTCCATTCCGATGGCCGCCAGCTCGTTTGCCAGGCGCATGCGCTCGATCTCCTGCGGCGTTTTGATCATGCGCAATTCGGAAAGCAGTGGCGCGGCGTCCACGACTTCAGCGCAACCGGCGCGAAAGGCATCGTAAAAACCCTGCCAGTAGACCGTCGGTTCGCCAACCATGCGGTCGCAGATCTGCGAAGTTTGTGAAAGCTCGATCCCCGCACGGCGCGACAGTTTTCGTTCCCGCAAAACATCCATCGCCATTTCCATCGCCCGAATCATCGGCGGGCGCGGGTCCTTGGGATGGTAGAAACGAAAAAAGCGAACATCTTTGTTCCAGGCCGTGAGCTGCGCTTCACGAAACTGGGGTTCGATGACCAGCAGCGTGGGATCTCCCTCGCGGGGAAAGATCGCGAGGTCATAGCCCTTCATGGTCCAGTAATTCGTGAGATAGAGGACGTTGTCCGGAGCGCGTACGACGACCGCATCAAGATCTTGCCGCTCCAGCATTTGCCGGACGCGTTCCCATTTCTCCTGATCGAGCGGATATGCCATAGCGCCTCGGATTATTTCACGGTCGGGTGACCCTTACCCTGGTATGTCCACGATTCTTCTTTGCCCTTGATCAAACGGTAGAGCGCCGTGTGTAGTGGCGCCGGAATTCCGGCGCGGGCCGCTTCGCGAGCGATCGCTCCGCCCAGAAAATCAATTTCCGTTCTAAGTTTGTGCCGGATGTCATACAGCATGGAAGGGGGATGATCCGTCTGCGCGCCAACCTTGTTCATTTCCCACGGATCTTCATAAAGTTTTACGCCAAGGCCGGCTGCCACACTCTTTCCCTCTTCGATGAGAGCATGCAGGAGGTGGCCCAGATCGCCAAAATCTTTTTCGTCGGCAAAATGAAAACTATGCGGCAACTCGGTGAGCGCTGCGACGGAATTGACCGAGGAATTGAAAATCAGCTTCGACCACTGTGCGGGGCGCGCGTCTTCCAGGGCAACGGCCTTCAGGCCGGAAGAAGTGATGAGCTCCGCCGCTTCTTTTACGAGCGCGAAAGGCGTTTTGGTCGGCTCAAACGGCCCCATCCACGTTGCTGTGTCGAGCTCGTACTGCACCTGCGTGTCCGTGTGGCGCGTTCCGCTCATAAACGTCGTCCCGCGGATCACGAACGTATCCGCCAGCGCGGCAATGACTTCTTCACTGCCCAAGCCATTCTGTGAAGACAGAATTGCGCCTTTCTTGAAAAGATGCGCGACTGGGCCGAGCGCCTCGGCGGTTTGCGTGGCTTTGCTCGCGACAATCCCCAGATCAAACTCCGGCATCTCTGTGGGGTCAGTTGTGGCGCGAAGCTTGGCATGAAATTCGTGCGATCCCGTAACGGAAATGCCGCGCTCATTAAGCGCGCGTGCGTGCTCCACGCGCCGGACATACGCCCAGGTCTCGGTGACTCTTGCCAGGTGGGCGGCGTAGAGGCTTCCGATGGATCCGCAACCGATAATGCAGACGCGCTTCATCGATTTTATTCGGCCGAGCGCGCGCAGCGATTAGCTGAAAATTCGCCCTGATTCAAGTTGCAGCGTGGTCAGCGTGCGCTCCTGCCGGCAGCGCGCCGATGTTCGATGCGAACCGAGGAAGCAAACCCGCCGGTGCCTGCCCGCTGCACTGCTCGAAAGATCGAATCGCCGGTGTTGTGCGAATCATTGATGATCACGCCCTTCGAATAGAGGGCGTCCTGCAGCGCCGCGCAAATCGTATGGACCGGCGCTGCACCGCCTTCGCCCATGCCCTTCGCGCCATTGAAAGTGAACGGCGATGGCGATTCCATGTGACCGCACAGCAGATCGGGCATATTTATCGCGGTAATCGGAGTGTAGTCGCTGAAAGTCGAGGCCAGCAGATTGCCATCGCCATCGTACGCGCAATCCTCCATCAACGCGGCGCCGATGCCGTGCGCGGTGCAGCCGTGCACTTGCCCCTCCACGATCCTGGGATTTATGGCGCGCCCACAATCGTCCACACAGGCGTACGCCAGGATCTTCGGCTGAAACGTTTCCCGATCCACCTCGAGGACCGCGACATGAATCTGCGCCGCATAGGTGAGCGTGAGATTGCCAAATTTTTTCTTCACGTCCGGCAATTGAAACGGCGCGTGATACACATGGCGGCAATTAAGCGTCACATCCCACAATTTCTCCGGCATGCCTGCGTTGTTCACGTTCACGATGTTCGCGAGCGCCCAGTAGTTGATGGATTTCTTCGAACGTTTGTCCCGGACCTCCGGTCCCTGCGCGCCGACGCCAAATTCCAGATCTTTTTCTTTGGCCTTCAGCGCCCACGCCGCCAGCCGGCTCATCTCTTTTCGCAGCTTGGTGGCCGCGCCATGAATGGCCGAGAGTCCCGTGACCGCAAACTGGCTGGCATACGTTCCGGTGTGACCGGTGTAAGCGTTTTGCTCTGTATCGAAACCCGGTTTTACTTTGACGTGGCCGGGAGAGACGCCTAATACATCTGCAACAACCTGCGCGGCCGTCGTTTCGTGGCCCTGTCCCTGCGGCACGGAGCCCATGCTGATGACGACTTCGCCGTAGATGTCCAGCTTGGCGATCGCCGCCTTGGATTGTCCGGAAAACGGCGCTTCCGCATTAATGATGCGCGCCTGGCCAAAATTGTTCGTGCCGGAATCCAACGTCGAGCCGATTCCCAACCCGATCCAGCGTCCTTCCTTGCGCGCGGCGGCCTGTTTCTTTTTCCAATCGTCCCAGCCGACAAGTTTTTTGCCCATCGCCAGCATTCCCGCGTAGTCCCCCGAATCGTACACGCAGCCGTTCGGAGTTTCGTACGGCATCTCATTTTTCCGGATGTAGTTGCGCAGGCGCATTTCATCGGTGGGAATCCCGAGCGAGTGCCCGCAAATATCCAGCACTCGCTCCAGGAACCAGAGCTGCTGCATCCGGGAATAGCCCCGGTTCGGTCCCACGGGACACTTATTCGTGACCACTTGATTCATGTCGATTCGAATGTTTCTGACGCGGTACGAACCCGGAAGCACCTGCGCCCAAATCACACAGCCAAGCGGCTCGTAGCGCGGGTAAGCGCCGCAATCATCGACGTGTCGCGAATCAATCGCCGTGATTACGCCATTCTTATCCAGCGCCACGCGTGTATCCAGGAAAGTGCGCTCATTTCCGTGAGCACTCGCCTGCATGTGTTCCGTGCGAGTCTCGGTCCATTTCACCGGCCGATCGCCCGCCTTCCGCGAAGCCAGCGCACACAAAGCCATATACGGATAATTCGTAATCTTGATCCCGAAGCCGCCCCCAATATCAAAACTCTTCATGAGGATCTGATCGATTCGAACGCCCAGCGCCGGCGAGAGGAACTGCGCCGCGAAAGACGGAAACGAATTGTTGGACCAATACTCGATCCGTTCGGAGCGCGAATCCCAAACCGCAATCATCGCGTTGCATTCGAGCGGCGTGCTCGAAAAGCGATGGAAGTGCAACCGGTCAATGTGCACAACATGATCAGCCTGCTTGAAAGCTTTCTCCACGTCTCCATATTCGAACACGCCATGCCAGTTGCGGTTCGTGCCCATCCCCGGATGAACGAGACTCTTATCCTTGAGCGCATCTTCCGCGGTCATCACGGGAGGCAGTGGCTCATAGTCCACTTCAACGAGCTCCGCCGCATCTTCTGCCGTCAGCCGGGTCTCGGCCACGACCGCGGCCACCGGCTCGCCCTGGTACACCACCTTGTCCACGGCCATCGGGTAGTCCGCGATTTTCTGACCGACGTCCGGCCCGATCTCGATGAAAGGCTTCACCAGCCCTTTCACTTCCGCGCCGGTCAACGTGCACACCACTCCCGGCAGCGCGGCAGCCTTCGTGACATCCACTCGCGTGATTTTTGCGTGTCCGTAGGACGACCGCACAAAACGGATGTGCAGCATCCCCGTAAGCTTCTGGTCGTCAACAAAAATTCCCTTCCCTCGCACCAGGCGGTCTTCTTCTACGCGGCGAATCGGCTGCCCCACCCACGTGGGAGCGCCCGCCGCGCGGCTCTTGCCGGAGCCGCCCGCAGCCTTGGACTTCGCACTTTTCACTCGGGTTGTTTTCCCCATCGCCCTGTCTCGCGCCTAAGTCAACGCTTTCTGCAATCCATCAATCAATTTCTGCACATTTTTTTTCGCCAGCGGCTGAAGCAACCCTCCGGCCAGCGACGCAATTCGCCCCATCACATTGGATTGGCCGCTCCAAATCACCTTGGTCGCGCCTCCCGCAACAGGCTCAAGTTCAAACCCTGCTCGCAGCGTAGCTGATCCGCCCGGCACATCCCCGTTCCCCTCATAGACGGCATGTTTCGGCCGCTCAGTTTCCACCAGCGACATCTTCACCGCCGCCGTTCCCCGAATATGCGAAATTCCCACGCTCAACTTCACCAGAAAATTCTTCTCGTCGCGGATCTCCATGCTCTGATAGTCCGGAAGCAAGGGACAAAACCGATTCGGATCCACCAGAAAGTCGTAGACGGCCTCTGGTTTTTTCTGCACCGTGAAGTCGCCGCCAAATTTGATCTCCATAGCTCAGCGCTTCCCCATTTCGGCGGCAGCGGCTCGCACAGCCTTTAAAATATTTTGATAGCCCGTGCACCGGCAGGTATTGCCGGCGACCCCCTTGCGAATTTCTTTTTCGCTGGGCTTGGGCGTTTTTGACAATAGGTGCACGGTGGAAAGCAGCAGCCCGGGCGTGCAAAAACCGCATTGCAGCCCATGGCACTCCGCAAACGCCTGTTGGACGGGATGCAATTCGCCGTTTTTGGAAAGCCCTTCGACGGTGATAATTTCGCCGCCCTCGGCCATCGGCGCGAACATCGTGCAGGATTTTGTCGTGCGGCCATTCAGCAGGACGGTGCAGGCGCCGCAATACGTGGTGTCGCAGCCGATATGCGTTCCGGTAAGGTTGAAATGCTCGCGCAGCAATTCCACCAGCAGGGTCCGCGGTTCGACCAGCGCCTCCCGCGGCTCTCCGTTGACGCGCACGCGCACCAGAATTTTTTCAACGCCCGACATATTCGTGTCCCGCCTCAACTTGTTCCCCCCGCGCCCGCTGCGCCGCGATTCCGATGGCCCGCTTGACGAGGGCGGCGATCAAGACGCGCTTATAATCCGCGGAGCCTCGCATGTCGTCTTGAGGTTCAGCGGCCGCGCGCACCGCTTCGACGGCGCTATCGATCCTCTTCTTCTCGAGTTTTTTCTCCCGCAAAGTTTTCTCCGCTTCCTTAGCGCGAATCGCGGTCAATCCAACACAGCCAAGTACAATCCTCACATCCTTGCAAGTGTCGCTGTCTCCGAGCGTGAGTTGCACCGCTGCGCTAGCCGTCGCATAGACGGGAGCGCTGCGCTTGAACGCCAGATAGGCCCCGCCGCTATTCTTCACCGGCTGTTTGACAATAATCTCGCTGATCAGTTCGTCGTGTCCGAGAACCGTCGTATAGGCATCCTTGAAAAAATCATCGAGCGCGATGGTTCGCTCTCCCGACGGCCGCGAGCATCGCACCAACGTATCCAGAGTAAGCAGGACCGCACCCCAATCTCCGCTGGGGTCCGCTTCCGCAAGAGACCCGCCGATCGTCCCTTGATTGCGCACCTGCACGTCCGCGATGCCTGCCGCGCAATCGTGAACGATGGGAATGGACGAAGCGGCGTCCGATGCTTCGATGTCCGCGTGCCGCGCCAAGGCCCCGAATCGCAACTGACCGTCGCTGCGCCGGATTTCACTAAGCCCCGGAATGAAATTGATGTCCACCAGCGCGCTGGGACGCGCCATGCGCATCTTCATCAGCGGGATGAGGCTTTGGCCGCCGGCAATCAGCCGCGCCTCTTCCCCCAACTGCTGCAAGAGCTTGGAAGCCTCCGAGAGTGACCCGGCGCGGTGATACGAGAAAGGGTGCGCGTACACGATGTTTTCCGCTTGCCTCTTGGGATGGCGAGTGTCCGCAGTTGGACCGCGGCAAGAATCAATGGTTGTAGTGCGGGCGCATTCTATTGCGAATGGAGCGGAGAGGCAAGGCGAAACGGCTGTTTCGCCTCGCGCTGACGAAAAAATAGACGGCTTCAAGTCTGGCGTTTAGTCCCTGAGTCCTTTATGCTGCCGCAGCCTTGCGATGAGAAAACGTGAAAAAATCTTTCCGATTATCCTGGCAGCGGGCCCCTCGCACCATCTTCCATTCCCAAAGCCCCTCGCGATGTTCGGCAGAAAAACAGCGCTGGCCATCGCGATTGAAAACTGCGCGAGGCTCGAGCGCCCGCTTGTCGTCCTGGGTTGCGATGCAGAGCGCGTCCGCCGCGCCGTTCCTCGCGCAGCACAAGTTGTATGGAATCGTGGCTGGCGGCGGGGCCAGATCAGCTCGCTGCGGCGCGCGATAAAACAAATTCCTGTGGATGCCGCTTTCTTGATCTATCCGGTGGACCATCCCCTCCTAAAACCGAAAACGATTCAGGAATTGGTCCGCGCGTTCCGGACTCGGGAAAAATCGCAGGAGATTGCCTTACCGCGGCATGGAAGTCTCTACGGCCACCCGGCCATCGTATCCGGGAGACTACGGGCGGAGTTCTTTAAATCCACAACCGCGCGCGACGTCATTTATCGTGTTCCGGCCCGAGTGCGGGCTATACATGTCAAAACGCGCACCATTTTCACGGATTTCGATACGCCGGAGTCGTACCGGCTGTGCCTTCGAAAATTCAGGAAGAGAAAAGGATGAATACTGCGCGAGCGCTATTCTGAGGGAGCTTTGCGACCCGCGATGCCCAGCGTGATCCCGATCAGCGCGGCAATCACCAGCACTGATCCGAGAATGGCGATCTCCCGCGGGATCGCACCGTGATCGAAGGTCTGCAGCAAAACTCCGAAAGGGAAAATCACGGCTCCCGCCAGGAGTGCGCATGCCAGCACCAGCTTCTGACGTTCTGCAAATCGCACGCGATCGAACGCAATCCCCACAACGATCAGCAACATCGCCAATCCAATCCAGTGCCCATGCACATCCACTTGCCGATCGTAGACATATTTCGCTTCCTTGTAGTTGCGGATGGCAGTCCCGGCACCGCCAGGATTGCGCCTCGCCGCAGCATCGAACGCCGTCGCGAGCGAACCGCCAATCCCGTTCAACGCCTGATGCTCCGCAAAAACCGCGTACCACAAACCATAACCCATTCCCCACAAAGCAAGTCCGATGCCGCCCACAATCAGGAGCCGCCTGCTGCCGCTCATCGTATATCTCCCGCTTGCGAGTCCAGCTGACCGGTGTAGCGAAGAATTCCGATCCACATGGCCAGCAGCGTGAGGATCACCAGCAAGCCTCCAAAGTCCGCCAACCCGCCGGCAACCAGCCCGTACCGCAATTCCATCAGCACACACACCGGAAGCAACACCGAGCCGAGAATCAAAACGTATGCCCATCGGATTTTCCAGGTTTCCCGTAAATGGACGTAGGGCTGAAAAAACGCGAGCATCATCGCCAAAAGACCGAACTCAATAATGTGCGCGTGTGCGGCGATCTTCACGGCCTTGTCACCCTGCAGTTGTCCGTAAGCTTCCAGTGATCGGTCGACCGTAGCCGCATCGTTTGCCGCGGCCCCCTTCGCCATTTCCATGAGGATGGAAGAATCGAGCGCTTCGTGACGGTAGAGATCGACGCCCGCGTAATACCCGCCGAGCACGAAACCAGCGAGGACCAGCACCATGCCGCCGCCAAGCAGCAAGCGGCCCGCGGCGCTACGGTCAGAGAGCAGTCCATCCTTTACATGCGCAGATGCATGGGACCGAAAATGCTTCACCAGACCCAGGAGAAACCCGAGAGTGGCAAGGATCACCAGCAATCCACCGAGGTCCGCAAAAATGCTGGCCCACCCAATCGTTTGCAGCGGGCTATATGCGAGGCCGATATAGTGAATCAGAAAGACGGCCACCGGCAGCAGCATCCCTCCGGCGAGGAATAGCCACGCAAATCCTCGTTTTGTTTTTTCCTCAAATGCGATCCATGGCTGCAAGATCGCGAGCAGGAGCGCGAGATACCCAAAATCAATCATATGGACATGAGTGTCCACCTTGGTTCCGCGATTCTCCAGGAACGCACCGACGTCCTGAAAACTAGCGAGAACTGCGGCATGATTCCCGGCCAGAGCAGCGTGCGCGGCCGCCGCCAGGCTCGCCCCCACGTGCGCCGCGTTCTGGTGCAACACGAACACCGCAAAAATGTCCCCGAACAGCATTCCAACGAGGATGAGGCCGATTCCGCCGAGCACGAGCAAGCGCCGCGCACTCAGAGGAGCAAAAGTTGACGGTTGCATTTCGCCCGTCTCTTCGCTGTTAGTGGATTTGGAAAATGCCATCGCGGCGTATTCCAACTTCGTTTTGCGACATCAAGGAAGAGGAAGTTTGGCTGCGCTGCTTCGCCACAGCCAAACCTCCAAACCAAAGCACCTAGAAGCTGAACTTCAGCGCCAGTTGGATCTGCCGTGGGTTATTAACGGCGCGGGGCGTCCCATAGAGGGGAGCCGATCCATCCGGAAGATTCGGCGCACCCTCCAGGTTATTGGAATTGGTTGACTTATTGCACCCGAATGCCCCGGGGTCGAAGGGGCAAAAATCTGCAGCACCATAAACCGTGTTAAAGTAGCGGATATTCAACGTATTGAAGAAATTGAAGCCTTCTGCGATGACTTCGAGGCTTCGTTTTTCGTGGAAGCGAAAAGTACGGGAGACGCGGATGTCCACCGATCGGAAATTGTCACCGACGAAAGTGTTGCGCGGTTCGATGCCTACTCGGTCGTTGTTATCGAAGATGTCGCCGTTGGCGTCAAGTCCGGCGAACTTGGTGAAGCGCAGCGGCGACTGAATTGTCGCTATCAGGCCAAAAAGGAAGTCGCGCCCGAATGGGCCCCAGCTTTGGGGCGTCGAAACGGTGCCATTCAGCACCAACCGTTGGCGGACATCATCGCTCGAGACAGCGCGCTCGGCGCGGAAGTTCTGGCTATCTTGTGGAACCAGCACGAAGCTGGGGTTCGGGCCATTATCAATACTCTTCGCAAATGTGTAACTGACTCCATACGCGAAGTTATGACTCAGGCGCTTGTTGACGTTTAATAGTAAAGCGTCATATTGCGAATTCCACCGCGACGTGGCTTCGAAATAGATACCGAAGGGAAATGTACGGAAGTCCGGAACAAACGGGCAGATCCCCGCAATGGGGGGATTGCAATATAAGTTCTTCGAACCCATCCGCCCTTTCGAGTCGAACTGTGGTGCGGTCCCATGCGGATCGGGTTGGTTGACATTGAAGAAGCTGCCAAGATGGACGCCACGAACATGTAACCCGCTGATGCTGACGGTCGTATCTAGCAGGGGCTCGAATTCCACAGCCAGGCTGGCCTGTATGCCATAGGGATTCTTGTGATTTTGGACGAAACGCACCGCAACCACATCGAGCGCGACGGGGGGATAATTCCCATTGACGGCCATATTATGAAGTAACGGGCCCATGGTAAATGGGTCGCTCCCGAAGGCAAACGCCCGAGTCGTTGCGTCCAGTGAATCCTCGAAGGGACGTCCAGGATATTTCCCCTGCGTCCCGCCGCAGACCGCGCGTTGGCATGCCAGCAGCGGCGCCGGGATTATGCCGTGAAAAAGGCCGAAGCCTGCACGCACGACCAGGTTGTGTTTTGTCCCGACGTTGTACGCCATGCCGATGCGCGGATCGAAATTCTTCCATTGGGTATCAAGCACGTTCGAAGGCCACGTCTCCCACTCCCAGCGCAGGCCGCCATTTAGAGTGAGCCGGTTTGTCGCCCGCCATTTGTCCTGAATGTAGAGGCCGTCATAACTATGATCCAGTGTGCCTTGCGCTTGATTCCGGATGGCTGCCGGTATCGAAGTCCCCTGAAACGCCGCCGGATTGATCGAAGGTTCTGTGAATGGTTGAGGAGTCGTCGTCGCGTCGAATCGTTCGAAGAAGATGGCCCCGGGATGCTGGCAGCCCTCTGCGATTACTCCAGGCACACACCCGGGAAGCAGGCCGTCGTTGCCAAAGTATCCGCCGGGGCTCGAGAAGTGGGCCTCGAACGGATAAAAGAGTGGAAACGATTCCTGCGTGCGCACCCAGTTGTAATTGCCGCCAAATGCGATGGTGTGCTTGTTCACCGTCCTGGTAACACTGTCCACAATCTCGTAGCGCGATTCCCGGTAGAATTCCGGGTTGCCCCGGTTTACTCCCACTGTGAACACATTGGTGAGTTCGAGGTGCGGCTGCGACGAGACAGAGGGGAAATTAAACGAGCGCCGCGCGAACTGCATGCGCAGCTCGTTGACGAGGTTCGGCGAAAGGATCGATGCCAGGCTTCCCGCCAGCGATTGGTCGCGAAAGAAATTGTTCCGGAAGGTCGAAGGTAAATCGGACCCGTCATTTAAAGGAGACTGATCGAGCAGCCGCCCATCATTGATGAAATACCGAACGTACAGATTGTGCTTGTCGCCGAAGCGGTGGTCCATTCGGACAAATCCATTGTCCGTGTTGCTCACGGCTAAGACGCTGCCAAGCGCCGGTTCTGCCGGCAGCTTATACGCTACAGTTTTCACAGTGTTGATGTCGTTGATATGGGCCAGGACGAACGAGTTATAGAAATGAGATTCGGCACGGCGCTGCACTTCGTAGTTGGCGTAGAGAAAAGTCTTGTCTTTTTGGACCGGCCCGCCGATGGCGCCGCCGAATTGGTTCTGACGCAGAACGTGGCTTCCTTTTGCCTCCAGGAGGTTGATGGCGTCCAGCTTGTTATTCCGGAAGTATTCATAGACCGTGCCGTGCACGTCGTTGGTCCCGCTCCGCGTGATGATGTTCACGATTCCAGCGGTAGCACGCCCGAATTCCGTTGAGTAGTCGGTATTGATGACGCGAAATTCCTGTACCGATTCCTGAGGCGGTGTCCCGCGCTGAATCCCCGATGCCGTCGAGATATCGTCGGCGCCATCCACTGCGATGAAGTTGTAGTGAATGTTCTGTCCCGCGAAGGAGAGCTTCGTCACCGGCTCGACGATCACATCCGTGCTGCCCGATGTGGTGTTTCCGATGGCTACTGCGGGGGAGAGTAGCGCAAAGTTAATAAACTCGCGGCCGTTCACGGGCAGATTGAGGATCTGGCGCTCGGTGATTACCGTGCTCACCTGCGTCCGCGTTGGTTCCGCCAGTTCGGTGTTCGCTTCCACCTCGACTTTTTCCGCGACGGTGCCCGGCGTCAAACTAAAATCCAGCGAGGCTGCCTGGCCCACTTGCAAAGTGATGTTCTTTGTTTGCTTTCCAAAACCCAGAAAACTCACGGCTATCGAGTAATCGCCTGCCGGCAACGCCGGGATGGTGTACTCTCCCATGTCGGAGGTTTGCGCCGATCGCGAAAACCCCGTCGCGGAACTGAGGACTAAAACTGTGGCCTTGGCAATACTTCCACCGGAGGCGTCCGTGATTCTTCCGAAAAGTGTCGCCGTTACAGCCTGACCAGACGCATCCATCGTATAGAAAGAAAGCAACGCAAAAAGGAATGCAAACGAGCAGACCCGTGGAACCGTCATCCGCTTGATTCGGTCCATTACACCCTCCCCCGGAAGAATCATCAACCTTGCAACGAACGTTTCAATGTTCGACGGTTTATAACACACGATAGTTAGTGTCAAGCCTGGAGTAGGCAAAACAAATCCCTTAGGTGCGCGAAACGCTCCGCGAATTCAAAAACTCGCGGAGCGCTTTGGCAGCCGCAGCGAAGCGATCCACTTCGCTGCACCGTGCCGGATTCTCAAGAGGAAAATCAACGCAGCACCTAGGTGAGCTATGCCCGAAGACCCTGTTAGTTGCACAAAGTTGGTAGAGGAGGGGCACGCGAGGTCAACACATTTTCAGGGAGCAAAAAATCAAGGTCGATTAGGTCCCGGGGGACCGCGTCCGGGATCGGCGACTCGAGTCTGGCCGGGAGACATAGAACGCAAGAAATATCGCGTTCAAGCACACTTCGAGGAGCACGCGAGCCACTTCCATTTTTGTGGCTTCCCATCAGTTCGAAAGGACGAACTGATATCGTTCTCCCAGGCCACGAAGTGGCCCGGAGCGGAAACGCGTCGGGACCTGGGTTGTCCGCGGGGCCGGAAACTCTAAGCCGCCTTTGCGTTTAGTTTGCCGCTGCCAGTTTGGAGGCTTTGGGCGGGGTCCGTTTCTTCGGCTCTGACTTCATGGAGTTGTCTGCAATCCTCCACCGAGAGCGAGTGCCGCGCGTGGCGGCGACTCTCTACTCGAACTGCTTTTGAAACACTGCGAACTGCTGCCGCAATTCGCCAATCTCTTTCTGAAGACCTGCGATTTTCTCTTCCAGAATGGCGACGCGCTCGCCATCAGCGTTGAGACTGGCGGCAGTGGCCTCGAATGCGGGCCTGGCGTCGCTAACTTCCACATCGCCGGCGAGTAGATGGGCGTAGCGCACCTCTTTGGTGCCGGGCTGCCGGGGAAGAACCTTGACGAGGGGCGGCTCGCGCTTCATCAGGTGTTGCAGGCTGGATTGCACGGCGCCGAGATCGTCGAAGGTGTGCATGCGTTCGGCGCGCGCGCGGAGTTCGCCGGGCGTCTGGGGGCCGCGCAAGAGCAGGACACAGAGAATGGCGATTTCGTGGCGATAGAAGTTGAAGGCTTCCTGCAGGCGGTGCTCGTACTTGGTGACGCGACTGTCCGCGGCGCTGACGGAGCGGACGAGGGATTGCTCGTTCAAAGAATGGAGCGCCTGGCGGACGGCGGACTCGTCCAGATTCATCGCGGGTTCGCGGTTCGATTTTTGGTTGCAGGCATTGACGAGGGCGTTCAAGGAAAGCGGGTAATATTCGGGAGTGGTGATTTCTTTTTCGACGAGGGAGCCCAGTACGCGGCATTCGACTTCAGTTAGGCGGATGTTCACGAAGTGGAATGATACACCGATTGGTGGTAGGTGACTGGTGACTAGAAGCTGTTTCAAAACTGGGTGCAAAGCCTTAATTGTGAGGTAGTTGAATTGACGGGAATGCGAGATAAACAAGGTCAGCAGCGCCGATGGAGGGCTGATGGCGCGATACGGTCGTCTGTTGACCGACGCCCAGTGGGAGAAGATCCGGCCCTTGCTTCCTCGTCCACGTTCGCGGCGACGCGGCGGACGGCCGCGCTGGCCGAACTCAACCAACGGAAACAACTGCAGTGGAGCGAGTCCTTCCTGGACGGGAGTTTTGCTCCCGCCAAAAAAGGGGCATTCTTTCATATCGCCTGCTTCATGATCGTCTTACGGAGGGTTTTGAAATAGCCTCTAGTGACTGGTGAAGAGGGAGGGAGCCCACCCTCCGGCCCCACCCGGGAGTTCCAGAATGGGAATTGTTGATACACACCCGGCAGTTTTCGTATGAGTGGCAAATACAGAACTTACGGGATACGGAAAATGAAAGAGTGCGTAACCGTATGAAAGGAAAGGGCAAAAAAAGTGGCGGGTGGCGGGCTATGAGTGGGTGATGAGCGACGAAGTTAAAGTGAAACTTTAGGAATAGCGACGTTTGCGCTAGTGACACCCAACAATTTTCGCAAGAGCACATTCTAAAGGAGTTGCAGGCGTCACGGTTTGTAAATGCAGATTCTAAAGAACTTGCGGTGACGGTTTTTCCCTCACGTGACGGAAGAGAGGCGGAGCGATAGAGATTTTGATCGTCACTTCGAGGGTCAAAGTGAACAAACACGTTGGAGAATACCACAAAGTACTGCGCGTGTTAATTACTTTCTGGGTATCATTCGAACGGAGCCGTAACTCGTTGAAGAATTTGCGGCTTGAAAGACTCATAGCGCATAAATTGGCGTCGGAGCTAACAAGGGGATTACTGCGAGAACCAATAGTTTGAGTGAGCAAAGTGGTGTACAAGAGTTTAAAATCCGCTCAGATAAGGCGACATGGCCGGCGCCAAGCACCCGAACTGGTCCCGACCAACGGGAACAGAGTGGGAGATCTCCTACCAGCCCAGCGGAATATGCCCAAGGCCCTTCGCACAAGACCGGATGGTGGGTAGCGACGTCAAAGGGATTGGTGAGAGCGCTCGGGGCGAAGACTGTGCAGGGTTGAGTTTGTCCGAAGGCGGGACGGAGAATCCCATTTCCGGGCAATCTGAAGGGGCCGCCGCAAAAGGAGGCAGGCTAAGGCGTTGAAAAGGCGTAGACTTACGGAGGGGAACACGGGGCAGGCGAGTTGCGTTCTATAGAGTGGCAGAACACATGGACATTCAACGACCATCCAATGCAAGAGCAAAGAAAATACGGCGGATCGTGTATGCGACCGTCGCTATCCTGTTAGTCGGGGGCGTGACCTACGGGCTCTCGAGGCTGCGGCCGGCGGCGCCCACGGTAGACCGCGCCACGATTTGGCCGGACGAAGTAAAGCGCGGGCCGATGGTGCGGGAGGTGCGCGGCTTGGGGACGCTCGTGCCCGAAGATATCCGGTGGATTCCGGCACAGACGGATTCGCGTGTCGAGCGTTGGGTCTTGCGTCCAGGGGCTATCGTTAAGCCAAGTT
>WNFC01010528.1_pt1 | contig 29475 bp, 31 predicted proteins | sample 5400541 | NCBI WGS metagenome assembly WNFC01 (sample SAMN13153342, study PRJNA577476) | soil metagenome | isolation source: 120 cm saprolite under Douglas fir tree site 2 hole 2 replicate 1 | place: USA:California | collected 2015-04-18
ATCTTAGGATTTGTCGTCTGGGCCACCCGCCACCCAAATTCATCTTAGGATTTGTCGTCTGGGCCACCCGCCAAGAGACGAAGCGGGATTGGTGGAGGTCGATGCCGTGGATTTCTAGTGGGGCCAAATCGAGAGAAAGCGAAGAAAAAGCCCCGCCCTCAAAAACCGAGGGCAGGGCACCCAAATTCATCTTAGGATTTGTCGTCTGGGCCACCCGCCAGGTCCCTCGCTGCGCTCGGGATGACAAACGCAGGGGGAGGAGAGGAGCGGCGACGAAGAGCGGGAGGGCAGGGCATGGAAGGCGGAGGCTAAGAAAGATGGCGACATGAAGTCGCCGCTACACCGATGGAGAGTTAGCGGGTGGCGGTGATGGCGACGCCTAGTTCTTTGAGTTTGGCGCGGGCGCGGCGATCTTCTTCGGTGCCGGGATAGCGCTTGACGACTTCGCGGAGTTCGCGGACGCCAGAGGTTTTCTGGCCGAGCTCGATGAGGGCCATGCCTTTCTTGAGGCGCGCGGGGGCGAGCTTGAAGCTCTTCGGATAATTGTTCATGGCCGTATTGCTTTTGCGAGTAGGCAATTTCGCCGAGATAGAACTGGGCGTTGGAGGCCAGGTCGGTGTCGCCGTAATACTTGAGGTAGTCCTGGAATTCGGAGCGAGCGAGATCGTATTTGCCGCTGGTGATGTCGCGGAGGCCGTTGGAATAGAGGGTGTCGGCGGAGGGCGCGCCGGTGGGAACGACGGAAGAACTCGGCGGGGCACCGGCGGAAGCGATTGGAGTGGCGGTGCCAGTGGCCGGGGCGGGCGCGGTGCCGGCAATTTTGGCGTCGAGGCTTTGCACGGAATTCTGGAGATCGACGAGCTGCTGGTTGAGCTTGCCGAGGCGGGACTTGATTTCCTCGAGGTTGTCCGAGAGGCCCTGGACCTGCGTGGACATGGTGTCAAGGCGCGCGCCGGAATTGGCTTGAACATCCTGGACGGATTTCTGGAGCGAGCCCATGGTGGTGGCGAGCTTGCCGACGTTGTCGTTGGATTGCTCGATGAGCGTCTTCATGACGGTATGATCCTGAGTGACCTGGGTGGCGAGATCTTTCTGGCCCTGAAGCAGGGAAGTGACGTCGCGCTGGAGTTCGATTATTTCGCGAGCGACGGCTTCGGCGGGGCGGGGGCCGACCAGGCTTCCGGCAAGCGCGCCAGCCAGAACGGCGGCGCTGAAAATGGCGATATGGCGAATACGCATGAACAATCCTCCTAAGGGACTCCGAAGGGCTGCAAGCTAATGGTGGCCGCGGTGCAGCCAACAAAAATCATACAGGCCGGGGGAATCGCTTTCACTCTAATAAGAAGGCCGCGAGGTGGCAAGAGTTTGCCTGGCCTCGCGGCTGTTTCCGTCACCAATCGGTCATTGTAGCAAACAGAGTGAAGCGGCTCAGTTGGACTTCACGAAATGGCCGCGGCGATTCTGCTGCCAGCAGGACTCGTTGCTCTCGGTGCAGAAGGGCTTCTCCTTGCCGAAGCTGACAGTGCTGAGGCGGTCGGCAGGGACGCCCAGAGAAACGATGTACTGCTTCACGGCGTTGGCGCGGCGATCGCCGAGGCCCAAATTGTATTCCGTGGAGCCACGCTCGTCGCAGTGGCCTTCGATGGCCACTTTGAGCTGCGGGTAGTTCTTCAGGAAGTCCGCGGTCTTCGAGAGCGCAGCGCGGGCTTCGGGACGAATATCGGCCTTGTCGTAGTCGAAATAGGCATCGCGCACTTCCTTTAGGAAGAGCTCATCGAGAGAAGGTTGCGGGGGGGGCGGCGGTGGTGGAGGCGAATTCACGGTGACGCTTGCGTTGGCGCTGGCGGAGCCGCCGGGACCGCTCGCAGTAATCGTGTAAGTCGTCGAGTCGGATGGCGTGACCTTGGTCGAGCCCTGAGCGGTCACGGCGCCAACTTCCGGCGCGACGGTGAGCTGCGTGGCATCGGTGGAATTCCAGCTCAAGGTCGCTGATTCACCTTTGTTGATGGAAGCCGGGCTGGCCTGCAAGGTAACCGTGGGACGCGCAGGCGCCGGAGGTGGAGGTGGTGGAGGTGGCGGAGCGGCAACTTGTTTTTTGGCACAACCAAAAGTGAAGACAGCGGCGGCGAGCGTCACAAGCAAGCCGGCGCGCCAGAGCGAGCGTGAAGCCAGGTTCATGCAAATCCTCCTCAGTGAAGTTCCCGTGTTCGTCCCACTAGGGCCAATATCCTAACACCAGCGGGCTGGGTCCGGGTAATATCTCGTATCACGATATATTATACATCGCCGGTTCCATGAAAATCTCATCGTGTTGACCAATTAGGCGACTCGTTGTGGCCGCCGTTCGTTAACTGGCGCGGCTGAGAGCCATCGGCCAGCATGGTCCAGATCTGCCGGGTGCCGCCGCGGGTCGATTCGAAAACGAGGTGGCGGCCGTCGGGAGCCCAACTGGGGCGCTCGTTACGGCCCTGGTCGCGCGTTAACTCTACAATCTGGCGGGTGGCGGCGTCCATGATATAGATGTCGTAATCGTCGTTGGGGCGGCGCCAACTGAAAGCCAGCAACTGGCCATTGGGCGCCCACGCCGGGTCGATGACATAACCCTTGTCAGGGAGGTCCAGTTTGGTGTCGCTGGTGCCGTCGGAATTCATGAGGTAGAGCTGGGGAGTGCCGCCGCGATCGCTGACGAAGGCGACGGTCTGGCCAGTTTTCGGATTCCAGCTGGGAGACATGCTTGCGCCGTTGGCGATGGTCAAGCGCTTGGGGCGGCCGCCGTTGACGTCGGTGACATAAAGCTCAGGATTCCCCTGCATCGAGGATGAAAAAATGATCTGCGTGCCGTCGGGAGACCACGCGGGAGTGATATTGGTACCGCGGAAGCGCGGAAAGGAAACAAGTTTGCCGGTGTCCAGCGAATACATGCAGATCTGCGCGCTAGTGAGGCCCCCGGACGGCGCGAAACAGGTGAATGCGATGCGCGAAGCGTCGGGCGACCAGCGAGGAGTGAGCGAAATCGATTTCAGCGAAGTGAGCTGGCGCTGGCTGGCACCGTCGTAATCCATCACCCAGATTTCTTTGGAGCCGCCGCGCGAGCTGACGAAAGCGATCTGTGTCGAGGCCACGCCGGGGAGGCCTCCGGAGAGCTTGCTGATGATTTCATCGGCAAACTGATGTGCGAATTTGCGGACTTGAAGATCCGTGGGAGCGCCGCGATACACCTTTCCTACGACAGCCTGGGACGACGGGCTGCGCACGTCATAGAGCCAGGCTTCGATGTCGACTTCGGCGGTGGATTCGGACAAATTGCCAAAGCCGAGGAAATTGGCGTTCGTGGGGGGATCGATCCAGATAGCAGGTTTCAGTTCGCCGGGGACGCTGGGGGCTTGAGGCGGGTAGAAGCTGGGGCTGGCGAGCTCGAGAATGCCGCTGAATTGGAGGTCATCACGCACGACTTGCGTGAAAAGGGAAGCATGAGGTTTCGCGGCATCGGAGCGCGCCGCGGAGTCTGCAATTGCCAGGCGGGGCTTGTTGGCATCCATGCCGATTGCTGTGCGAAACCAATCTTGGGCCGACGCCGATTCCCCGCAGAAAGCGAGAATCACCAAGACGAAGAAAGAACTAAAGCCTCTGAGCTTTGCTTGCACCCGCACCTCCAAGAATATGGAAAAACCTAGTAACCAGAACTCACGTCCTTAACGGATGGACGGGGGATTGAAATCCAAAGTGGCAACCACGTAAGAGCCCGAATAGTCGCCCGGCAATTTGGTGACCGGAGTCGAGCTTAGCACCGCCCGTAGGGCCGAATTGTCATAGGAAGTATTCCCGCTGGATTCGGAAATGCGCGCGTCCTTGAGCGAGCCGTCGCGATTGATGGTAAACGTGATCGCGCAGTGCATGGTGCGCGAGGCACGCGCGGCAGCATCGATGGTCCATTGTTGCCAGTTGCCATAAATCCTGTTCTTCACAGCTTCGATGTACCAGCCATAACGGGAAGCGAAATCGGCACCGCCCTGGCCCTGAACAGTAACGCCGCCCGAACCGCCGCCGGGAGTCTGAGAATAACCGGTTGGAAGATCGGGATTGCCACCTTTGCCATAAGGAACCGCGTTATCCGGGGTAGGCGTCTTATTCTCGAGAGTTCTGGAGGGACGCGAAGGTGGAAGCGGTTTCTCCTTCTCGAATTTTGGAATTTTCGTCGCGTCGATTTTTGGCTCGGGTGGTTTCGGAGGCTCTTCCTTGTAAAGGCCTTTTGTCGGATCGACCGCCTTGCTTTCAGTGACGATCGATTCTTTGGGCATGGGGATTCCGGCAGCGCTGACCAAAGTCACTTTCGTGCCGCCCAGATTGCCACCAACACCGCCCCAGGCACTTCCGCGGTATTGAATGTAAGCGGAGGCGACGATGACGGTGGCGAGGCTGGCATGCATGATGATCGAGTAGATGAGGAACTGCCGGAGGCTCTGGTCCTCTGGCATGCATGATGATCGAGTAGATGAGGAACTGCCGGAGGCTCTGGTCCTGCGGATTGGCGACGGCGGTAGTCATCTTTATTGGGTACGGGCGCGGGAGGTGATGGGCTCGGTGACGATGCTGATGTTGTTGATGCCGGACTGGCGAAGCGCGTCGACGACCGCTGCGAAGCTCCCAAAAGGAACCGTTTCGTCGCAGCGGAGGAAGACGCCGTCGTGCGAGTTCTTCAACTGCGCGTGGATTTTGGCGCCAAGCTGATGGATATTGGTGGGTTCGTTGCCGAGATAAATTCGCTGAGCCTTGTCGACGGTGACGACCAGACGCTCCTGATTGATTTCCTTCACCGTTCGCGTTTTGGGGACGTCAACTTCGATGCCCGACTGGAGAATCGGGGCGGTGATCATGAAGATGATGAGCAGCACGAGAACCACGTCCACGAAGGGGACCATGTTGATCTCGGAGAGCGAAGTCTGCGTCGATTTGGAGAGTTGCGGCATGGCTAGGAAAAGTTGAAAGTTGAAAGTTGAAAGTTGAAAGCAAGAAAAAGATCGAGATGACAAATGCACAGCTTGAAGAGGCGGCGAACGGGCAGGCCGGCACCCTTCAAGAGGTTTGATCTGGATTGTGGCGCACGTCTCATGATGTTTGCCCGAACGAAGATCAGTCGAACGTTTTTTCCACTTGCGCGGTCACCTCGAGGGCAAAGGTGTCGAGCCGCTGAGCGAGGTCGCGGATATTCTGCAAAAACTGATTGTAGAAAATCACCGCTGGAATGGCGGCGAAAAGACCCGCGGCGGTGGTGACGAGCGCTTCGGCGATGCCCGGAGCGACGGCGCGCAAGCTGGCGGCACCGGCGCTGCCGAGGCCTGAGAACGCGTCGATAATGCCCCACACGGTTCCGAACAGACCGATGAAGGGCGTCACGGAACCTGTGGTGGCCAGCCAGGACATGCCTTTCTCGACGCGGCGCACCTCATCGGCGGAGGCGAGTTGCATGCTGACGGTGACGGCCTGCAAGCTTTTCAGCTTGGGCGGGTGCGGATTGCCCGGGGCGGTGCCAACCTGGCTCTGCAGTTCGCGATAGCCCGCCGCATAGACCGAAGAAAACGGGGAGCCGGCCGATGCCAAGGCCTGAGGATTCGCCACGCCTCGGGTGGCACGAAAAATGCGCAGGAACTGGTCGCTCTCGCGGCGGATGCGTCCGAACATGCCAAGCTTCTGGAGAATCATGGCCCAGGAAATGACCGAGAACAAAAGCAGAAGCAGAAGAACGCCGCGGGCGACCCAGCCAGTTTGCGTGAGGATATTTCCGATATCGGTTATAAAAATCGTGGTGAACAGAAGAATGACGCACTCCTCAGTGAGAGCAAATGATTTGTGACCGCTAAGCGGTCAACATTTTTCTGGGCATAAGAAACGTAGCACACGCATCCAGAGCACGCAACCAGTAGGATGCGTAAGTTTCTGATTTAGCTGCTAACCGGTCAACGGGTGGCTTACTTTCCGAGGACATCCAAGGCAGAGCGAAAGCCCACAGCAAGCTTGGATGCGGGGCCGCGGCCCCAGTAATGGAGAAATATCACGTTTGGCTGGGTATCCAGCATGTGGTGGTGGATCGCGACGATATTCAGGCCGTGCGACCGCAAGGCCTTGAGAACGGCGTTGACTTCGCCCTCGCGCATGGCGATATCGCCGGCGATTTGAGCATCGCCATTGTTTCCTGCGAAGGCAGCCCAGGAGTTCAATCCCATACGGGCGTTAATCGCGGCACCCATTTCGGTGAGGTGCAGGTCGTCGCGGCCCAGGGTGAATTTGTAGACGGAGCCTAATCTCTCACCCTCGAAACCGGCAATCTTGTTCAGCGCAGCCGTATCGAAGGGAAAGGTGGTTGCCGGAGCGGCGGAAGCGGGGGCAGGTTTTACGTCCGCGGGGGCGGAAGAAATGTGTCCGATGAGATCGAGCGCGGGCTTGATGGCGTGCGCAAGATTCAATGCTTCACCATGCCCGTGGACATGCATGTAGAAGAGGCGCGGCTCCTCAAAGAAAAAATGGTTGTGCAGCGCGGTGACCTCAAGGCCATGGTCGAGTAAGGCGGAGAGGACCGGATTGACTTCTTCCTGCGTCAGGACGAGGTCGCCCATGAGGATTTCCATGCCGCCATCGGCTTTTGTCATGGCCACCCAGCCGCCGAAGCCGAAAGGCGTCGGGGTGGATTGCCCGGCGATGGTCACGTGCAGATCGTTGCGAGGGACATTGACCTTGAGCACTTTGGCTTTGAAGTCGCCCGCACGACCAAGGAACGTGAGAACTTCCTGATAATCCTTGGGCAAGTCCTGGGCGGAGAGGGGAATCGCCATCAATAACAGCACGAAGAAGCTGAAGATGGAAATCGTGCGGGTAAGTTTCATGGGGACGCTCCTTAGCCTCCACTCTACTCCGAAGATCGCTGCATCCGAACGGGGAAGTGATGCCCCGACAGAGCAAAGGAGGTGTGATAAACTGCGATTTGGGCATGAGCAAACCGTTCGACATCGAATTGGAAAGACTGACCGGCCGGCCGTCTTATTCCCAGGTATTCGGCGGTGTAGCCGCGGGGCAGCGCGGAACATTTTTCCTGGAGACGTTTGGCTGCCAGATGAATGACCACGACTCCGAAAAGGTCGCGGGCCTGCTGCTTTCCCGCGGCTATCAACAGGTGCAGACGCCGGAAGCCGCTTCGTTGATCCTTTACAACACTTGCAGCATTCGCGAGAAGGCCGCGCAGAAAGTTTTCTCGCGACTGGGTGAATACCGGGAGAAGCAGAGCGAGGGCAAAGTCATCGGAGTGCTAGGCTGCGTGGCGCAACAGGAAGGCGAAGATATCTTTAAGCGCGCACCGTGGGTGAGCCTGGTCTGTGGTTCGGCAAGTTACCGCAAGCTGCCGGAGATGCTCGCGCAACTGGAAGCTGGAAATCAGCGCGTCACCGGGCTGGATACGGACACGGACGAAACGTTTGAAACGGAAGTGACGCGCCGCGACAATCCCTGGCGCGCCTACCTGACAATCATCGAAGGCTGCGACAAGGCGTGCTCGTACTGCGTGGTGCCATTCACGCGCGGTCCCGAACGCAGCCGCGCGAGCGATTCCATTCTCAGGGAAGTGCGGCAGCTTGCGGTACTCGGCTATTCAGAAGTTCAGCTTCTTGGGCAAACGGTGAACTCTTACGCCGATCCGACACCGCGAAGGATGCGTTTTTCGGAACTGCTGCAGGCGGTGGCCGATGTGCAGGGAATCCGCCGCGTGCGGTTCACTACCTCGCACCCCAGTGATTTCACACCGGATATTGTGGAAGCCATCGAGCGGCAGCCGAAGATCTGCGACCACGTTCACTTGCCGGTGCAGTCCGGTTCGACGAGGGTGTTGCGGGCGATGCAGCGGACCTATTCGCGCGAAGAGTATGTGGAAAAGATCGCCATGATGCGCAGGGCAAACAGGCCGATCGCCATCACGACAGACATCATCGTCGGTTTTCCGGGCGAGACGGAATCCGATTTCGAAGAGACGCTGAGTTTGCTTGATGAAGTGCGGTACGACAGCTTGTTTTCGTTCAAGTACTCGCCCAGGCCGAACACGCCGTCCCTCGCCATGAGCGATTCCATTTCTGAAGAAGAAAAGAGCCGGCGGCTGGCGGTTCTGCAGGACAGACAGCGCGAAATTCAGGCGGCCAAGAATGCGGAGCTAGCGGGCCACACGTTTGAAGTTCTGGTCAGCGGAAAATCGCGGCGCGAGAACCAGTGGTCCGGGTATACCACGTCGCATCGCATGATAAATTTCGCTTCACAAGAGAGAGAGCTTCTGGGAACCTACGTGCAGGTTCGCGTCACAGGAGCGGGTCCAAACAGTCTGGCAGGAGAGCACGCCGTCTAGCTCAGGGAGGCCTCGATGGAAGTAGAAATGAAGATCCGCGGCCTGATGATGGATCCCGTCACGAACATGCCCATCGTGGTGCTCAAGGACGTGCAGGGCCAGGCGATCCTGCCGATCTGGGTAGGCGTGTACGAAGCGAACGCCATCGCCCTGGAAATCGAGAAAGTGCAAACTCCCCGGCCGATGACCCATGATTTGCTGAAGAACGTCCTGCTGGGGCTCGAAGTGCGCGTGCAGAAGATCGTGGTGAATGAACTGAAGGACGATACGTTCTACGCGCTGATCTGGGTGGAGCGCGAAGGCCAGATGATGACGATCGATTCGCGCCCCAGCGATGCGCTGGCCCTGGCGCTGCGCATGGACTGCCCGATCTTCGTGGATGAAGCAGTCCTCAAGAACTCCAAAATATCGAGCGCATTCTCCGAGCGCAATACCAACGAGCAACTCCGCACCTGGCTCGACGGCCTTTCCGACGAGGACCTCGGCCGCTACAAGATGTAGTCAAGCAGCTTTCCTCTGCCCGCTGCGATGGTCGTTCACGCCCACGCAGATGCAGTGATTCGGCCGTCCAAGAGACAAAAAGAAAGGTGGCGAGGGAAGGAACTCGCCACCCGGGTGAGAGTCTGTGCTTTTGGACGCGGGTGGTTTAGGAACGGATGTCCAGATTCTTCGCCACGTGAGCCGCTGCAACGCATTGGCCCAAATTCTTGAAGCCGTTGCACGCCGCCTGAGCGTCCTGGCCGGTCAGCGACTTGATCTTGCCGGCGATGGCTGTGTTGTGGCTGAGCACATTGTTCGGGGAAGAGTGTGACATATTGGTGGGGCTCATTGCGCCACTCTTATTGGCTTCACCCATGCCCGAACCCGATGCACTGGAGGGCCCATGGCCCGCGGGTGGACCGCCGCCAGGATGCGAACGTTGTGCAAAGGCCGGCGAACTACACGCAAACGTTAGAGCCACGAACAGAGTGAGGTGCGTACTTTTCACAGATGCCTCCTGAAGTCAGTTTTGCGGGGTGACGGGCACGGCAGGGTCGACTAAGCGGCCTTGCCGAGGATCTCTCACATAGCCGTAGGATGCGCTGAAAGTGGAAAGGGATGCAAGACCTTGTGTTGCAGTGCATAACCTCCGGCCGTACCCGCGAATACCGCGAGAAGTTTTGGAAGCTGCACCGTCTCAAGCGGCAGAGACGCGTTTGGCAGATGAACCAAAAAAGAATCGTCCGGGAATCAGACCTCCACTGGCAAGCCCTTCGCAAGCGTAAAAGCCATGCCTCGAACCGCGCGCCGCCAGGCGAAAAGCAGGACGATGCCGATCAAAATGAGCGCCAGGCTCAGGCCGGCCCACAGGCCGAATGCGCCCCAGCCACGGCGGAAACACAGCCAGGCCCCGAGCGGAAGACCAATAATCCAATACGCGGTGAAGTGGCAAAACATGGGCGTGCGTGTGTCGCCCGCGCCGCGGAGAGCGCCCGTAGCGACGGTCTGAATGCCATCGAATAGTTGGAAGGCGGCGCCGGCGGCGAGCAGAAGAATGGTGCTGCGAATGACGGTCTCGTCCGGTGTGTACATCCGCGCGATCCATCGGGGAAATAAGAGGAGGGCCGCACTGGCGCAGGTCATGAAGGCAGCACCAAGAAAAATGGCGGTCCCGCCCGCTGCGCCCGCTCCGGTGGGATCCTTGCGGCCGATGGCTTGGCCCACGCGCACGGCGGCCGCGGAGGCGATTCCGAGCGGCACCATGTAAGTAAACGCGACGGTGTTCAGAGCGATCTGGTGGCTGGCGAGCGGGACAGCACCAAGCCGGGCGATGAGCGCCGTGACCAGGGCAAAGACGCCGCTCTCCAATGTGAACTGAATCGCGGCAGGCAAGCCGAGGGTGATGAGGCGGCGAATGCGCGGCAGGTCGATGTCGACAGGAGTTCTGAGGAGCTCTGTGCGGTGTTTTCGGTCGTACCAAAGCAAGTAGCCGACAAGCACAGAGGCCATGTAGAGCCGCGCGATCGCGGTGGACCAGCCGGAACCAACCGCGCCCATCGCCGGCGCACCCCATTTGCCATAAACCAGAATCCAGTTGCCGACTGCATTGACGATATTGGCGCTGACGAGCGCGAAGGCCACGGGCTTGACCATGTTCATGGCTTGCAGGCAGCGGCGCACGGCGAAATAGAGAAGCAAGGGCAGCAGTCCGGCGGCAAGTGCCTTGGTGTATGGAATGGCGAGGGCTAAGACGCCAGGATCGACGCGTATTCCCGTGAGAAGAGAGGGAAGCAACCAAACAGCAGCGGAAAGGAAAGGCGTCAAGGCGATGCTCAAATAAATGCTGTTGAGCAAGGAGCGATGACAGTCCTCACGCCGACCGGCACCGAAGGCTTGTGAGACGAGCGTGTCCAATCCCATCAGCAGGCCGCCACCGAACAGAGCCAGCACAATAAAAATGTTGGAGCCCAGGCTTACGGCGCCCATGGCGGTTGCGCTGTTGGGGAGCCGGCCGACCATCATCGTATCGACGATAGCCATGCTCATCCAGCCGAGTTCGGCGAGGACGAGAGGAATGGCGAGCCGCAGGGTGGGGCGGAATTCGGCGCGAAGTGGCGGGGTGGGGGCAGTCTAATCGGTGGGAATCAAGGGCAAGAGAAACTCCTGCAATCTCTCGCTGTCTGGGAGAGATAGCTGATCCAGTTGAATCCCCATTTGATTCCCGCCCAGAATGCGCACGACCGAACCGGCAGTCACGATTGGCCTCATTCGTTGAGACAGATGCAAGCTCATTCGAAGGGATGATCCGACCGGAGCGATCCGAGGAGCCCGGACCAAGAGGCCGCACATGCTGACGTCAACGGTTTCACCTTCCAATTCTTCTTCGCCAAACTTGAGGCGCACTCTAGATTGAATGGGAACGCGACGGGTGCGACGCCGCTCATGTTCCATTGCACCTTGCGTGGCTCGAACAAGTTTCAGGAGGCGATCCTTGTCAATTGGCTTGTATAAGAAGAAGCTTGCCCCAGCGGCAAATCCTACGGAGAGAGCACTCGGGCGTTGATCGTCGCTGATGAGGACGATGGGGGTCATGCGGTTGAACCGCGAGCTGCGCATCTGCCGGGCAAGCTCGATTCCATCGGGAGAAGGCATGTGTAAATCCAGGAACACCACATCAAACTTTCCTTCATCGAGAATTTCGGGAGCTTCGGTGCTTCTGGTCAGGGTCAATGCGTCCATGCCGGCTGAATGCAAGACTTTCCCGATCAGCTCGCAAACTGCTTTTTCGTCATCCACTACTAGGCCACGCCTTTGCATGTCACCCTCCGGATTCAGCCGATCGCCTGTCCGCCGGGTCCACGTAGCCTTGGTGGGCGCCAGCCACGGGACTGCGAATCAGTCCAGACAGGAGTGGAAAGGTGGTTCCAGATGCGAGTGTGGCTTTGCCTGCTGGTCAGCCAGTCTCGAATCGAGTAGCCGTTTTCGATCGCAAAATTTCATGGTAGTCGAACTCGACGCCGACACCCAACTTGCCCCGCGGCGTATCGACCGGTTGGAGACGCACCACGTGACCCGTGCATCGCCACTCCGTGGTCGGTTTGCCGGTGATTTCCTCGGGCATCTTGAGAAGGATTTCGACCGCCGATCCGATGGCTATGGGCGCATCCGTGGCGAAAAAGGCCCCTGTTTTCGAGAGGTCTAACGATTCCGCTCTCCGCTCGATCGGGCCGGATTTCCAGACGCGCACTTGCAAGGCGGTTTTGCACTGAAGACGGCGAGAGTTACGCCGCTCGGATCCACGCACTTCCATGGAAACCTCCTCGCACCAAAGAGGGCCAAAGAGGGGCGATGGCGCAGGTTGAGATGTGGATGGAGTAAACACAGTGGAACAAGAGCACGATGCTGGGAAGGGTCAATTTCGTACTTTGGCTTACAAGACCTTGAGGCGAGATGGTACTAAAAAAGGACAAACCCTCAGGTCTGGATAACCTCTTGACCGTACTGGGTATTCAGTCCCATTGACCCGGTAGAGAAACGCTCTTAGTCTGATGAAATTGTTGAGTTTTAGACCTCAGCGCTGGCAAATCCATTGACGACAAGGGAAGCGAGTATCCTGAGCGTGAGCTGTCCTCAAAGCCGGGTACGGAGGAGATGACCGTGGCGCCATTAAAGGACGCAAGTATCGAAACCCCGATGAGGCACATGCGCAGCAGCGGGCGGCTCAATTCGCGCGTGGCGGTGGCGATCGAATGGACCGATGCGGGCCGGAGCTTGCGCGCGGAGGGCTACACGGTCGACATCGGTGCGAAAGGCTGCCTTGCCGTGGTACCGCAGGGATTTGCCGTGGGACAGAAGCTGCGACTCATCAATCTCATCAACCAGATTTCCTGTGAAGCTGTATTGGTATGGCGTGGCCACGAAGGCCGCACGGGCTGGGAACTCGGCTTGGAGTTGCAGGAGCCTTCAGCGGATTTTTGGGGCCTCGATTTTTAGGGCTTTCCCGAACAACTCCCACCCACCGGCCTGCACTCAACCTCCTGATTTCCACCGCGGCTCCCGCCGAACCGTCCACTTTTCCCTTGCCAATGAACAGGCTGCAAACGTAGAGTTAGCCTAGGCCTAGGGGGTTTTCTGAAGGCGGCACCCATATATAGGAACCCAGTTGCCGGATCGCTGCGGCTCGATTTTTCGCGCGCGGGCGGAGGCAGAAACAGATGACGGCCATCATCACGGTTGCGAATCAAAAAGGCGGCGTCGGAAAGACGACGACGGCGATCAATTTGTCCGCGGCGCTAGCGCATCGCGGCAAGCGTACGCTGCTGGTCGATCTCGATCCACAAGCCAATTCGACGATCGCGTTTTATGATTCCGGCGAAATTGCCACGAGCATGTTCGACGTGCTGAGCGACAGCCGCGTCGCGATGGCCACGGTCATCAAGCCGTCAAAGGATCCGATGTTGTATCTCGCGCCCGGGCGACTCGCACTTGCAAAACTGGAGCAGGTGCTCGCGGGACAATTCGACGCGCCCTTCAAATTGAAAGACGCGCTGCCCCCGGTCCTGAAAGATTATGACTACGTAATCCTCGATACTCCGCCATCGCTGGGAATCTTGACGGTGAATGCGCTGGTGGCCTCGACGCATTTGCTGGTGCCCATCCAGGCAGCGTATTTCGCGATCGAGGGAACTGACGATTTACTGGAAACATACGAGCGAATCCGCGCGCGCCCCAATCCGGGGCTGAAAGTTCTGGGCGTGGTGATTACGCTTTTTGACAGGCGCACGAATATTTCGAAGGACACGCACGGGCAAATTCGATCGGTGTTCGGTGAAGTGCTGTTCAAGACGAAAATCACCAAGAACGTGCGGCTGGAAGAGAGCCCGGCTTACAAGGAAACGATTTTGACCTTTGCGCCGAAATCACCCGGCGCGGTCGAGTACAAGAAACTCGCAGGGGAGGTTATCCAACGTGTCGAAGAGGATCGGGTTACCCGTCACGCTGAAGATGCGGCATGACGCGCATTACGTAGAATCGCTGACAAGCTATAGCGGCGCGGCGGTCGGGCGCATGATTCGCGTGGACCAGATCCGCCCGAATCCCGACCAGCCACGAAAGGCGCTGGGCGACCTGCGCGAGCTTACGGAGTCGATTCGCGAAAAGGGCGTGCTGGAGCCGCTGCTGGTTCGCTACGTCCCGCGCGAAGACTGCTTCCATATCATCTCCGGCGAGCGGCGCTATCACGCGTCTCGCGCGGCGGGGCTGCGCGAATTGCCGTGCATCGAAAAGACCGCCGACGACGCGGAAACGCTCGAAATCGGGCTGATCGAGAATATTCAGCGGAAAGACCTGACGCCGTTTGAAGAAGCCGATGGGCTGCACCGTCTGAGCACGCAGTTTGAATACACGCATGAGGACATCGCGAAGAAGATTGGCCGGGCGCGGTCGTCGGTGACCGAGACGTTGTCGCTGCGCAACATTCCCGAGTTGCTGCGGAAGAAGTGCATCGAGCATGGGATTCTTTCAAAATCGCTTTTGCTCCAGATTGCGCGCCAGCCCACCGAAAAGAAAATGATCGAGATGTTGCACCGGATCATGCAAGGCGGGCTGACGCGCGATGAGGCGCGGCGCGAACGCCGTGAAGAACAGTCGGGGCCGCAGCGGCCGCAGCCGTTCGTCTTTCAATTCGAGCCGCCGGCGGAAACTTTTAAGTTTCGAATCCAGTTCAAGAAGAGCCATGTTTCGCGCGACGAGCTGATATTGACGCTGCGCGAAATACTGGCACAGCTCGAGGGATCTTCCTCGGAAGCCGATTCGACCGCGGCTTAGTATTCCCAAGGACGGCAGGGCCCTTCGAGAACACTCAAGTTACGCAAGCCCTGCTCCTGCAATCCGACCCCATGGTTGAACTCTCGCCGCAGCAAATGCAGATCATCGAGCGGCTCTTCGAGGCTGGCTTTCGCCCGATTGCGATTCCGCCCTACGAGAGTGCCTTGTGCATGAGGAAGGGCGATTGCGCGGCGGTCTTGGCCGCCGTTCCGAGGGGCGGAATTCAACTGCTCGCGCCGCCATCGTACCTTGTAGAGGGGAACCTCAGCGTGAAGCTGAAGCGCGGCTCGGGCGAAGTGTTCGTCTGGAAAAAGAAGGAAGTGGAAGCAACGCCGGAGAAATTGAGAGAACTTGAAACTTTCCGGCGGGAACTCACGGAACTCCTGGATCTGCCACCGAAGCAGTAGTGTTGCGGCAATTTGCAATTCCGAGAAACTCCCGGCAAACTGAAATCGTTATGGAAACGTACGACATAATCTGCATTGGAGCGGGGCCGACGGGCCTGGCGACCGCCATTGAAGCCAAGCGTGCCGGAATGCGGCCGCTGGTTATTGACAAAGGCTGCCTTTGCAATTCGATCTTCCATTATCCCGTGAACATGGTGTTTTTCACGACGCCGGAGCTGCTCGAAATTGGCGATCTTCCGCTGGTTTGCGCGGCGGAAAAGCCTACTCGCGTCGAGGCGCTGAAATACTACCGGAAGGCAGCGGAGCACTATGCGCTCGAATTGCGGCTGTACGAACGGGTGCTGCGGGTCGACGGCCAGGACGGAAACTTCACAGTAGTAACGACAACGGAGAAGGGAACGGAGCACAAATACCAGGGCAAGAAGATTGCCGTGGCGACAGGTTATTACGATCTGCCGAATCAACTGGGCGTGCCGGGCGAAGATCTCCCGCACGTATCGCATTACTACACCGAGCCTTACGAATATTGGAATCAGGACGTTGTCGTGATCGGCGGGAAAAATTCCTCCGCGGAGGCGGCGCTCGATCTCTATCGAAATGGAGCGCGCGTGACGCTGGTGCACCGGAATAAGGACCTTGGTGCAACGATCAAGTATTGGGTGCGGCCGGACATTGAGAACCGGATCAAGGCCGGCCAAGTGAAAGCGTTGTTCGAGACGCGCGTCAAGCAGATCACGAGCGAGAAAGTCGTGGTCGAAAATGGAGCCGGTGAGAAGAAATTGCCGGCGCGACGCGTGTTCGCGTTGACCGGCTACCACCCCGATTTCACGTTCATAGAAAGTCTGGGTGTGCGGCTCGATCCGGAAAGCCGCAAGCCGGCGCTGGATCCGAACACGCTTGAGAGCAATGTGCCGGGGATCCATCTGGCGGGCGTGGTCATTGGCGGGCGGCACACCAGCGAGATTTTCATCGAAAACGGGCGCTTCCACGGGAAGCAGATCATCCAAGCGTTGACGATGTGACCTGCATGGGGAATCATCTCCCAAGCCAAATTTGCTCGCCCCGAACTCGTTTGCTAGACTCATAGTTTATGGCATCGATCATCCGGGAAGTGGGCGAGACGTTTGGCGCGCTGGTGAAGGGCTTCAGCGTAACCTTCCGCAACATGTTTCGTAAGACGGTCACGGAAAACTATCCGTACGAACCCGTGCATTTTCAGCCGCGCTACCGCGGAATCCACGTCCTGCACCGCGATGAAAGTGGTCTTGAAAAGTGTGTTGGCTGCTTCCTGTGTGCGGCGGCTTGCCCTGCAAATTGCATTTACATCGAAGCCGCGGAAAACATCGACGCAAACCGCATTTCCGCGGGCGAGCGCTATGCCAGCGTGTACAACATCGATTACTCGCGCTGCATCTTCTGCGGTTATTGCGTGGAAGCGTGCCCGACCGATGCCATCACGCACGGTCATGGCTTCGAACTCGCGACCTACGACATCAACTCTCTTGTTTACCGCAAAGAACAGCTTCTTGAAATAGGACCCGCTGCCGCAGTCCCGCTTGGCCGCTAGCATTACCCACTCTATTCTCGCGATTTGTTTCGGCTCATTCCGTGGTGTGTCCTGATGCATCGTGGGGCAACCTTGCCCCTCCCTCTAAATTAACGTCCTCTAATAAATATAAAGCAGCCAAGACGTAAGTCCGGGGAAAGGCGCGTGGACGTGGCGGCTGCGATGCTCGTTGAAGAAAGACGCCAAGCGCGGTTAGGCGAAGCGCTCCACTGGAACGCTGGGGCAAGAGCGCGGGAGCCGCTAGGGCACCTGACGCGGGGCGCACGTCCGGGGCTGAGCGACCGCGGCTTCGTGATCGCGAGAGCTAGCGGCAAACTTTGGATTGAGCACCGAAAAATAGCCTTCACCTCAAGCGGGGCCTCGGTTTGCGGGCGGCGTGACCGACCGATCCGCAAAAAAGTTATCGGACACGGCATGTCCGTTTTTCGGGAGATGTTCAACAGCGGGAGCGTCTTCTTGTGCTTGCTGCGGGCGCTCCCGCTGCTCCATCAGCCAGCGCGCCAGCATGGCCGCGGAATTTTCCTCCATCCAAAGGTCGAGAAGCGCGCCAATCTCCTTGCGGAGATTAGCAGCATGGTTGAGACGCGAGAGTTCATAGCTCTGCAGCGAGTTTCGCGAAGCCGAGAGAAGAAACTCCCACGGAGGTTGGGTCTTGTAGTGGTTCACGCGGGCCTCCTGGAAAGCGATATCCGTACATTAACAGTACGAGAAACACAGTCAAGTATAACGACAGGGTAATTCGTTGTGGAAAAATGTGGAAAACTTTGGCGGGAGCAACGCCAGGCTGCTGATGGCAACGAAGTACAGGGCGCAGTTTATCTGATAAATGGCGCTGACGCGACGATTGTCATGGGCGCTTGCAGCGCCTGCGCGGGGGATTACGAAGATCCGGATCGCACGGCGTGGGCGGCGGACGATGCAGAAGATGAGGAGAGGGACGGCACAACGCGCGCAACCACGGAAGAGTTTCCTGCTAAGGAGTGAAAGGCGGCGGGAAAGGAGGCGAAGATGCGAAAAACTCGGAAAAGGGAGCTCCTGCGGATCGCGCGGCGGAGGCAGCGCGACGTGCTTTGCGACGTGATGCTGAGCGCGCGGCAGTGCGAGACGTGGTTGACGCTGGACGAGCTGGCGAAACTGACGCATTACCCGCCGGCGAGCATTTCCGCGCAGTTGCGGCACCTGCGCAAGCCGGAATACGGCGGGTACGTGGTGCGGAAGCGCCAGCGAGTACTGGGCAAGTTCTTGCGCGGCGAGGACTTCGGTACGGTCTGGGAGTATCAGCTGAAACGAAACATTCGGAGGATTCCTGTTCCGAAGCAGATCTCACAGGGCAGTGCTCGGCGGGGCATGCCTGCAGTGGCGTGCTGAATCGCGCCGGGAGCGCGGCGGAGGAACCATGGGCGTCAAACCGGAGCTGGCGTTTGATGTGTGCTGGGAAGTGTACCGGGGCGCGCGCGAGGTGCTGGAGACGAAGCGCGGCATTTCGGCGTTGAACTGGAAGGACACGGGGAAGTACCTGTGGCGGCCGGATTTTCGTCCCCGGCTGAACGAATGGGTGGCGGATTTCGCGCTGGCCGGAAAGGCCGCGCTCGACGGGCCGGACTGGGCGTCGCGCATGGTGCTGTTCCGCCTCTACTACCTGGGCCTCGCGCCGTATGAGAATGCGCGGCACTTTCTCGGCTTAGGAACTTCTCAGCCGCGGCATGTTCCCGCCGCGAAAATACTTCACATCCGCTTCATGAAACTGTGGAGGGTTGTCGGGAGAAATGTCATTTGCGTCGGAGTCGCCTCCGGATTGTCGCGTCAACGCACCACTGAAGAGTGTGTAGACACAGAAAAGTGGAGAGCGAGAAAAAGGCGAAGGCAGTAGGCACTTCAAGGGCTTGTTGAAGGCGGGACTCGCTCAGAGATAGGTAGGAAAGTTGAACAGCCCGGAGGCTGGCAAATACTTCATTCGCCAGTACTACACTAAAGACCAGAAGCGCGAAAACCAAGAACTGCCGTAGAGAATGCATGCGAGACGCAAGTCGCGCGAGCATCGTTGCCGCTTCTTGGTCTGGGTCGTTTCTTCCCTGTTTGAGGGACCAGAATATTCGCGCGCTTCTCACAATCGTAAATGCAGCCGTCCCGAAAAGACCTATCAGGTAAAGCTGGGCTACGACGGTCAGGACCTGCCATATCGCCCGCAAGTCCCAGCGAACTGAAAATAGTGAAGTATCCAGAATATCCACCACTGTAAAGACACCGAATCACTTTCTAAGGTTCCCACGGTTGGGTGACGCCAAGACATCCTGACACAGAAAAAGCAATGATCTAAAGACCGGCCACTAAAAGAGAAGCGGGTCGCCGAGGCGCAGAACTTTGCCGGCTTCGCTGGAGGCGACACGCGTGTTGGTGGCCAGGCGGTAGTAGTGGTCGAAGCGGGATTCCGGGGTCCAGCTCGGGACATGGGAGCGGCGGTAATCGCTGAAGATTTTTTGGAAGCCGGGAATGATTTCTCCCGTGCGTGGATTGCGCGGGGGAACCGGGCAACGCGCGCAGGGGTTGCTGCCCTCGAAATTCACTTCCCCAATGCGGAAGCGCACGGCGCTGCGTTCTTCCTCGCCGAAGAGTTGATCCTCCCAGAACGCGGGCACGCCTTCGATTTCGAGCGTGGTGCGGAAGCGCTGGCGCGCTTTGTCGACGTCCATACCGCTGAAGAGATCGCAAACTGCCTGCAAGCTCGCGGTGGAAACAATCGTGGGGCCGCTGGCGATGTTGTCGTCGGGAAATCCTTCCGGAGAATGGCGGACGGTGATCGGCTGCTCGAAAAAATCGGGTGGATGGCCGTGGTGCGCTTGCCGTTCACCCATTGGCCATCAGCGGAGTATAGCGCCCAGGCGCGGTCGAACTCGAGCCCGCCGCCCGGCCCGATTCGCGCTTCATTCACTTGCACCGGATCGAGCGACTTGACCGGATGAAGACGAATGTTTGCTAAGCGCGGAGATACCAGGGAAGCGGTCATACGGAGATTTTAGCAGAGGCGAATCGGAACGTGACGGCAGCGCTCCTAGCGGATTTGAGGGGCTGGGCCATTTCGCGCTTGGGCCTTCGCCATTTAGTTCGCGGTTTTGATCACGGGCGCGCTGCAGCACCCCCGGCAGCCGCCGCCACGGGCTTATAGCCGCAGGTCGCGGCTTTGCGCATCGCGTCCAGGCCCTCGGCGTTAGACATCAGCGCGGTGGTCTGGCAGTTGCGCAGGGACCCGCCGGCGGCGAAGGCGAGGGCTATCGCGGCGGCGGAAACATTGTCCGGCATCTCGGTGATCAGCACGGCATCGTACTGGCCGAAGGCGAAGTAGGAGTTCTGCACTTTTCCACCAAGCTTTTCGATCGGTGCCCGCACGGCCTCAAAGCGATCCTGCGGATTGGCGATGAGCCGCGCGAGTGCTTCCGGCGTGTAACTTACTTGATGAAGAAAAAACGGCATGGTAGGCCTCCTTACGAGGTAGAAATATCGAGGAATGGCGGGACTATGCTCCTGAAAACAGGACGTGTCAAGCAAACCGGTGAGCTGTTCTAACTACGGATTGCTTGAGTTCGTCCCCTTTGCAACGGAAGACTTAGGCGGAATTTTTGATAACTTCTTGCGGCGAAAGGGCATAAGGGGAATCCCTTCACAGCAGGGCACAACGGGATGGCGCCGGTTGCGACTTTGTGGCAAGGACCATCTCAGTCTTTTCGCTTCTTCGTCGTCAAGCTCGAGCGTTGATTCCAGGCCATCCGATGTCGCTGAAAACAGGGGAGTAACAAGAATTTTTGAGATTTTGCAAAATTTCTCTTGACAATACGTAATAGTGTGATACACTTGCTCCTGTAGAAAATTGCGTCCCGGTGCAAACCGGGACGTTTTGCTTTTTGGGAGCCCGTTTTCACGCTTCCGCACCCACCTCAGCTTTCAGAACAAACGTAAGAATGGCGACATAAAGCCTGCCGTTCCATGAATTTGGGAACGAGTGGTGACGCTTGCGCAGGGCACCAGGCCATGAAGCGCACGCGCAGCTCCGAGTTTCCCTTTGACGGACAACTGAACACTAAAAACTAAGAACCAAGATCTGCGGCCAGGGCCGCAAGGAGCCAAGATGCCTAGCTATCAGAACGTGACTCCGCCGATCTCCCTGTTTTCCGGAGACGTCGGTTTTAGCTTCAACAATGAGGCATTTCCCGCTGCCAACACTGCTGGCAGCCAGTTTGCGCTTCCAAGCTTCACGGGCTTGCCGGACAGCGGCACCGCGGTGCGCTGGCAAACGATTTTCGGCACCGCGCCCACTGCGGTGAGCATTGTCTTGCAAGGGGCAATGTCCGACATCGACGCGGAATACCAGACCATTGACACGACTACCGCCCTGACCGGCGAAGCGCGCACCGTCGCCAACGTGCAGGCCAAATTCTTGCGCATCAAGTTAGTCTCCTCCACGGGCGGCGCCGGCTTGACCGCGAAGTTGATGGTCTGATGCAGTGCGTCCGGCGGCTCGAAGAGCCGTCCCGAAGTAAGCACACGGTGAGCCATGCTTCACGCGGGCAATCAGCACACGAAGCCGTCCATCTGGTCGCATGAGCCGATCCTCACGCCCGAAAAGAGGGTTTGGCGCGCCGTGCTCACCCAGGCGTTCGAGGATGCGGAGATGACGCCGCTCGGTGATGGATCTGGAGCCGAGCCGCTCGAAGCCTCCCGTGCGCGCCGGTACTTGCGCGCGGATAGCCTGTTTGAAGCAACCAACCTCAAACTCGTTTGTGACTTCGCGGATTTGCCTGCGGACCGCGTCTTTTTGTGGGCGCGGCGGCAGTATCCGGCGGAACAAACGTGCGAGAGCCATGTGGAGTGCTGCGGCTTGCCGTCGCTTTTCTTACCGCCGCGATTACACCCTCTCCCTCGCTCTCGTCGGTGGCAGACGGAAAAGCGGGAGCAAGGCTCCCGCACTCCACAAATTGCCGCCGCGCCCCAGGCCTCCGTGCCGGCCTGATCGCAAAGCAGCCTTCTTCTTACAGAGAACTAAAAACTAACAACGGAAAACTGCTTTTATGACGCGCCGCACGACTACCAGTAAAACCAACGGTCATGCCGGACCGCACGGCCGCACGAACGGTCATGCTCCGGCCTCCACGGAGCGGGGCGGGGTCCCGGTGCAACGGGATCGAGCTGCCTCTGACGACGCTAGTGGAGCCTCCGCTGCAAGGGCCGCAGGCTCCGCCACTGCGCCCGGCACGGACCACGAGGCGTACGCTGAGGCGGCGCCGCCCCGTCCGAATGGAAATCTGCACGACGCGGCCGGGAAACCACCGGATCTCGGTACCGGCGTGGAAGAGATCCCCGGCGGGGAATTTCCTCTTCCCTCCAATCCCGGTGATTTTGTCGAAGAAATTCACCGCCGCATCGATTTGTTCGAGGTTTGGCAGAAACTGCTCGAATCCAAGGACGAAAAAATCAGGCAGCGGGCCGTTGAACGGCTGACGGACCTGCGCTACAAGGGCGCGGCGGGACTGGCCGAAGAGCCGCAGCAGTTTATTTTTGATATGCCGCGGCCAAACCGGGATTGAAGAAACGCAGTATGGAAATGCCGCGGAGGAATACTGATGGCAAACGCAAAACTGAATTTCATCGGGGAATTAACGCAAATCGCAGGCGTAGCCGCCGTAGTCGCGGGAGTGGTCTTAAGTCTGCATCACTGGCCCGCCGCTCTCGCACTGATCGGCGGCGGCGCGGCGTTTTATGTAGGGAAGAAACTGCGCGCGCAGTAGCGCAGGGATGGGGCTCGCTCCGAGAATGTTCGATTCAGGGACAAGCCGGAAGGGCCCGCAGTCCTTCAGCGACTGCTATCGGGCGTTCGCCCGGCAAAAGGAATTTCACGAATCGAATGCAAAGTACCGGCTTTTTGGAGGCGCGGCTGGCCCAGGAAAAACGAAAGCGCTCCTTTGGGAGGCCATCAGCCAGGCGCGCGAGGTCGCAGGTTGCGACACGCTGTTGCTTCGGCGTACATATCCGGAGCTGGAATCGTCGCTGCTCTCCTACTTCCGCAGGGACGTGCCTCGCTCGATGTACAGAAGTTACAACGCATCGAAGCACGTCGTTACCTGGAAAAATGGCTCGACCACGCGCTTCGGCTACTGCCGCAACGAGAATGACGTTTACCAGTATCAAGGTGCAGAGTTCTTGTTCATCGGGATCGATGAGCTCACGCACTTTACGCTGAAGCAGTGGCAATTCCTCACCTCTCGGAACCGCTGCCCCGCGAAGGTTTATTCCGACGGGAAAAACGCGGGGAAGAGAATTGTGCCGTGCATGGCGGGCGCGACGAATCCGGGAAACGTCGGGCATGCGTGGGTGAAAGCGTTGTGGGTGGATCGCGTTCCGCCGCCGGGGTTCGAGCGCACGGATTTGTACGACCCCGGCGACTATGACTTTATTCGCGCGCGGATCGACGACAACCCGATCTACGCCAACGATGCGGAGTACCGCCGCACGCTCGAATCGCTTCCGGAGCATTTGCGGCGCGCCTTTCTGGACGGCGATTGGAATGTTTTTGCCGGGCAGTATTTCGACATTTTCGATTACGGCCGGCACACCGCCCGGCCGGAAGAGTTGCGGCTGGAGCCCTGGTGGCCGCGCTGGATTTCGATCGACTGGGGTTTTCACCATCCCAGCGCAGTGTATTGGCATTGCGCAATTCCAGGTAGCGCCGGCTTCCAGCCGGCGGGGTTCGTCAGCGGAACCGAGCGTGAAAATCGCCGGCAAGATGCCGGCGCTACCAACAACTCACGCATCGTCACCTACCGCGAATTCGTGCAAAACGGCCTTTCGCCGCGCATGCTGGCGCAGGCCATCGCGGAACGCAGCGGCCGCGAGCGCATCAGCGAAGTTTTTCTTTCGCCGGACGCGTTCGCGCACCGCACCTCGGAAGCATCGATCGCGGAGCAGCTCGGCGACGTTCTGGTCGCGAACGGCTTGCCGCGGCCGGCGCCTGCCGATGACGACCGCATCGGCGGCTGGCAGTTGATGTACCAGTTGCTCGAATCGAATGCCTGGGTCATCACCGAAAATTGCGCGAAGCTGATCGAATGCATTCCGCAGCTGGTGCGCGACGATCGCCGCCAGGAAGACATTCGGAAAGTGGACGGCGACGATCCCGCCGACGCCGCGCGCTATGGATTGGTCTCCGGCGGAAGACTCGCCGGTGTTGGGCCGGCCTTTGTGCCGTCCAGGGCGGGGCAGGCCCCGCCCCTCTATCAGCCGGTGAGCACGCCGCATTTCGTGACCGGCATGCCGCTCGATGAACAGATCGCGCGCCAGGTCAGCGCAACGGATCCAAGTTCTCGCGCCATTCACTACCAGCGCCTCGAATCCGAAGCCAAAAAATTCTTCCGGCCCAAGCCGCTTCCGCGCCGTCGCTGGTAGTACAGGCACTCCTCGCTGTGCGACCGCGGTGAGAATCCACAAGGACAAAATCGCACAGGCATGTGTGCCCGTGCTACTGGTGCTTCATGCTGAACTGGTTACGCGAAATTCTACAAACCAAGTACGTCGGGCTGTTGGAAGGTGAACTCGTTCGGCTGCGGGCGGAAAATCGTGCGCTGATGAACTCGCTGCTGGGCACGGCGGGATTTCCTCCGGTGGAGTTCCCGGAAGCGCCTAAGCCGCAACCGTTGCCGCGCCTGAGGAAGCGTTCGTGGCCCCAGATCCAGGCGTGGCGCGAAGGTGGCGCCGCGCGATCAGAAGAGAAGACGAGCACTGGTTAATTGCGGCAACGCGCCTCTCCGCAAAGAAAAAGGCGGCCTATGAAAAAGCCGCCTAAGAACGCGTACTGGACGCGCCGAGAACCATCTTGAGTATACGCCATTAACCGCATTCGTCAACACCTGTTCCCGCGGAAGGGCGTGCGGGGAGTGGGAGACTCGAACTCCTAGGGCTGCGAGCAGCCTTCCACGGTTCTCGGCCGCGTCCAGTACCCCCACTGGGAGCACTCCCCGAAACGCGCCCAAGCGGGGCGGACTTTAGCATACTTATCACTGCGTACACAACGCATTAGTATAATGTGAGAGACTAGAATGGACCTGTACCGCACAGCTGAATCCTGGACGGGTATCCCCGGAACGATCGCGCCAGCCGACGGGAATCTTGCCTCGGGCGTAGCGCCGGCATCCTTGCCGGCGGGTTTGGCGGCCAGCGATGCAAATGAAAAACGCCAGCAAGATGCTGGCGCTACCGATGCGCCGGTCGACCTGGGTCCGAACAACGAGCGGCTCGAGGATGTGAAGCCCGAACTGGTGCACGCATTGCGCGAACTGGTGCGGCAATACCGCCAGGAAGGCATCGTCGCGCGGCGGCATGAGATTCGACGGATTCGCCAGGCGCGGCTCTTCTGGCAAGGGCTGCAATACGCCTGGTGGAATCCCAACGACATGAACTGGCATTTGCCGTTCGAGCAGCGCTCCAGCGACGACCGCGAGCTCGAAGAGATGCCGCGCTACCAGTTCGTCACGAATTTTTATCAAGGCTTTGGGCTTTCATTCATCGCGGTGCTTTCGCAGGACGTGCCGAGCGTGCGGTTTTACCCGCAGTCGGCGCAATCGCTCGAAGACATTGCCGCGGCCCGCGCCGCGAGCGACGTAGCCCAGTTGGTGGAACAGAACAATCACGTCGAGCAGCTGCTGACGTCGATCGGTTATTTTCTGTGGACCGATGGAAAACTTGGCGCTTACGTGCGTTACGTCGCCGACGGCCAGCGCTTCGGCTTCCACGAAGAGAATGTTCTCGAAGCCCTGGAAATTCCGTTGGGCGAAGATGTGTATGTCTGCCCTGAATGCGGGAGGGAAGTGGTAGCGCCGGCATCCCTGCCGGTGGGGTTCGCATCCAGCGAAGAAACCGATGAAAACGCTGATACCCATCCGAACCAAAGACGCCAGCAGGATGCTGGCGCTACGCAAACCTGCCCCGGCTGCAGCGCGGAACTGACGGACGCAAATCTTCGCAAGGCCGAGCGCGTGACCGTGCCGCGCGTGGTGGGGACGCAGCGTGTGCCGAACGGCCAGGAAGTTATCTCCATCGCCGGCGGCCTGGAGTTGAACACGCCCGTGTGGGCCAACGAGATGCACGAATATCCATACCTGCAATGGCAGGCGGAGGTGCATCGCGCGAAATTGAAAGCGGCCTACCCGATGGCCGCCAACAAAATCGAGTCCGCGCCATCGCAAGGCTCGGAAGATGTCTACGCACGCGTGTCGCGGCTGAGCGTCGAGCAGGGCTTGCCGTCGATCCATCCCGGCGACGCGCTGATGAACCTCGTCACCTTTGACCGCACGTGGCTGCGGCCGTGGGCGTTCTACGCAATTGAAGACGAAGCCGTCCGCAGCGAACTGCTCGCGATGTTTCCCGATGGCTGCTACGTCGCCTTTGCCGGCGACGTGTATTGCGAATCGCGCAGTGAATCGATGGACGACCACTGGCGCGTGCTGCATGCGCTGCCGGGTGACGGTCAGAACCGCCCCAGCGTTGGCGATTCGCTGGTGCAGGTGCAGGAGCGCTACAACGTTCTTTCCAACATGCAAGCGGAAACGTACGAGTACGGCATCCCACCGATTTACGCCGACCCGCAAGTTCTGGATTTTGATGCGCTGGCAAATCAGGTCGCGGAGCCCGCGGCGCATTTTCCGGCACGCGCGCGCCCGGGGCAGCCGCTCGCGGCGGGATTTTTCCAGCCGGCGCCGGCGCAAGTTCCCCCGGACATGATTCGCCACCAGCAGGATTTGATCGGCCCCGTGGCGCAATTCTTGACTGGCCTCTTTCCCGCGATTTTCGGCGGGAACATGGAAGACGTGAAGACCGCCTCCGGCTATGCACTGGCGCGCGAACAGGCGATGGGCCGCCTTGGATTGGTGTGGCGGCGCACGAAGCAGTTTTATGCGGACGTGCTGCTGCTCGCGGTGGATTCCTTCCGCAAGAATCGGCCGGAAGATGCGGAGATTCCGCTGCTCGGTCCGGAGGGCGTGCTCGACGCACGCTCGATTCGCATCGCTGATTTGAAAGGCAACATCTGCGTGCATCCGGAAGCGGACGAAACATTTCCGCGGCTGAAGTCCCAGCAGCGCGGCGTGTTGCAACAATTGTTCGGCATCAACGACCCCGTAATCCAGCGCGCGCTCACCGAGCCCGCCAATCTCGGCTATATCAAAAATGTGCTCGGCCTCACCGAAATGGTCATTCCCGGCGAGGATTCGCGCAACAAGCAGTTGCGTGAAATCCAGCAGCTTCTCGCGGGCGCGCCCATTGTTGTTTCGATGCATCCGTCCGGTGTCGCCCATGTAGCGCCGGCATCCTTGCCGGCGGGTTCCGACGCGGTGTCTCAAGACGAAAATCGCCCCGATCAGGATCGGGGCGCTACAACGCCGCTTGTCTTGCCATCGGTGCCGGTGGATCAATTGCTCGACGACCACGCCGTCGAATTCGAGGAGTGCAAGCGCTGGGCCAACTCCGAAGCCGGTCAATCCGCGCACATGATCAATCCCGCGGGTTTCGCCAACGTCCGCGCGCACGCCGAAGCGCACCTCCGCGCGATGAGCCAGGCAGCCCTGGCCCAAATGCCGGCGCAGCCGCAGCCCAACGCGAAAGGAAAATCTTGATGCAAACTGGCCAACCAATTCCGCAAGACTCCGCGTCTCCTGCGAATGGACATATCGCGTTGCACGATCTCTTCGCGCTCACGGATGAGCAAATCCTGGAAATCGAGCCGGAAGCGCAGGGAACAGTGGCGAGTGGCGAGTCGCGAGTGGCGAGCCAACAAGCGCCTCGCAGCACTAGCCAGCCGGGAGCGACTGGCGAAGAACTTGGACATGTAGCGCCGGCATCCTTGCCGGCGGGTTCGGCTTCGGCTCCTCAAGAGGATAATCGCCGGCTGGAAGCCGGCGCTACGTCATCTGCGCCAAGCGTGGAGGCGCCGGAGCCGCCCCCATGGCTGGCGGCGCAGATGAAGGATCCGTGGGCGGGCGAAGAAGCGAAGGAACTCTGGAATGGCGTGCAACAGGCGAAACAGGAGGCGGCGGCGTATCGCGCGGCGTTTGCGACTCCCGAAGATGCCCGCGCGCTGAAGGAATTGTATCCAGGCGGACTCAACGAAGCCCGCGCGAGCGCGCAACGTGCGCGGATCCTCGATGATATCGATCGCGCCTATTTCGGCGCGGCGGGCGGCACCCCAGAGCAAACCAGCGTGTCGCGCGCACAGCTCGCCCAGAGGATGCTGCGCGAAGATCCCGGGGCGTTTCGCGAAATGGTATTCGCGGGGTTACGAGCGCTGGAGGAATCCGGCGCGCAAACGGGTACCAATGTAGGGTCGCGCTTCAGCGCGACCTCTGCCGCTGTCGAGAGCGGCGCTGCGCAAACCCAGGGCGGGCTGAAGTCCGCCCCTACAAACGCTCCATCTCAAGCGCAAGCGGAAAATCGCGCGACGGACCACAACGCGCGGTTGGCGGCATACGCCTCGTTTGAGAAAGCTGCGAACGACGACCTGGAGCGAAGCGTGGGCGCGGCGATCGGGCGGGCCTTGGCGCAAGCCCTTCCAAACTCGGCGCGCACGACAGAGACTTCCGTTGTAGGGGCGCAGCATGCTGCGCCCCTACAGGCAAGATTGAGCGCCGCGATCCGCCAGGACGTCGAGGCCGCGTTGAAGGGCGACCGGCAGCTTGCTGAGCAAGTGGCGCAGATACTTTCGGGGCGGCGCTTGGATGAGGAGACTCGCGGCCAGGTAGTGCGGCTGATTGGCGAGCGCGCGCAACAACTCGTGCCCGTCGCAGCCAAGCGCGTATTGAACGACTGGACGCAAACGGCCCTGGCAGCGCACCGCGGCCAGACCGCGAGAGCCGAAGCGGCGTCGGCGAGAAGGGAAGTAGCGCCGGCATCCCTGCCGGCGGGTTCCTCTGCCAACTCGCGTCGAAAGGATAGCCAAGATCCGAATCGCGGCGCGGCGCGGTCCGATGCGCGCCGCGTGGATTACCGCAAACTGAGCGACGAGCAAATCCTCGAACTGTAGAGCCATAAGTTTCCAGTTCTTAGTCGTTGGTCAAAAAAGAAAAGCGAAGGCCGCGACTTCGATAGCAGTCTCAAGACTTGAATTTGCAGCAGTGTTTCTTTGTCTTTGTTCCTCGTTCTTACTAAGAACTAAAAACTGACAGCTAACCACTGAGTTTCCGGCGCCTTCTCAAGAGACGCCTGCGCGATTCCATGCGCGTGCGCAAGCAGCGCATTTGGAGTGCGGCGGCTTGCCGCCGCTTTTCTTACCACCGCGATTCATCACCTCCCTCGCTTTCTTCGAGGGCAGGCGGAAAAGCGGGAGCAAGCTCCCGCACTCCACAAGCACCCCATGGAACGCAGCAATCATAAGGAGAACAACAGATGCCAGCACAAGCGAACGCGAACGTCGTCGCGTTGCAGCTCGAGAAGGTGCGCGACAAAGTGCCCCTGCTCTACGAGCGCGACGACATTTTACTCACCATGATCCAGCAGCGCGGCGACGTTGAGAAGGTTTCCAGCCGCAACATGCGCCTGCCCCTGCAGGTCAATCCCGGCGGCAAAGCCGGCTCCTACAACGCCGATGGCGGCGACCTGGGCCGCGGTTCCGGCACGGCGTATGACGTCGCGCAGGTTTCGCCGATTTTCTTCCGCTTCGCGATTGAAATCACGAAGCTGGTGGAATATGCGACGACCGGGCGCGAGCGCGCCATCGAAAACGCCACCAAGCGCGAAGTCGCCAACGGCATGAAACAGTTCCGCGCGTTTCTCGACAAGCTGATGCA
>WNFC01002997.1_pt1 | contig 29446 bp, 27 predicted proteins | sample 5400541 | NCBI WGS metagenome assembly WNFC01 (sample SAMN13153342, study PRJNA577476) | soil metagenome | isolation source: 120 cm saprolite under Douglas fir tree site 2 hole 2 replicate 1 | place: USA:California | collected 2015-04-18
CGGCCGTGTGTCGGTCGCCGGCCACGACATCATCGCCGACTACCGCATCACCCGCGCGATGATCGGCCTGGTGCCGCAGGAGCTCACGACCGACGCGTTCGAGACGGTGTGGGCGACGGTCTCGTTCAGTCGCGGCCTGTTCGGCAAGCCGAAGAATCCCGACTACGTCGCCAAGGTGCTGCGCGAGCTCTCCCTGTGGGACCGCAAGGACAGCAAGATCGTGACCCTGTCCGGCGGCATGAAGCGCCGCGTGCTGATCGCCAAGGCGCTGTCGCACGAGCCGCGCATCCTGTTCCTCGACGAGCCGACCGCCGGGGTCGACGTCGAGCTGCGCAAGGACATGTGGCAGGTCGTGCGCTCGCTGCGCGCCTCCGGCGTGACCATCATCCTCACCACCCATTACATCGAGGAGGCCGAGGACATGGCCGACCGGATCGGCGTCATCCACAAGGGCGAGCTCATCCTGGTCGAGGACAAGGTCGAGCTCATGCGCAAGCTCGGCAAGAAGCAGCTGACGCTGCATCTGCAGAAGCCGCTCGCGGCGGTCCCCGCCGCGCTCGCCGCGCACGACCTGGCGCTCGCCGCCGACGGCAGCGAGCTCATCTACACCTACGACACGCAGGGCGAGCGCACCGGCATCACGGCCCTGCTGCAGGACCTCAACCGCGCCGGCATCCGGTTCAAGGACCTGCACACGACGCAGAGCTCGCTCGAGGACATCTTCGTCGATCTCCTGAGGCAGCGGCAATGAACGTTCGGGCGGTCCGCGCGATCTACACCTTCGAGATGGCGCGCACCGGGCGCACGCTGCTGCAGAGCATCGTGTCGCCGGTGATCTCGACGTCGCTCTATTTCGTGGTGTTCGGCGCGGCGATCGGCGGGCGCATCACCGAGATCGAAGGGGTCGAGTACGGCGCCTTCATCGTGCCCGGCCTGATCATGCTGATGCTGCTGACCCAGAGCACCGCCAACGCCTCGTTCGGCATCTATTTTCCCAAATTCACGGGAACGATCTTCGAAATCCTCTCCGCGCCGATCTCGTATGTCGAGATCGTGCTCGGCTATGTCGGCGCGGCCGCGACCAAATCGATCATCCTCGGCCTGATCATCCTGGCGACCGCCGGCCTGTTCGTGCCGCTGCGCATCGCGCATCCCTTCTTCATGCTGGCGTTCCTGGTGCTCACCGCGGTGAGCTTCAGCCTGCTCGGCTTCATCATCGGCATCTGGGCCGAGGGGTTCGAGCGGCTGCAGGTGGTGCCGCTGCTGGTGATCACGCCGCTGACGTTTCTCGGCGGCACCTTCTACTCGATCAAGGTCCTGCCGCCGGTCTGGCAGACGCTCGCGCTGCTCAATCCGGTCGTCTATCTGATCAGCGGCTTCCGCTGGAGCTTCTTCGAGACCGCCGACGTGGCCGTCGGCGTCAGCCTGGGCATGACCCTGCTGTTCCTGGCCATCTGCCTCGCCACGGTGTGGTGGATCTTCAAGACCGGATATAGGCTGAAGAAGTAGTGCCAGCGGAGAGCACATTCGCGCTGCTGGGCGTGTTCGCGTGAGTTGGAAACAGCAGGGTAGGGTGGGCAAAGGCGCGCAATGCCGTGACCGCGCCCGGAGATCGGTCGTTCGTGTGCGCGCCGTGCCCACGCGTTCCCGGCCCGGCTCGTGATATGCCGACGCGTGGGCACGGCGCCGCGGTCGAGCATGTCTGGGGTCAGCATTGTGCCCGGCGCCTTTGCCCACCCTACGCGTGATCCCAATCGATCGAAGTTCGCCCCGCTACAGCTTCGGCAGCACGTGCTCGCCGAACAATTCGACGGTGCGCACGGGATCGGCGGCGAGCGAGACCGTGAGCATCAGCCGCCTGGCGCCGGCGGCCTTGGCGGCGAGCGCCTGGGCGAGGCAGTCGTCGGGATCGCCGCAGATCGCGAGCCGCCGCGACAGATAGTCGAACAGGCCGAGCTCCTCGACCAGCCTGATGTCGGCCTCGCCCGGCCGGGTGCTGTAGCGGCGGCGCAATTCCAGGAGCGGTGCGCGCAACGGTTCGGGAACGCCGCGCGTCTCGAGCTTCTTGTCGCCGATCACGTAGCCGGCGAGAAAGGCGAGCATGGCGCCGATCTTGCCGCGCGCGACGTTGCGGTCCCCGCTGCAGTCGAGCGCCGCGATCTGCCAGATCTCGATCTCGTCGGCGGCGCGGCCGGCGGCCCTGGCGCCCTCGGCGATGAGCGCCTCCGAATCGCTGATGTTGTCGGCGCCCAGCCCGTAATTGGCGAAGGCGCCGTCGGCGGTGCGCCCGGCGGCCGCGAGCGGCCGCGGATGCGACGCCGCGAGGAAGACCGGCGGCGCCCGCTTGATCCAGGGGAGATGCGCGGTCGCGGCGCCCAGGCTCGCGGGCTCGCCGCGCAACAGCGTCTTGATGAAGGTCACCCCTTCGGCGAGCTCGCGCGCGTTCGAGCGCGGCAGCCCGACGTTCCTGGTGCCGCTGTGGCCGGCGCCGATGCCGAGCACGGCGCGGCCGCCGGAGATGTGATCGAGCGAGGCGATGGCGGCGGCGCTGACCGCGGGGTGGCGGGTGAGCAGGTTGGTGACGCAGAGCGCGAGGCGCGCGTGGCCTGAGGCCCGCGCCACCACCGCCGCCGACACCCAGGGGTCCATCGCGTTCCCCGGGGTGTCGGCGATACCGATCATGGCATAGCCGTAGCGGTCGGCGCGCTCGGCGAGCCGCTCGCAGAGCTCGAGCGTATAGGGCCAGAAGAAGAAGCCGACTTGCATGTGCATTCGCTCCATGCGGGCTACATTCTAAGCCCGCGGCGGAAATCGGCGCATGATCACGCCTTCGATCACCGCGAACAGATCGTTGACCGCGAAGCCGAACAGCCCGACCAGCACCAGCAGCGCGTAGACCTCGCCCGATTGGAAATTGCGTTGCGAGCGGATCATCACCGCGCCGATCCCCGGCAGCGAGGTGAGCATCTCGACCAGCAGCGTCACCACGATCGCGAGCGGGATGGCGATGCGGATGCCGATCAGCAGCCCCGGCACGATCGCGGGAAGGATGACCCGGCGGATGCGCTCCATCGGCGTGAGGCGGAACGAGCGCGCGACGTCGAGGAGCAAGGGGTCGATCTGGCGCACGGACGAGGTCGCGTTCAGCAGGATCGGCCACAGCCCCGACAGCACCACGACGGTGAGCTTCATGCTCTCGTTGTAGCCGATCAGCAGCGAGGCGACCGGGACCGTCACCGGCGGCGGGATCGCGCGCATGAACTCGAAGAGCGGCTCGCAGGCGCGCGCGGCGCGATCCGACACGCCGATGAGGACGCCGAGCGCGCCGCCGATCGCGATCGCCAATGCGAGCCCCGCGAGGAAGGTCGCGGTCGTCGCGCCGAAGGCGGCGACGAGATGCTCGCGCTCGAACAGGCTCAGCGTGGCGGTCCACCATCGCGACGGCGCCGGGAAATAGGGCGACGGTCCCGACTGCAGCAGCTGCCAAAGGACCAACAGCAGGATCAGCGGCAACAATCCGCGGACCGGCGGCAGGCTCGACCGCAGGACTTTCCACCGCATCAGCCGGCCTCGCGCAGCCGCCCGGAGGCGGCGGGGAACAGGAAACGGACGGCGCCGGTGAGCGCCGCGTTCAGGACCATGCCGATCGCGCCGATCGCGACCACGTAGGCGAAGACGAGCTCCGGCCGCATCGCCTGCTGCTCGCGCACCACGGCATAGCCGAGGCCGGCGGGATTGCCCACCATCTCGGCCACCACCGCAAGCACCAGCGCCAGCGTCATGCTCAGCCGCGCCCCGACCAGGACGCCGGGCAGCGCCGCCGGCAGCATGATCTTGCGCAGGATCTCTGCGCGCGACAGGCGAAACGTGCGGCCGACCTCGTGGAGGCGGGCATGAACGCCGGTGACCGCGCCCATGGTGTTGATCAGCACCGGCCAGAGCGCGGGCAGGATGACGACCATCAGCTCCATTTGCAGGGAGAAGCCGAACAGGAGCAGCGCCACCGGGGCAAACGCGATGCCCGGCATCGGACGCAGGACCTCGATCGAGGCGAGCGAATAGCGCCGCAGCGTCGCCGAGGCGCCGAGCAGGAGCCCGAGGGCCACGCCGGCGGCGACCGCCGCCGCCCATCCGACGAGGACCGAGCACAGCGTATGCAGCGTGTCGGCGAGCAGGTCGCCGCTGCCCACGATCTCGGCAAGCCCGCGCGCGATCGCCGACGGCGCCGGCAGGTTCTGGTACTGGGCGAGCCCCAGGCGCAGCGCCGCTTCCCAAGCGGCGAAGCCGAGCGCGATGGTGGCGAGCCCCAGCCAATTGACGCGGGCTCGGAGCGGGTGCGCCTCAGGCATGCTCGGTCTGTCCGATCGCCCGATGCAGCAGGTAGCGCAGCTCGAGGAATTTCGGCAGCTGGCGGGTGACCACCTGGTCGCGCGGCCTCGGCAGGTCGACCGCGACCGTGCGCACGATGCGGCCGGGCGCGCCGGTGATCACCGCGACGCGATCGCCGAGATAGACCGCCTCCTCGATGTCGTGGGTGACGAAGACGAAGCTCGAGCCGGTCTCGGCGCCGACCCGCAGCAGCTCGTCCTGCAGCGCCGCCTTGGTCATGGCGTCGAGCGCCGCGAACGGCTCGTCCATCAGCAATACGGCCGGGCGCAGCGCCAGGGCGCGCGCGATCTGCACGCGCTGCTGCATGCCGCCGGAGAGCTGCCAGGGGTAATCGTCCTGGTGCGCCTCGAGGCGCACGAGCCGCAGCGCAGCGCCGACCCGTTCCCTGATCGCGTCGCGCCCGAGCCTGCCTTCCAGCCCGAAGGCGACGTTGCGGCCGACCGTGCGCCACTGCAGCAGCGCGTGCGAGTAATCCTGAAACACAATGACGACGTCGGCGGGCGGGCCGTCGATCAGGCGGCCGTCGACGTGCACCGCGCCGCGGCTCGCCGGCGTCAAGCCGCTGAGCACGCGCAGCAGCGTGGTCTTGCCGGTGCCCGACGGTCCGACCACGGTCAGAAACTCGCCGCGGCGCACCTCGAGCGAAATATCCGCCAGGATGCGCCGCGCGCCGTCCTGGTGCGGCAATTCGACCGAGACGCCGCGACAGGAAAAAACCAGATCTCCCGCCGGCCGGGCGGAGGTCGCCTCATTCACGGGGCGGTCACCACGATCTTCGACGGGTCGATCGCGGTCGACAGCTGCCCGAGGTCCTTGAGCACGTCGATCCAGACGCCGAGCTCGTCGGGCTTGATGGTAAACCGGTAGGTCGGCAGCGGCACCTTCTCGACCACCGCCGGCGGCAGGCGCGAGTACTTGGCGAGCACGGCGCGGGCGTCCGCCGGGTTGGCGTCCATGTCGGCCTTGGCGGCGGTGAGCGAGTCGATCCAGGCCTTGATCACCGGACGGTTGGCGCGCGCCCAGGCGCCGTCGGAGATCCAGAACGGGAACAGCACCTCGTCGCCGACCGAAAGGAGCGGGTCGCCGAGCGAGACGTTGCCGGCGGCGAGCAGCGCGCCGGTGAACGGCTCCAACGCCTCGACCGCGTCGACGTTGCCGGCCTTGAGCTGGTCGCCCATGTTCGGGAACGGGACCTCGACCGCGCGAATCGAGGCCGGATCGACGCCGTTCTTCTTCAGCCAGTAGAGCGTCGCCACGTGGATCACGGCGCCGATGGTCGGCGCGGCGATCGCCTTGCCCTTGAGGTCGGCGACGGTCTTGATCGGGGGGAGGAGCGACAGGTTCTGAATCGGGGTGAGCGTGACGGCGAGCCCGTGCTTGGCGAAAATGCCCTTGTCGAGCGCGACCCAGGCCGGCAGCCAGGTGGCGACGGGCACATAGGCGGCGCGGACCGTCGTCATCTTGGGCGCATCCTGCGCCGAGAGGCCGCAAGGCAGCAGCCAGCATGCGGCGAGCATCGCGACGACGGCGCGGCGCGTTCCCTTCTTGATCACGGCATTCTCTCCCTGTCGTTCGAATGCGGGACGATATCCAATCGCCCCGACATTGAGAAGCTGACATGCACGTGCAGGAACGATCTCGCCCGGCGCTCAGGCCGCCGCGCTCATCGAGGAGCGGAACGCCCAGCGCGTGAAATAAACCTCGATCGACGCGAATGCCGCGTACATGGCGATGCCTTCGACCGCGAGCAGGATGAGGGCCGCGAAGACGAGCGGCATCTGGAAATTCGACCCGGCGAGCGCGATCTGGTAGCCGAGCCCGGCGTTGGCGCCGACGGTCTCGGAGACGATGGTGCCGACGAAGGCGAGCGTGATCGCGACCTTGAGCGAGCCGAACAGGTAGGGCTGCGTGCGCGGAATCCCGACCTTGAGCATGATGTCGAGCTTGCTGGCGCCGAGCGCGCGCAGCACGTCCTCGAGCTCGGGCTCCATGGTGGCGAGGCCGGTGGCGACGTTCACGACGATCGGGAAGAACGAGATCAGGAACGCGGTCAGCAGCGCCGGCACCTCGCCGATGCCGAACCACATGATCAGGATCGGCACCACCGCGACCTTCGGGATGCAGTTGAAGCCGATCATCACCGGATAGAGCCCGCGGTAGATCGTGCGCGACCAGCCGACGATCAGGCCGAGCACGATGCCGAAGGCGACCGCGATCGCGAAGCCGGCCATGGTCGTCCACAGCGTGACCAGCGAATGGCGCAGGAGCGGCCGCCAGAACTGTGCCATGGCGAGAAACGCCTCCGACGGCGCCGGCAGGATGAACTTGTCGATCTTGAACAGCCGGCAGGCGAGCTCCCACAGCGCGAATAGGCCGACGGTGAACAGCCAGGGCGAGAGCTTCTCCAGCGTCGAGCTCATGTGCTGCGCACCTCGGCGATCCTGGCGCGCAATTCGTGCACGATGTCGGTGAAACGCGCCTCATAGCAGACGTCGAGGTCGCGCGGACGCGGCAGGTCGACGGCCTTGGTCGCCACGATGCGCCCCGGGCGCGCGCTCATGACGTGGATGTTGTCGGCGAGGAAGGCCGCCTCGCGCAGGTCGTGGGTGACCAGGATCACGGTGAAGCCGATCTTCTGCCAGAGGTCGCGCAGCACGCACCACAATTCCTCGCGCGTGAAGGCGTCGAGCGCGGCGAACGGCTCGTCGAGCATCAACAGGGCGGGCCGGTGGATCAGCGCCCGGCAGAGCGAGGCGCGCTGCTGCATGCCGCCGGACAATTCCCAGGGGTAGCGCTCGCCGAAGCCGTCGAGCCCGACCGTCCTGAGCAGCGCCCGCGCCTCGCCGCGATAATGCTCCTTCTGCCGCCGGAAATTCTGCCGATGCGGCCGCACGATCTCGAGCGGAAGCAGCACGTTGTCGATCACCTTGCGCCAGGGCAGCAGGTTCGGATTCTGAAACGCCATGCCGGCGATCTTGACCGGGCCACGCACCTTGTCGCCGAAAATGACGATCTCGCCGGAGTCGGGCGCGATGAGCCCGGTCGCGAGCTTCATCAGCGAGGACTTGCCGCAGCCCGACGGGCCCACCACCGCGGCGAACTCGCCGCGGCGCACGCTCAGGCTCGTGTCCTTGAGGGCGAGAACGCCGCCCGCGCCGCCGCGATAGGTCAGCGTCACGTTGCCGATGTCGACCGAGGCGGTCATGACTGGCGCGGCCCTGAAGCAGCCTCTCGATTGTCATCGCCCGCGTAGGCGGGCGATCCAGTACTCACGATCGCGCGTCGATCCACGGACTGGGATTACTGGATGCCCCGCATGCGCGGGGCAAGACAGTCGAGAGAATGGCGCGAGCGCTGGTTCACGCTCGCGCGGTCCTCACAGCTTCCGCTCGGCTGCCGGCGGCAGGTACTGGCTGGTGAAGACGTCCTCGGGCTTCGGCCGGTGCTTGAACTCGTAGGTAAGCGCGATCTGGTCGATCGACTTGGCGAGCCGCGCCATGTCGACGCCGCCGAAGCCGTTGGCCTTCACCCACGGCGTCACGAAATTGTCGCGCAGCGACATCTTCAGCCGGTCGAGCTCGATCTTGACGTCGCCGGTCTCGTTGCGCGCCATCACCGACTTGATCGCGGCGTCCGGGTCCTTGACGGTGTCGAGCACGCCCTTGATCGTGGCGCGCACGAAGCCCGCCACCACCTTCGGGCTCGACTTGGCGTAGTCCGGGTTGACCATGATGGCATTGCCGTAGAGCAAGAGCCCGTAATCCGACATCAGCAGCGTCCGGATGTCCTCGGGCTTGAGGCCCTTCTGCAAGAGGTTGTAGTGCATCGAGAAGGAGAAGCCGGTGATGGCGTCGACCTTGCCGTCGGCGAGCATCGGCTCGCGCACGGGAAAGCCGATATTCTCGATCTTGACCTTGGACTCGTCGATGCCGTTTTCCTTCACGAAGGCCTTCCACTGCGCGAAGGCGCCGTCGGCGGCGGGCGCGCCGAGCACGCGGCCTTCGAGGTCCTTGGGCTTGGCGATGCCGGTCTTGACCGTGGTGGCGATCGCGAACGGTGGCCGGTCGTAGACCATCAGCACCGCCTGGACCTTCTTCTCCGGGTTCTGGTCCTGGAACTTGACCAGCGAGTTGATGTCGAAGAAGCCGAGCGGATAGGTGCCGGCGGCGACCCGCGCGATGCCGGCGACCGAGCCGGGGCCGGAGTCGATCGTCACGTTGAGGCCTTCGGCCTTGTAGTAGCCCTTGTCGATGGCGACGAAGTAGGGGGCGGAGGGACCCTCGAACTTCCAGTCGAGGGCGAACTTCACGTCGGTCTGCGCGTATGCCGGGCTCGCCGCCACGGCGGCCGCGACCATCCCGAATAGCTTCCATCTGTGCATGATCGTCGCTCCCTGTGCGGCCGGCGCATGATGTGCCGACGTGCCGCTAAGCAATGGTTGTGCCGCGCCGCGCGTCGGACGGCGGCGCCGCGAGCGCCCGGCTCCTGCCTCAACACTAGGCATTTTGCCGGCGCTTGCCTATTCCGAAGTCGAGCCTGTGAGATCGTCAACTGCCGCGATAGGTCGCATAGCTCCAGGGGGTCACCAGCAGCGGCACGTGATAATGGGCTTCCGGCTCGGCGATCGCGAACGCGACCGGCACCACGTCGAGGAACGGCGGGTCGGCGCGCGGCGTGCCGAGGCGCGCGAAATAGTCGCCGACGTGGAAGCGCAATTCGTAACGCCCGATCGGCAGCGGGCGTCCGCCGATCAGCGGCCGATCGGTGCGGCCGTCGCGGTTGGTGACCGCGCTCGCGATCAAGCAGCGCTCGCCGCCGGCCGACAATTCTAGGAGCTCGATTTTCACGCCCGCCGCGGGAGCGCCGGCATGGGTGTCGAGCACGTGGGTCGAGAGGCGGCCGTGCACGGGAAGCTTGTCGCGGGCCTCGACGCGCTGATCGAGGCGCAGCGCGACGATGCGAAAGATTTCGGCGAGCGCGGCCTCGGTTTCCGCCGCCGCGTCGTTGCGCAGCCGGCGCTCGAACTGCCGCAGGATCGAATCCTTGCCGTGGCGCCGCACGCAGATGATGAAGGGAAACCCGAATTTCTCGCGATAGGCGTCGTTGCGGCGGTGGAATTCATCGAACTCCGCGTCGGTCAGCCGGTCGAGGCCGGCGCTCGCCTGCTCGGCCTTGGAGTGCGCCGTCATCGCGCCGGCGCGCGCAGCCTTGCCGGCGAGATCGGGATGGCCCTTGATCAGAGCGAGCCGCTGCTCAAGTGGCGCCGCGCGCACCGCCGCCGTCATCGCCTCATTGAGCGCCGCGAGCGTCGCGAACGGTCGTTGTGCGTAGACCGCGCGCGCCACCCATGGCGCGTGCTCGTAGATATCGCCGAGCGCGGTAACGAATTGGGCTTCGTCGGCGGCATTCAGGCTATCGAGCGAGACGGTGGTCATGGTCAAGCGACCGTCGGGGCGCCGGCAGCGAGCGCCTTGTGCTCGCGGTGCCAATGGCGCGCGATGTCGAGCCGCGTCGCGATCCACACTCCCTCGCGGGCGGCGAGGTAATCGAGGAAACGAACGAGGCCGGCCGCGCGGCCCGGCCGCCCGACCAACCGGCAGTGCAGACCGACCGACATCATCTTGGGGGCGCGCTCGCCTTCGGCATGGAGCAGGTCGACGGCGCCCTTGAGATAGTCGAAGAACGCTTCGCCGTTGCCGAAGCCCTGGGCATTGATGAAGCGCATGTCGTTGGCGTCGAGCGTGTACGGGATGATCAGATGCGGTCCCTTCGGTCCGTTGACCCAATAGGGCAGATCGTCGGCATAGGAATCCGACGAATAGAGAAAGCCGCCCTCGTCGAGCACGGCCTTCAAGGTGTTGACGGAGCTGCGGCCGGTATACCAGCCGAGCGGCCGCTCGCCGGTCGCCGCCGTGTGGACGCGGATCGCCTCGGCGAGGTGCGCGCGCTCCTCCGCCTCCGGCACGTCCTTATAGTCGATCCATTTGAGACCATGGCTCGCGATCTCCCAGCGCGCCTCGCGCATGGCCGCGACCGCATCGGGATGGCGCGCCAGCGCGCTCGCAACGCCGAACACGGTCACCGGCATTTGGCGCTGCGTGAACAGGCGCCACAGCCGCCAAAAACCCGCGCGCGAGCCGTATTCGTACATCGATTCCACGTTCATGTGGCGTTGGCCCGGCCAGGGCTCGGCGCCCAGCACGTCGGACAGGAACGCCTCCGAGGTCGCGTCGCCGTGCAGGACGTTGCGCTCGCCGCCCTCCTCGTAATTGACCACGAACTGGACCGCGACGCGCGCGCCGCCGGGCCAGCGCGGGTCGGGGGGATCGCGGCCGTAGCCGACGAGGTCGCGGGGGTAGTCGGAGAAATCGGTTGGGGGCATGATCTGTGACGATACCAGAGGTCCCTTTGACGTTGTTCAGCGATTCCACTTCAGCGCCGCAATGCGCGGGTCAGCCGCAAAGGTCTTCCGATCAAACGCAATTCCGGCCTTCGGTGCTTCACAAATCGCTTGCGCACCTGTTGCACGCAGATGAATGCGCCACGTTTGCAAGCTGACCGGCTCAGGTTTGACAAACACGCGGCAGGTGAGCAGAGCGAGGTTCATGCCCTGCTTGGGATCTCGTACCGATTGATATCGGATGATTTCGATCGAAGCCATCCGGGCGGCCTCGGCGAGCGCCTGGCACCGGCCATAGTCCGTCCGATGCGACCAAGCGGCATTGGCGGCCTTGAAGCGACCTCGTGTAAGATCAATAGCCTTCTCCGATCGGTACTCCGCCGCGAAGGCGGTGTATTCGGCTGGGTTCGTCGGCCAAGGCGTATCCGGCGATTCCGCAAAAAAGAGCAGTCGGTGAAACGTCATCTCCGCGGTCGCGGTCTCCGGTGCTTCAGCGGCATAGAAGACGCCCTCGGTTATTCCTGCACGCCGGAATCTCGATCCTCTTGGATAGACCGCGCCATAACGAAAGGGTGTCGAGAGCAAATGCAGGTGCCGGCATTCCGTCGGCACCCGTGGCTCCGTGCCCTCGATAAGACTCTCCAGCTGCTCCTGCTCATCCAGCGTGTCGACCAACTTCAACGTCGATACGTGATGCTGCGCCTCGACTACGCGCCAGCAGATGCCGGAGAGTGGACGCGCGCTAGACGATAGTGCGGCGCGCGTCCAAGTAGTGGATGGCATTCATTAGTCCGGGAACAGTCTGGATCAAAGTGAGTGGGTCGCTATCGAGCGCCGTGTTCGAATTTTTGAGCCACGCCCTGGCTACTGCCTCGTCACCCCCGACGATCGCGTCGAGTGACCGATAAAAGCGCACGAACAGGATCGCAAGCTCGAAAGACTTGTGACCTCGTTGCAACGTGTAACCGCCGCCCCGCATTCTGGAGATGGTCGCCTCCGACACTCCGATTACAGCGGCGAGCGCCTTGTTGGTCATCCCCAACTGCGCCGCTGCGCGAAGAGCCGCCTTGGTGAGCACCGCGGCTTCCGAGGGCGCCGAAGCGACTTTGGGCTTAGCGGTCGGCATTCTGATTACCGTTCCTCTAGAAATAATAGACCGGAAAGATTTCCATGGAAAGGAGATTTTGGCGGCCGTAGCTACTTGCAGCGCTTCAATGCGACGGCGCGCCGGCCGCGAGCCAGGCCGCCAGCAGGCGGCGCTCGTCGTCGGTCATCTCGGTGACGTTGCCGGGCGGCATGGCGCGCGAGCGCACCGCGTTGATCTCGATCAGGTGCGCATGGCGCCGGACGCTGCCGGGATCGTCGAGCACGACGCCCTTGGGCGGCGCGTGGACGCCCGGCCAGACCGGCTCGTCGCGATGGCACATGCTGCAGCGGGTGAGGATCACGGCGCTGGCGGCCGCGACGTCGGCGCTTTGCGCGCGCGCGCCGCCCGCCGCTTCCCGCGGACCGGCGGCGGAGAGCCACGCCACCGCGAGCATGCCGGCGCCGGCGACGCCCCAGGTCCACCACGGGCTGCCTCTGCCCTCGTGGCGGGAGTTGAAGAAATGGCGGATCACCGGGCCGATCGCCAGCACGATCGCCACGATCAGCCAGTTGAAGCGGGTCGCGAACATCAGCGGGTAATGATTGGCGATCATCAGGAAGACGACGGGAAGGGTGAGATAATTGTTGTGGACCGAGCGCTGCTTGCCCTCCTGCCCCCAGACCGGGTCGGGCTCCTTGCCGGCGACGAGCGCCGCCACGGTCTTCTTCTGGTTCGGGATGACGACGACGAAGACGTTCGCCACCATGATGGTGCCGATCAGCGCGCCGATCTGCGTGAACGCGCCGCGTCCGCTGAACACGTGGGTGAAGGCGTAGGTGAGGGCGACCAGGAAGACGTAGCCCGCGAGCGCGAGCGCGATCTCGTGGCGGCCGAGCGGAGAGCGGCAGAGCGCCTCGTAGACGAGCCAGGCGAGCACGAGGCTGCCGAAGGCGACCGCCGCCGCGCTCGCCGTCGTGAGCTCGAGCACGGACCGGTCGATCAGGTAGAGCTCGGCGCCGAGGTAATAGACGAGCACGAGCAGCGCGAAGCCGGAGAGCCACGTCGTGTAGGCTTCCCACTTGAACCAGGTGAGCTCGTCCGGCATGCGCGCGGGCGCGACGAGGTATTTCACCATGTGATAGAAGCCGCCGCCATGCACTTGCCAGGCGTCGCCCTGCACGCCCGCGGGCAGTCCGGCCCGCGGCTTGAGGCTGAGATCGAGATGGATGAAGTAGAACGAGCTGCCGATCCAGGCGATGCCGGCGACGACGTGCAGCCACCGCACGAGGAGGCTCAACCATTCCGTGAGCACGGATTCCACGACGGCGATGCCCCTCGTTCGGGCCGATACGATTGCGCGGGCGAGCGGCGGCAGGATGACAGACGCGCATTCGGCGTTGCAAGAGCTCTGCCGACGAAATAGTGCATAGCCATGGCGATCGAGACGACGAGCGCGGCCGGCTTCGGGGAGCGCATCATGGCGCTTGCCGATCGGCTGGCGCAGTGGTCGGAAATCCCCGACGGCTTGACCTGCACCTATCTCACCCCCGCGCACCGCTCGGTCGCCGCGGAGCTCGGCGACTTGATGCGCCGCGCGGGGCTCGCCACCGAGATCGACGCGGTCGGGAACGTCGTCGGCCGCTATGCCGCCGCCGATCCGCGGGCGCGCGCGCTGATCCTCGCCTCGCACTACGATACGGTCCGCAACGCCGGCAAATATGACGGGCGGCTCGGCGTCCTGACCGCGCTCGTGCTTGCCGAGCACCTCGAGCGCGAAGGCCGCAAGCTGCCGTTTCATCTCGACGTCGTCGCCTTCTCGGAAGAGGAGGGCGTGCGCTTCTCCTCGAGCTTTCTCGGCAGCCGCGCGATGGCCGGACGGTTCGACCGCGCATTGCTCCAACGCCGCGACGCCGACGGCCACAGCTTGGCCGAGGTCATGCAGGACGCCGGCCGCGATCCGGAAAAGATCCCGACGCTGGCGCGGCGCGCCGAGGAGTTCGCGGGCTATCTCGAGGTGCACATCGAGCAGGGGCCGGTCCTGCTCGAGGCGGGGCTGCCGGTCGGGATCGTCAGCGCCATCGCCGGCAGCGTTCGCCGCCTCTTGACCATCACCGGAACCGCCGGCCATGCCGGCACCGTGCCGATGGCGCGCCGGCACGACGCGGCGGCGGCGGCGGCCGAGGTCGTGCTCACGGTCGAGAAGCGGTGCGCGCAGGCGCCGACCCTGGTCGGCACGGTCGGCCAGCTCACGGTGCCGGGCGGCGCGATCAACATCATTCCCGGCCGCTGCGAGCTCAGCCTCGACATCCGCGCCGCCGATGACGCAACCCGCAACGCCGCGGTGTCCGACGTCATGGCCGAGATCGGGCGCATCGGCGAGCGGCGCGGCGTTGCAATCGAGAGCAGGGAGATGCAGCGCACCGCCGCCGTGCAATGCTCGCCGCGCCTGCAGTCGTTGCTGGCGGATGCGGCGATGGGCCTCGGGGTGACGCCGCGCTATCTCGCGAGCGGCGCCGGCCACGACGCCATGGTGTTCGACGGCCTCACCGATACCGCGATGCTGTTCGTGCGCTGCGGCAACGGCGGGGTGAGCCATTCGCCGCGCGAGACCGTCACCGCCGAGGACGCCGACATCGCCGCCCGCGTCCTGCTCGACGCCGTTCTCCGCCTGGCCGCGACGTCATGACGCTCACGACAATCGTCGGCGATTTCGTCGATCGCGATTTCGCGCGCGAGACCGAGTTCCTGGCCGAGCTCGTGAAGGTGCCGAGCGACAATCCGCCCGGCGATTGCGCAGCCCATGCCGCGCGCGCGCGGGAACTCCTGGAGCAGCTCGGATTGACGGTCGAGGCGCACGCGGTGCCGCGGCCGCTCGTCGCGGCGGCCGGCATGAGGAGCGTGACCAATCTCGTCGTCCGCCGCCGCTTCGGCGACGGGCCGGTGATCGCGCTCAATGCCCACGGCGACGTGGTGCCGCCGGGACTGGGTTGGCGGCTCGATCCTTACGGCGCGACGGTCGAGGACGGCGCGCACGGGCCGGTGATGTACGGGCGCGGCGTGGCGGTGTCGAAATCGGACTTCGCCACCTATACCTGGGCCTTGCTCGCGCTCGAGGCCGCGGCGGCGCAGGGCGCGAACCTCGCGGGAACGCTCGAATTGCATTTCACCTACGACGAGGAAACCGGCGGCGCGCTCGGGCCGAAATGGCTCATCGAGGAGAAGCTGACGCGGCCCGATGCGGTGATCGCGGCGGGGTTTTCCTATGCGGTCGTCACCGCGCACAACGGCTGCCTGCATCTCGAGGTGACGGTCACCGGTCGGCAGGCGCATGCCGCGATGCCGGAGAGCGGAGCGGACGCGCTCGAAGCGTCCACCGCCGTTCTCGCCGCGCTCTATGCGCATCGGTCCGAGCTCGGCAGCCTCCGCTCGCGCACGCCCGGCATCGTCTCGCCGACGCTCAACGTCGGGCTGATCAAGGGCGGCATCAACACCAACGTGGTGCCGGACCGAATCGTGTTCCGGATCGACCGCCGCATGATTCCCGAAGAAAATCCCGCGCAGGTGGAAGCCGCAACCCGCGCGGTGATTGCGACCGCCGCGAAGCGTCATCCGCAAATCAAGGTCGACGTGCATCGGCTCCTCCTGGCCGAGCCGCTCGTCCCGCAGCCGGGCACCGACCGGATCGCGGCCGCGATCAAGCGTCGCGCGAAGGAAATTCTCGGCGTCGACGTGCCGGAGACCGGCGTGCCGCTCTATACCGATGCCCGCCATTATGCGGCGGCCGGGATCCCGATCGTGCTCTATGGCGCCGGACCGCGCTCGATCCTCGAGGCGAACGCCCACAACGCGAACGAGAACCTGCGCCTTTTCGATCTGCGCGCCGCGACCAAGATCGTGGCGCTCGCGGTCGCGGATTTGCTGGGGACGAGGTAGCCCCGCATTCTGCTGACGTTCCATGCGGGCTACAGGGTCGAAGAATCACCCCAGCAGCGCCGCCTCGAAAGCGCTGGCGATCGCCGCTTTGCTTTTGCCCGGACGCGCGGCGTCGCCGATGGCGACCGCGATCTGTCCGGGTTTTACGAGGCGCATGAAGCGGGCGGCGGTCGCCTGGCGTCCCTTGTAGTAGAACCAGTCGCGAACCGCGGCGAGCGAGAGCAACCGGTCGATGCCGGGCCAGCGGCCGGCGCCCCAATCGAGCAGCCGCGTCGCGATCGGGCCGAGGCCGAAGCGATAGTCGGCGCCGGTCGCGATCACGATGCGGTCGAACGGCGCGAGCAAAGCGGGCGTGCGCGACACATCGGTGTCGAAGCGGAATGTGACGCCCTTGTCCGTGCAGGCGGCGAGGAGGTCGTCGATATAGCGCTCGAAGCTCGCCTCGTTCGCCTCGACCTCCTGGAACAGCGGCGCCTTGCCGGCATAGCGGAACGCGCCGCCGGCACGCTTCTCCTTTTCGAACACCGTGACCTGGCTCGCTGCGGCGACCAGCGAGGCATAGGTGAGCCCGGCGGGGCCAGCGCCGATGACGGCGATACGCTCGCCGCGCGGCGGCTTGGGATTGGCGAACAAGAGCTCGCGGCCGGCGGCGCCGTTGACCACGCAGCCGATACCGGCGCCGCCGCGCATCTCGTTGATACAGGTATTGCAGGCGAGACAGCGGCGGATCGGCTCGCCGCGGGCGAGCTTCTCGACCCATTGCGGGTCGGCGATCAGCGTGCGGCCGAGCGCGATGAAATCCATCTTGCCCGCCGCCACCGCCGCGGTCGCGGTCGCGGGGTCGCCGAGCCGGCCGACCGCGATCACCGGTACCCGCACCGCCTGCTTCACGCCGGCCGCGAAGTGGACGAAGGTCGCGTCCGGATAGGTCATCGGCGGCAGCACGATCTGCGCCGAGGGCAGCGAGCGGTAGTGCCCGGCGCTGATGTGCAGCGCGTCGGCACCGGCTTCCGCCGCCCAGATCGCGATCTCCCTGCCCTCGCTGTAGGTGAGGCCGCCGGGGAAGAAATCCTCGACCGACAGGCGGTATACGACCGGCGTTCCGTGCACCGCCGCCTTGACCGCGCGCAGCACCTCGAGCCCGAAGCGGGCACGGTTCGCGAGGTTCCCGCCGTATTCGTCCCTGCGCCGGTTCTCGAACGGGGCGTGGAACTGTGAAATGAGATAGCCGTGGGCGGCGTGGACCTCGACGCAGTCGAAGCCCGCCTTTTGCGCCCGCGCGGCCGCCGCCGCGTGGGCCGCGATCGTCTGCTCGATGCGCGCCTTGCTCATTGCCTCCGGCACGATGGTCTCGAGCGTCGTTTCGTAGACCGGATGCGGGATCGCCGAGGGCGCGATCGGCGTCTCGCCGCAGATGTCGAAGCGGGTATGGCCGCCGCCGTGGCCGAGCTGGATCGACGCCTTCGATCCGGCGCGGTGAATGGCGTCGACCAGGCGGGTGAGCCCGGGCAGGAAGCGATCGTCGTAGATCCCGATCTCGCGGCGGCGGTGGCGGCCGACCTTTTCCGGCGACGCCATCTCGACCGTGATCAGGCCGACGCCGCCGCGCGAGCGAGCGAGGTAATACGCCATCGTGTCGTCGGTGACGGTGCCTTCCTCGTCCGCCGTCCGCGTGGTCATCGGCGGCATCACGATCCGATTGGGGATCTGCACCGATCCGATCCGCGCGGGCGTCAAGAGGATGTTCATGGGCCTCTGATGGTCGTCATGGCCGGGCTTGTCCCGGCCATCCACGACTTTCTTACTTGGCGCGATGAAAGCAAGACGTGGATGCCCGGAACAAGTCCGGGCATGACGAGGGTGAGGCGCGCCGCATCATCTCACAGCACCGGGATCTCGCCGCCGTCGAGATCGATGGTCGCGCCGCGCAGCCAGGTTGCGCGCGCGGACGCGATGAAGGTCACGAGGTCGGCGACGTCCTCGACCGTGCCGTAGCGATTGATCCCGACCTCGCGGCAGAAACGGTCGCGGACCTTCGCTTCCGGCTCGCCGGTGCGCTCGACCTCGGCGCGGATGCGCCGCCACTGGCGCTCGGTCTCGACCAGGCTCGGATGAATGCAGTTGACCTGCACGCCGTCCTCCTTGCCGAGGTCGGCGAGGCATTTGGTGAAGGCGGCGACCGCGGCATTGACCGAGCTGCCGATGGTAAAATGCTTCTCCGGCTTGCGTCCGCTCGTTCCGCCGATCGCGATCAGCGAGCCGCGGCGCTCCTTGAGCAGCGGCCAGGCGGCGCGCGCGAGCCGCACATGGGCGAAGAATTTCAGCGCGTAGCCTTCCTCCCAGTCGGCATCGGTGAGCGCGAAGAAGTCGCCGCGCCTGGTGGTGCCGGCATTGTTCACGAGAATGTCGAGATGGCCGAACTCGCGTCGCGCCGCGGCGACGAGCGCTTCGGCCGCGTCCGGGGTGCGCAGATCGAGCGCCTCGATTGCGGCCTTGCGGCCCTTGCCGCGGATCGAGGCCGCCACCTCCGCGAGCGCCGGCTGGTCGCGCCCGGTGAGCAGGAGATCGCAGCCCTCCGCGGCCAAGGCCAGTGCCACGCCGCGGCCGATGCCGCGGCTCGATCCGGTCACGAGCGCGACCTTCCCCTCAAGCCCCAGCTCCATGCATCCCCTCCGGTTCGCGCCGCCGCGGGCGGCCTTAGCTTATCGCATTTGGCCGCGGAGAGGGATGGCGGGGTTACGGCCGATCGCTGCCGTCGAGCAGCCAGCCGAATTTCTCGCGCGCCTTGCGCGCGACCTCCGGGCTCGGCGCGTTGGTGGGCGGGAACTTGTCGCGCCAGTGCCACGGCTTGCAGGCGTCGATCAAGGCCACCGAGTGGGTCATGTTGCCGACCGCGCGCCGTTCCGGCGGCAGCGCCGGGTCGGCGCTCGAATCCCACGAGCCGGTGATGAACTGGATCGACTCCTTGGGGTCGGTGCGCGTGAGCATCGCCCACAGGAGGTGGTCGAGATTGGTGACGTCCACGTCGTCGTCGACCACGATGACGTATTTCGAGGCATAGGCCGAGGCGCCGCATTGGGCGGCGACGTGCGCGGCCTGCACCGCGTGGCCGGGATAGCGCTGCGTGATCGCGACCGCGTGCAGCATGCGGGCGCCGCCGACCTCGTGGCACCACACCGCCTGCACGCCGGGGACGCCGGCATTGGCGACGTTCTGCTTGATGGTGGCCGAGCGCATCACCGCGCGATAGCGCGCCATCTCGTCGGGCCCCGCGCCCATCGGTGGCACGCCCAGCACGATCGGATCGTTGCGGTAATAGATCGCCTTGATGTCGAGCACCGGGATCTCCCGCCTGCCGCCGGCGTAGTGCCCGGTCCATTCGCCGAACGGGCCTTCCGCGTGGGTGCGGTCGGGCGGCACGTAGCCCTCGAGCACGATTTCGGCATTGGCGGGGAAGGGCAGGCCGGTCACCCTGCCGCGCACCATCTCGACCGGCCGGCCGCGCAAGCCGCCGACGAGATCGAGCTCGAACACGCCGTAGGGCGCCTCGAGCCCGCCGAAGAAGAACGCGATCGGATCGCCGCCGATGACCATCGCCGCCGGCAGCGGCTCGCCGCGCTTGAACGCCTTGTCGCGGTGGATGCGTCCGTGATGGCCGGCGGCCATCACCATGCCGACCGTCTTCTTGTCGTGCACCTGCGCCCGGTAGGCGCCGGCATTGAGCCAGTTCTCCTCGGGATCGCGGGTGATGGTATAGGTGCCGGTGCCGATGTAGCGGCCGCCGTCCTTCTCGTGCCATTTCGGCGCCGGGAAGATCGTGACGTCGACGTCCTCGCCCGTCATGATGTTCTCGAGCACCGGGCCGTCGTCGACCACGACGTGCGGGACCACGCGCTGCTCCTGCAGATAGGCTTCGCGATAGGCGTCGCTGAGCTCCCATTTGGTGAGGTCGTCGGGAAAGCCGAGCGTCATGTTGCGGCGCTTGCCGGCGAACATGTTGAGCAGCAGGCGAAAGCCTTTCGGGCAGCCCGGGATGTCCTCGAACACGACGCAGGGGCCGTGTTCCGAGCGCAGCACCGCCTCGGCGGCGAGCCCGATGTCCTCCTCGCAGCTGGCGCCCTTGACGGTGCGAACCTCGCCCAGGCGCTCCGCCATCGCGAGCCACTCGCGCAGATCGTCATAGGCGATGTTGCCGGCGAAATTGCTCTGCTGGGCCATGGGACCTGTCTCTGAGTTTTGCGCGGGGGCCATCATGACGCATTCTGAAGCGTCTTCACAAGGTCGGATCGCCGACTTGACGTTGCCCCATCATGAGCCGTTGTGGCAGCGATGGGAGATCGAAAGGAGAAGCCAATCGCGCGATGAAAGACCCGCTTCGATTGGACCAAGCTTAACCGTGCCATGTTATGATGTCCGAGCAATATCCTTTGCCCCCGGGGCCTTCGGCAGATGAGACTTTTTTGGAAAATGGACGAAGCCCGCCTCTCGGCGCTGTGGCGAGAGAAATCTCGCCGCTACGTTGCGGCCGTCAATGCCTATGTCGAACGTGGCCTTCGCGAGGGCTGGGACAAAGCCGGCAGTGAGCCGGAGGACGATCGTGCCAATCTCGCCCCCAGAGTGCTGGCGGCGGTGCGCGCGGCGAACAAGTCAGGCAATACGGCGTCCCTACGGCAGAAATTTCCGCCGGCATACGAGCCGTTCCTCACGATCATCAATGAAAAGGGCCAGGAGCTTGCGCCGATCGCTTGGATCGACGACAGCCGCATTGCGCTTCGCCTGCGTCCGGAGCACTCCGTGGGACCTGTCACCGTCGTACAGCACGATGGGATCGTAGAGCAGGCGCGTGTTCGAAGCTTCGGCCGATCCGCTGACAGGAGATTCTTCGCCCTCGCGTTCGACGAAGGGGTCAAAGTGCGTGAAGGCTGGGACGGTCGACGCGTCGCCTTCTTGCCTTGGCCCACCGGCCGGGAGGGGTTGCCGGCAGAGTCTGATGGGCACCGTGAATTCGATGCGTCGTGGGTCAAGCAACTGGTCGTTTTTCCCGACGGACAGCGCGTCCTCATCACATGCGCGGACGGCGTCTTCGTCCTGAGCGCGGCGGGCGCGACCCGATTGCTTCCGACGCCCGCGCAGTACGACAGGCGGCGGAGAGACGATCCCAACGTCGCTTTGAATAGGGTGCTTTCCATGGTGCACGGCGCCGTTTCGCGGCGCGGCGACCTGGTGCTGGCGGGTCACCAAGACTCGATGCACGTCGTCTTCGACGCCAAGCTTGAACAGATCGCGGAAATCCCGCCCGCGTGCTCCTATCCGCACTTCGCATGGTTCAGCGCCGATGGCGAAGTGGCGGCGTTCAACGCCTGCCATTTCTATAATGGAACGACGATCGGCATTCGGGTAGCGGATCTCGACCGAGTGTACACGCCCTTCGACGAGCGGGATGTCCTCCGGACCCTCGAGGACGGCGCGCGGGTGTACGCCGCGGTTGCCCGCGGTGACGAGTTCATCATCGGCGACGCGGTCGGTTACCTGCGGGCGTTCGATGTGCAGGGCAATTTCCGCTGGCAGCACTTTGTCGGGGCCACCATCTCGGCGCTGGATCTGAGTCCCGATCAGCGGAAGCTCGCGGTGGCGTCGCATGGCGGCATATTATGCGTGCTCGAGCTTGACGCGCAGGAGCCCGATCCTTTTGCCATCGGCACCGCGTCTCAACGCGAGCTGCAGCGGTGGCTGTTTTGGAAGGGGGAAGAGCAGGTTCTGAACTGGTAGGTGTCCACGGACGGCGCCTCGCTCATGATCGTCGCCCGGAAACGGCGCCACGATCGCTCCGCGGCGCAGCCGCGACATTATTCCGCGGCGATCGCGTAATGCGCCATGACGCCGAGCTTGGGCAGCCCGAACATGAGGATCTCGGTCGGCGTCTCCGCGACCAGCGTGCTTTCGTCGCCGCGCTCGCAAAACGTCGTGGTGTAGCGGCGGTAGGGACGACCGGAAACCTCGCCGCCGACCCGGCCCTCGCCGGTGAGCACGAAATAGAGCCTTCGTCCGCAGGCCGGAAGCTTGGCCTCCGGGGCGAGACGCAGGAAGCGGGCGTCGCAGCCGCGCTCGGTGAACACGCCCATCAGCTTTTCGCAGACACCCCGTGCGCCCTCGACCGGCACCCAGTCGAAATGCTCAGGGCTCATCATGATCGGGTCGTGGTAGCGCTGCGCCGGATATTTCATCGGCCGCTTGTTCACGTGCTCCCATACCGCCTGGTAGCCGTCGACGTTGCGCCTGCCTTCCCCGCCCTCGCTGCGGCGAAAAACACCCTTCTCGAAGGTGCCCTGCTTCTTGAGCTCGGCGGTGCCGGCTTCAATCTGCTCCGGGCTGATGTAGCCGCTGCCGCTCGCGCCGCCGAACTGCAGCACCAGGGTGAGCGCGCTCACGCTCGAGCTCTGCGGTCCATAGGGCGTGCCTTCCGGAAAGTATCCGATCGTCCCAGGCGTCATCTTTCCGTTGCGGTCGAAGTCGAACTCGCCCTCGAGCTGATAGCGGAACTGATCGAAATTGTGCATGTGGCGAGGGGAAAAGAAATCGTCGGTCGTGCGCACCATTTCCAGGATGAAGTTTCCGGCGGTGCCGGGCTCGCCGGCGGCCAGCGTGCGATGGCGGAACATGCCCTGACGGTGCTGGTGGATGCGGATCGTCTCCGCGACCTGATCTCCATGCACGATCCTCATGGCGTTCCTCCGGTCTCGCTTCTCAGGTTTTGGCGACCTTGCGGGCGGCTGAAACCCTAATGTACAAAACCTCGAGACACAACGTGCGATCAACGCACTTATCCAAAGCGCCATGATACAAGGGGAGGGGCATGATGCGGTTCCACGCCCAGGTCGCCGTCGCCGCAATGGCGCTCGCCGCGACGCCCGCCTTGGCCGCCAAGATCACCGTCAGCCAGTATGGGCGCCTGGTGGCGACGCTGCCTTGGGCGGTGGCGCTGGAGAAAGGCATGTTCAAGGACGCCGGCCTCGACATCGACGGCGTCACCGCGGGCGCGGGCGGCAGCACGTCGCTGCGCAACATGCTCGCCGGCGAATTGCCCTATGCCGAGCTTGCCACCTCGGCCGCGATCGCCGGCAGCCTCGCCGGGGTCGAGCTCAAGGCGATCGCCGCGTCCTCCAACCATATCGGCGAGCTGACCTGGGCCGCCAGGCCCGAGGCCGGCATCGCGTCGATCAAGGACCTCGTCGGCAACAAGGTCGCCTATACCAGCCCGAAATCGATCACCGAGATGGTGATCCGCACCGCGCTCAGGAACGAGGGCCTGACCGGGAAGGTCGAGGTGCTTCCCCTCGGCGGCCTCGGCCCCGCGTTGACCGCACTGGCGCAAGGCGCGGTCGCGGCCGCGCCCTGGAACGATCCGGCGCTGACCGTCACCCCGGACAAATACCGGGTGCTGTTCTACGGCCATCACTATTATCCCAAATTCACCTGGCAGGTGGCGGTGACCACCAAGGAATTCGCCGCCAAGCATCCGCAGACCCTGCGCAAGATTCTCGGCGTGCATCGCAAGGCGGTCGAGCTCGTCTATGGCGACCGCGCCGAGGCCGCGCGCATCTATGCCAAGTTGTGGGACGTGAGCATCGCGGAAGCGCAAGCCATCCTGCCGAAATATTACGAGTGGCAGCATTGGAGCCGCGGCGACTTCTCGAAGGAAGGCCTGGCCGCCGTGGTCGACGGCCTGATCGCGGTCGGCGACCTCAAGGAGCCGTTCGACTGGGGCACGCTGATCGATCAAAGCCTGCTCGACGACGACCTGCGCCGCCCGCTGTGATGCGCACCGTCGAGACGTCAAGCGCCGTGGCCGCCGATGTCCACGTGGCGTTGCGCGGCATTTCCCACACCTATCCCGCCCGTGCCGGGCAGGGGCCGGTCGACGCGCTGGCACCCATCGATTTCGAGTTCCGCCGCGGCGAGTTCGTGGCCGTGGTCGGGCCATCGGGCTGCGGAAAGTCGACGCTGCTCGAGATCATCGCCGGGTTGATCACGCCGACGGCCGGCGCGGTCGAGATGGAGGGACGCGCCATCACCGGCACGGTGGCCTCGGGAATCGGCGTCGTGTTCCAGGAGGACGCCACCTTCGCCTGGCTCGACGTGTGGGACAACGTCGCGTTCGGTTTGCGCCGCGCCGGCACCGAGCGCTCCGAGATCGCGCGCCGCGTCGATTATGCGATCGCTTTCATAGGGCTCACCGAGTTCAGCCACGCCTATCCCGCCCAATTGTCGGGCGGCATGCGCCAGCGCGTCTGCATCGCGCGCACGCTGGTGCTGCGCCCGCGGCTCATCCTGCTCGACGAGCCGTTCGGCGCGCTCGACCAGCAGACGCGCCTGCTCATGGGCGAGGAGCTGCTGCGGCTCTGGCGCGAGACCGGCGCGACCGTGATGCTGATCACGCACGCGCTCGACGAAGCGGCGCTGCTCTCCGATCGGGTGGCGGTGATGTCGGCGCGTCCGGGCCGGCTGATCGACGTGGTCGCCACGGAGTGGCCGCGCGAGCGGGATAGCGCGCTGGTCGCCGATCCGGCGTTCGGCGCGCTCACCGGCCGGCTGTGGGCGCTGCTGCGCGACGAATCGAAAAAGGCGCTTGGCGTGTCATGAGGCGCGTGCGGCTCACGCAGCTCGCGCTGGTAGGTGCAACGATCGTCGCGCTCGAGCTGCTCTGCCGCGGCGGGATCATCGACCGCTTCACCATGATCCCGCCCTCCGAGATGGTGTCGGCGCTCGGCGAGGTCGTCGCCGCCGCGCCCTGGTTCTGGCCGGACCTCGGCTACACGCTCGGCAATCTCGCCGCCGCGATCGGGCTCTCGGCAATCGGCGGCTTTCTGATCGGGCTCGTGGTGCACGCGGTTCCGCGCCTGCGTCGCGCGCTCGATCCCATCTTCACCTCGTATTACGCGGTGCCGACCTTCGTGCTCTATCCGCTGCTGATCGTGTTCTTCGGCGTCGGGCCGACCTCGCTGATCGTGCTCGGGGCCCTGTTCGGGATCGTCGCCATGATCGTCGCGACCGTGACCGCGATCGATCGCATTCCGCGGGTTCTGCTCAAGGTCGCGCGCGTGACCGGGCTCGGGCCGGTGCGCGCCGCGCTGCTCATGAAATTGCCGGCGGCGTCGCCCCATCTGATGACCGGGTTGCGGCTGGTGGTCGCCTACAGCGTGATCGGCATCATCGCCGGCGAATTCATTCTCTCGACCGAGGGGATCGGCCGGCGCGTCGCGCTCGCCTACAACAATTTCGACAACCGCACCATGTATGCGCTGCTGGTGCTGATCCTCGCCTTCGCCGTCGCGGTCAACGCCGGCCTCACCGCGTGCGAGCAGGCGCTGCACCGGCGCTGGTACCGGTCGTGACCGCGCGCGCGAGGCTCGTCGATTATCTCTTCCTCACCGCCGGCCTGTGGCTCGCCTGGGTGCTGCTGTTCCAATGGGCGGGAGCGGAGGCGCTGTCGCCGCCGGGCCTGACGCTACGGCGCGCGGCGGCCTATCTCGCGAGCGAGCAGTTCTGGCCCCATGCCGCCGCGACCGGGTTTGCCTTCGCCTACGGCTCGATCATCGCGCTGTGCGGCGGCCTGGCGCTGGGATTTGCGCTCGGCGCCCACCGCCTGGCGGGACAGGTGGGCGAGCCGATCCTGTCCTCGCTCTATTCGATTCCGAAGATCACGCTTTATCCCGTCATCCTGCTGGTGTTCGGGCTCGGCATTTCCGCCAAGGTCGCGTTCGGCGCCCTGCACGGGATTTTTCCGGTCGCGCTGTTCACCATCGGCGCGCTCCGGAACATGAGCCCGGTGCTGATCAAGACCGCGCGCGTGCTGCGGCTCGACCCGGTCGAGACCGCGCGCACGGTGCTATTGCCGGCGGCGCTGCCGGAGATCGTCACCGGGCTGCGCATCGGCGTCTCGGCGACGCTGCTCGGCACGCTGATCGGCGAGCTGTTCGCGTCCGATCGCGGCCTCGGCTTCATGCTGGTCCGCGCCATGGAGGCACACAAGGTGCTCGACATCATGGCGCTGACGTTACTGCTGTTCGCCTTCGCCGCGATCGCCAATGCTCTGCTGCTTTCGGTCGAGCGGCGCGTGCACCGGCAGCGGTGAACTCCGCTCGATTGATGCGGTCGCCGAACATGGCTAAGTTCGCTTCATGGGGCGCCGTTCGATCAGAAAAGCATGGCCGGTTTGGTTGCGTCAGGAGGCGAGTCGATGGGCGACATCCGGAAGCGCGCGATAGCCCTGCTCGCGGCGCTCACGCTGTTGGGGAGCGGCGCGGCGCTCGCGCTCGATGAGGTCAGGCTCGGCAAGGCGGTGCCCAATTCCTTCGCCTTCGGCGCCACCGAGGTCGGGATCGAAGCCAAGATTTTCGATGGGGAAGCAATCGCGATCGAGGTCTCGAGCTTTCGCGGCGACGCCCAACTGCAGCAGGCGCTCGCCGCCGGCAGCGTCGACGTGGGGCTCGGCTCCGGACCGGGGCTCGGCTTCCGCGCCAAGGGCGCGCCGGCGATCGGCGTCGCCGCCATGTACGGGCCGCCGGCCAACCTCGCGCTCGTGCTGCCGGTCGACACGCCGATCAAGGCGGTCGGCGACCTCAAGGGCAAGCGGATCGGCGTGACCACGACCGGCTCGCTCACCGACTGGCTGGTGCGCGAGCTCTCGCGGCAGCAGGGCTGGGGCAGCGACGGCATCCAGATTCTGGCGCTCGGTCAGATGCAGGCGCGGCTCGCGGCGATCCAGCGCGGCGAGCTCGACGGCATGGTGATCGAGGCGGCAACCGGCTACGACCTCGAGGAGGCGGGCAAGGCGAAGAACTTCCTCCTGTTCGGCGACATCGCCAAGGATTTCTACACCCACGTGATATTCGCCACCGACGAGCTGATCGATCGCCGGCCCGAGCTGCTGCGGCGCTTCCTGCGCGGCTGGTTTCGGACCATCGCCTTCATGAAAGCCAACAAGGATTTCGTGGTGCAATCGGAAGCCCGCACCATCGCGGTCAAGCCCGAGATCGCCGCCAAGATCTATGACGCGCAGATCGGAGGCTTCTCCCTCGACGGCGCCTGGAGCCCAAAGGCGATCGACGTCATCAGGCATTCGCTCAAGGAGCTCGGAATCCTGTCCGCCGTGCCGGAGGCGAAAGCGATCTACAACGACCAGTTCGTGCCGGTGAAGTTCTGATCACCGACGACGGACGACAGAGGGCGGAACAAGAGTACTCATGTCGTCAAACCTCTGCAGTCCGTCCTCCGTCGTCTGTCCGCTGTCGTCCGAATGAGCATCGTCGGCATCGACATCGGCGGCACCTTCACCGACCTCGTCGGGTTCGAGGACGGCGCGATCATCGCCTCGAAATGCTCGACCGTGCCCGCCGACCCGACCGCGGGCGCGGCCGAGGCGCTGCGCCTTGCCGGCTGCGACGTGGCGGCGATGAGCGAGCTCCTGCACGGCTCGACCATCGCCATCAACACCGTGCTGGAGAAGAGCGGCGCCAAGACCGCGCTGATCACCACCGCAGGGTTCCGCGACGTCTACGCCATCGGCCGCGGCAACCGGCCCGACGCCTTCAACCTGTTCTTTCACCGGCCGCGCCCGTTGGTGCCGCGGGAGCTCACCTTCGAGCTCGCCGAGCGCATCAACGCCGCGGGCGAGGTGCTCGTTCCCATCGACTCCGCCGCCGTGGAGCGCCTCGGGCATCGGCTCGTGGCGCTCGGCGTCGAGGCGGTCGCGGTCTGCCTGCTGCATTCCTATGCCAACCCGGCGCACGAAGCGGCCGTGGGCGCGGTGCTGCGGCGGCACTTCCCGGCGCTGTTCGTGACGCTGAGCCACGAGGTCCTGCGCGAGTTTCGTGAATACGAGCGCACCTCGACGACGGTGCTCAACGCCTTCGTCGGTCCGCGCGTCAGCCGCTATCTCGGTGGCTTCGAAACCTTCGCGCAGCAGGCGCGCTTCGCCGGCCAGATCGCGATCATGCGCTCGAACGGCGGCACCATGTCGCTCGGCCAAGCCCGGCGCGAGCCGGTGGCGATGATGGAATCCGGGCCGGTCGCCGGCATGATCGGCGCCGGGCGGCTCGCCGCGCTGCTCGGCATCGAGCGCGCCATCGGCTTCGACATGGGCGGCACCACCGCCAAGTGCACGCTGATCACCGGCGGGATCGCGCCGATCGAGGAGGGCTACGTGATCGGCGACGAATTCACCGGCCAGCCGATGCAGCTGCCGGTGGTCGACATCGTCGAGGTCGGCGCCGGCGGCGGCTCGCTCGCCTGGTGCGACGCCGGCGGCGGGCTGCATGTCGGCCCGCTGAGCGCCGGAGCCGATCCCGGACCGGCCTGCTACGGCCGCGGCGGCGCGGCGCCGGCGGTGACCGATGCCGATCTGGTGCTGGGGCGGCTCAATGCCGAGCGCTTTCTCGGCGGCCACATGCGGCTCGACCGCGCCCTGGCCGAGCGCGCGGTCGCCGCCATCGGCGAGCGGCTCGCGCTCGGCACGGTCGAGGCCGCGCACGGCATCGCCACGATCGCCGACGGCGCCATGTCGCTCGCGGTACGCGCGGTCTCGGTCGGGCGCGGCATCGATCCGCGCGACAGCACGCTCATCGCCTTCGGCGGCGCCGGCCCGCTGCACGCGGTCGCCATCGCGCGCGAGATTTCGATCCCGCGCGTGGTCATCCCCAAGCTCCCCGGCAATTTCTCCGCGCTCGGCATGCTGATGGCGCAATGGCGCGACGATTTCGTGCGCACGCTCATCGGCCTCGTCGGCGAGGTTCGGCCGAGCGACGCCAAGCGCGCCTTCGCCGAGCTCACCGCCGCCGGCGAAGCCGCGCTCGCGCGCGATCACCTCGAGCGCGGCCGCTTCGATTTCGCGGCCGACTTGCGCTATCGCGGCCAGGAGCACACCATCGCCATCCCGGTCGCCCGCGCCGAGGACCTCACCGACGATACCGAGGCGACGCGGATCCGGTTCAACGAGCAGCACGATCGCCGCTACGGCCACGCCGCGCCGGACCAGTCGATCGAGATCGTCAATCTGCGCCTCACCGTCAGCGTGCCGCGCATGGACGACGCCATCGCGCACTGGCTGTCGCAGCCGTTCACGCCGGCCGACGCCGCGCCCGAGCAGCGCCGGCCGGTCGTGCTCGACGAGCCCGATCGGCCGATCGAGGCGCGCGTCCTGTGGCGGCCCGCGCTCGCCGCCGGCACCGAGATCGCGGGACCGGCGGTGATCGAGGAGCCGAATTCCACTACGCTCATCGGCCGCGGCGACCATGCCATCATCGACCCGAGCGGGCACATCATCGTGACGCTGGCGGAGCGGGAATGATGTCGTTCTTCCCAGCTTGTCATGCCCGCGCAAGCGGGCATCCAGTAACCGCCGAGCCGAGAGCTACGGTGCAATGGTGCCAAAGAATGCACCCCGGTGTTTACTGGATCGCCCGCCTGCGCGGGCGATGACACCGGTGGATGGGCATGGACGCCGAGCAAATGACCGCCATGAGACCCAATCCCGTCACCGTCGAGGTCGTGCGCAACGCCATCAACGCCTATGCCGACGAGATGGCGACGGCGCTGTGCAAGTCGGCCTACAACATGATGATCTTCGAGGTGCGCGACTT
>WNFC01001704.1_pt1 | contig 29427 bp, 29 predicted proteins | sample 5400541 | NCBI WGS metagenome assembly WNFC01 (sample SAMN13153342, study PRJNA577476) | soil metagenome | isolation source: 120 cm saprolite under Douglas fir tree site 2 hole 2 replicate 1 | place: USA:California | collected 2015-04-18
AAATCACGAACGGCGGGGTCATCGTGGCTGAACCGCAGCGTATAGATCGCAAACACAGGAAGCGAAATCACGGCGGCCATCGCCAGACGAGCCGGCCAGATACCCTCTTCCGAAGTTGAGTTTGGATCCGAGTCGTAGGCGTTTTCGGAAGGGGCATCCAGTTGATTCTGATTTTGATAGGCGATGACGCCGGCCAGAGCGAACCAGAGGAAGCTCGAGAGCAACGGGAGGTCGTAGAAGCTTCCCGTGTAGTAGTTGTGCTTGTCGATGGCAAGGTTAACGCTCAAGGAGGAAAACAGGTAAATGGTCGAGGCTCCGAAGAGATTGGCGTACACAATCCTCCACGCCCCGCTCGATTGTAGCCACAGGATGGCCCATCCGACGACGATCACCATGTTCTGGATGTTGGTGACTACATTGAAAGTGTGATTGTACTCGCCCAGAACCGGCTTTGCGTACAACCACGGCAAGACCACGAAAACATAGAGGAATGTCCACCAGATCAAGAGCAAAACAAAATCCAGATAGCCAAAACGCAACCGAACTTCCCCGCGTTTGAGGTGAGGACGCAGGGCGATCGCTGAAATCATGGGAATTCCGCGCAGAAAAAACAGGATATCTCCCGGATACATCTCGGGAAGAGGCCGGTGAAGGTGGACCTCATAGTAGGTCCACTCAAACTGACCAATCATCCAAAGCGTGCAGCTCATGGCGAGCAACATCCAAAAGATATTTCTCCGCCAGTGGGGTGTGCCCGCATTCAGGAGCAGGCCGGCGTTGGCCAGGAGCGGCATGATGCACTGCACTAAATTGCCGAATGTGCTAAGAGGTTCCGAGCCGCGTTTGAGCGCAAACGACACGGCGGAGTAGATGACCAGGATGAAAATCCAAGTCCCAATCATCCAGGCGATTCTGCGGGAAGAAGACATTTTACTGATGTTTCCAGTGTAGGGCGCGCAGGGCAGGGATGCGTGCCCGCAATCACTCCGGCTTGGCCTAATGATAAACGAATGAGGAGCCGCGGGGGCAACAGTCTCCGGGTCGTCACTTGGAAGTGCTGGCGGAGGAGGAGGGATTCGAACCCCCGAGACCCTTTCGAGTCTAACGGTTTTCAAGACGGGTGGTTGCGCCTCGGCTCGCTCCTAAACCATTGGTAAGTATAGACTACATTCGGCGCGCTCTGGACGGTTTGGGCAGGCAATTTAGCGCATTGGGATAAATTGGGATAAGGGCTATCCCCTTCGAACCTATCTGCCTAAGATAAGCCACGAGTTTTCCTCACGGTTTACCTCCAGTGACTCTCGACCTCATTTACAGGCTTTCCCAGAATGCCGAACCTACGCCGTATTTTCCGACCAATTCGTGATCGGTGTGCCCCGGCGTGACATCCTGCAAATTGATCGGGGCTCCTTGCTCTAAGAGGCGTTTCATCTCGGCATGCCATTTAGGGCCGTGTTCAACTTCTGGCTCATTGGCGGCAGAGTGCGCCATCTCGTGCAGGAGAACGCCCGCTGCACTCCGGCCTATTGTCTTCCATCGTGGGATTCTTATGAGATTCTTCGAGTGAGTATACAGCGCCGTTGCCCGCTGGACCTTAACACCATTCGCAATCCCTGTTAGGAAACCATCTCCTGCGGGTTCCACGATGGATTCTGCGTAGTAATTCCCTCCATCATCCATCCAGTCCTCAGTGAGGACCACATCGCAACTCAGCGCCCCGTCGAAATAACGGAAATTGAATTCATCAAAGGCATGTCGCAATTCCTCCTCGGTCATGTGAGAGCGACCTCCTTCCCGAAGATCAGACCCAATTACACACGGCGATTTGATTTACATCTTTCCCTGGCCATCTCAGATACATTCCGTCCGAATCGTAGAAGACGTACCAACCTTGCTCCAAAAGTTGTGGCAGACGGTCCTGACGTGCGAATTTACATTCGATTCCTAAGCGTTTGGGGTAGGTAAGGTCCACATTTTTTCCAACACCGTAAGCATCAAGTGGGCCAGCGGGCGGGAACAACTCGAAGTTTCTTTTTACGGAGACCCATTGAAGTCTGCCGTTTAGCTGCACAAGAGTTGGCTTTGTATCGCCAAATTTGTGAACATTCTCGATGAAGGATTTCGGGATATCGATTTGCCTCGAAGTACCCATTTTCTCAAATTGAAGGCACTCTCCTGCGACTTGTAATAGCAGAAAATCAGATTGCTCATGCTCCCGAGGAACAACTGGCATGATTTTGAATTTCGCTCCAACCTTGAGGTCAAACGGCGCGTCAGCGATAGGTATGGTGGTTTTGTCGATGGGAGCCTTGGCCTCCTCTTCGGCATCAGCCTTTCCGAACTCAGCGGCAGACCATGTCGTTACGCAATTTTTCCCTTGATGTTTTGAGTTGTACATCGCTTTGTCAGCAGCGGTCAATAAATCCTCAGCCGATCCGTTTGCCATTCGATCATTCCCGCTGACACCAATGCTCGTTGTGACTGGCAAATCGTCCGCAGGTTTGGCTTGCTCCACGGCACGTCTGATTCGTTCGGCTGTTGCGTGGGCCTCTTCGGTCGAAAAATCTGGAAGTGAAACCGCGAATTCATCGCCTCCCCAGCGGTAGAGAATGCCTTTTCTCCCGAGAACACCTCGAATCGTTTTCACGACACGATCAAGGCAGGCGTCACCTTCTTGGTGCCCTTTTGTATCGTTTACAGTCTTAAAGTGATCGAGGTCTATCACTAGAAGAGCGATTCCGGCCTTTCGCGCGAGAAAACTACCGACATCTGCGATTAGCCTTTCTTTGTTCGGCAGATCAGCCATGTCTTGAGGCTGCTCGGAAATATGAATCGAGTCCAACGACCTCCCGTAAGGATAGTTCTCGACGGATACACGGCCTCGTTCGATATGCGAATCCCAAGGGCTGCTATCTTTCGTCACTTCGTAAATGCGCTCACTGGGTCGGAAAAACACGGGAAAAATTTGTTGCGTGTCCTTTTGCGTCGTGCCGAAGACGCTCAATTCATCAGCGAAATAAAGTCCAACGCGGATCATCTTTTCATCGACATCGAATTCCAACTTACGGGCTTCTGCTTCCACATCCGCAGGCGCGAGTTGTTTTTGGTCTTGAGGCTCCTTGTCCAATTCCTGCTCGTAGAGGACAAGAAGAACTCGCAAAACGATCTCCGTAGAATTCTTCGCAAACGCTAATGGTGTGGGATCACCGCAATAGTGAAATGCGGTTGCCCTCGGAAGGTAGGTTTCGTTGCCAGAGGTCTGCTCCACGGCTCTCAAGACCGAGCGATCCACTAATTTTCGCAGGGCGTCAGCCAGGGACCCTCTGAATTGTTTAATCAGAGCCTGCCTACGCGTGACTTCACCTTGGTTCAATAATCGATGGACTACGAATTGACAGATACCTTGTTCGACTTTCGTGAGCGACATGCGCGATATTTTATCACTGGAGGCGTAATCGTCACTGCCGACAAAATGAAGGAGCGCGTTTGCCTTCGTCCCGAAGGCGTTGGCCAAATTGAGCTTCTTGAGTGGATAGGGGCTGATCGCACTATTTCCACAAGAAAGTAATCCTATCGCTCAGCGTGGTTTGGTATGAGTTTGAGCTGGTCGTCAAGCCATGCCAGAAGCTCCGCAGCAAGCTCTTTGGGTGGCGGCACTTTATAGTTTTCGCAGGCTGGATTCATTAAGAGACCGTCAACGAATACCCGCTGGTTTTGTTTATCCTCTGGCTCCGTCAAGGCAAACAAAAGTGTAGTGTGATCTTTCCGACAGAGGTAGAGCTGCCGCTTTTCGCGATCTAAGAGTAAACGCTGTGCTGGCGTTGGGTATCGGCCCTTCTTGTCCATTCGCCTCCCCAAAACCTTCTCAACGGCTTGCTGTTGATTAAGGGGAAACACACCGTAAAGTGTAGGATAGCGACTTTCGGGTAGATGAGGAGCAATAACCGGATGGCGCAGGAACTCAATCCACAAATCTTGGTCCGAGGGTATGTCGTCTCCGCCATCGCAATAGCCAAACTGATGCGTTCTTGAGGAGTATCCAAACTCTACAAAACGCAAGGCCCCTCGGTAGCCCAGGGCTTCCTCCAACCTGGGTGCCACCGGAATAGAGAGCAATTCGACGCCGTCAATTGCACTAGGGGAAATTGCCGCAATAGGGATCTCCCGGCCGAACTTTTCGAGGGCCCACTTCTGGAACGTCATTTTCATGCCCTTGACAAAGCGTCCGTGTGCCTTGGATGCACTCAGCCGTTGACGGTGAACACCCATAACCAATGCTCCCTAGTTAGAATTCCCCGACTGACTTCGTTTTTGAAACCGAGCCTCCGTTCAAGGCCAGTCTTGCCCTCTATACGATCAGAGTGCCCCCCTTTCGCAAAACCTCAATCGGCGAGCTCCCCCGCTCTATGTCGGCGAAGAGATATCGCAACCCTTCCGGCTCGCCGGCCCTTACATAGGCCTCGTATGCGTCGTCGATTACTGATAGTGCCTTCGCCTCTCTTCCCGCTGCACCAAGCGCGAAGGCATAGAACATCCACAGACTTGGGTCAGACCTGTCTGAGTCTAGCGCCTGCAAACAACACCTCACCTCATCTTCGTACAAACCCATCTGGTGGTAGGTCAATGCCTGGCCGATCCATGCTCTGATGTTCTTGCCCATGTTGTCACCCTCTAGTTGCAACGAGCGGTCAAAGCTCTCCAGGGCGCGTTGCAAGAGCTGTTCGTTCTTATGGTCAGCATCATGAACTTGGTAGAGGGCCATTCGGCGCAGAGCAAGTCCCAGGTTGAGCCACGCGGCAGTGTTTTCAGGACTTTTCTGATGATGAAGCAACACGAGTGCGAGGACCTCTGCCGGTGAAACAGCGAGTGGGGGGATGACTGCGTGATCTTCAATCATCCCGCCCAAAAATCTGTTCGCGAACTCCGTCAGTTTCGGCCCCGGATTGCCTCGGACTTCCCTTGCTTCGTGCCAGTCAAGCAGCTCCCGGATTTCGGAAGGAACGTCCGCAAGAAACTTGCTCTTCCCGTTGGTGGCTGCGTTAGTCACAGTGCTCCAAACCGCCGGTTGGAACCGCCAGAGGATCTGCCTCGATCTGGACCAATGACGCTCCTGGGCTACGCGACGGTTGCCCAAGGTCTACGGTTTTTCCCTTGGCATAGATTTCGTGGCGACCGTGGGTCCTGTGCCATTCCGCCAGCGTTGCAGTTCGGCTTTGGTGCTCGACTACTTTTCGCCAACCACCGCCGTAATAAGCGCAAAAGCTGATTTCACCTTGAGTCGTTGCCACAGGAGTAGTGGAATTGCAGATTCCCGCGAAGTCGTAATTGAAAGCGTCTTGGAACCACATACCGTTGAAGATCATGAGTCTCCACCGCCCGTCGTAAGAGTAGGCTTTCTGAGACCAATGGTCACTGCTACCGGCGAGGCGATAGAAACAATCCTGAAGCACGCTGCGAAGATCGCGAGGTCCAAACCCCGAAGGTGCCTTCTTCTGGTCGAAGTTGCGAAGTACCGAAAGCGAGACAAGGGCCTTGGTCACTGCCGGTCCTCTCCCAGAATCGGTAATCTCTACGATGTCCCGCATGAATTGTTCCAAGTTAAAGAAGGCGGGAATAGGAATGGCCTGTTTCTGATGGGAGTCCACGAGCAGTGCGCTGAAGATCCCTCGGTTGGGATGGGTCTCCTGGAAAAGGCTCCCCAGTTCGGCCTGAGGGTTTAGGACATCGCAGAGATGAGCGAATATCCCAAAGTCCGATAGTGGGAACCAATCTCGCATTGGCTCCCAGCCAATCGTAGTCTGCTCATGCAGGTCGAAAGCAAGCTGCGTGAGAGGGTAGCGTCGAGCATAACGCTCATCGTCGGATACTCTCTCGTCTCTACCTGCGAACATGATGGGCTGAAAGACGACACCGTGGATTTTATCTATGTTCTGAATCGCGAAACGAACAATGTCCCCCAGCCCGTCGCTGTTCCGGCACTTGTCTACTGTGACCTGAAGTGTGGTTCGCATTCCGGCTGCAGCTATGTTCTCTAACGCTTGCAGCCTAACCGGCATGTAATTGCCCAATCCGCGATGTTTGTTCTTTTCTTCGGAAACTCCGTCCAATTGGAGGTAGACACCGTGCAAGCCAGCTTCCCTCGCCTGCAAAGCAAGATCTCTGCTCTCAGCGAAACGGATGCCGTTTGTCGCAACGTGAAGTCGATGGAAGCCCATGCTTTTCGCGTGCCGAACGGCGTCAAGGAAGATCGGCGAAACCGTAGGCTCGCCGCCTGAAAACAGAATGTTTATCTCTCGCTGGGGCTTAAACGAGAGCGCGTTGCTGAAAATGGTCTTTATATCTTCGATGGTCAACTCGTGAACGTAGCTGGAAGCGTTCGCATCCATGAAGCACGGCGAACACATCATGTTGCAGCGGTTGGTGATATCGACAATCAAAAATGTCCCTCTCCCGGAAGTGATGCCGTTCGGACCATGACCGTGCACGTTGCAATCGTCAACACACTCGAAGTCTCTTCCAAAAGCAAGACCCTCCATCTTTCGAAAGAAATCTGGGTGATTGGATAGAGTGTCCTCAAAGGGACCATGCCGCTCGCAGGCCTTGCGCATGAGGATGCGCCCACCTTCCTCCAATACCTCCGCTTCAATGATTCCGGGATTGTCTCGAAAATCGGCCGCGTCAATCTCACCTTTGAGGACTGCCTCCACTGCTTCACGATTACAGTCGGGACACAGTGACAGGGTTTTCCTGGGAATGCCTGAAGCCATAGGCATCCGTTCCTGTCGGTTCAGAAGTCGGCCAGGAGCCCAGCTTGGGCTAGGCAATCTCCCTTCCGGCAAGATGCTGTTGATCCGGCGGAGCACTTTCCAAGCTGCATTTGTTGCCGCGAACACTGAAGTCGTCATGGGCATTCCTCCTCGGAATTATTTCTTCCGCAGGCCAATCGGGCTGTGCGTAATCTTGGCTGGATTCAGAATGAATACGCGCTTGATTCGCGTCAGTCAAGTGAAAAGCTGATTACCATCATGCCGCATCTTTCAGCCCCTCCGCATTTCCTTTCCACTACCCGGCACGTGACAGGGGCGACTTTTCTTGGGTCCCATTCAAGACACCCCGGCATGGTAGTGTTAAAATCAGTTGGAGACGCAAATGACAATTCAGATCAAGGATTCTACGTATCGAGACATATTGATGGGCAGCACGGGGAACGGCATGGCCGATACGATTCCGTCTATCCTGCAAGAGAAAAAGGAAGAGGGCTACGAAGTCGTTGTGGTTGACGATTTCACCGGGACGGTAATCGCGCGACTCTGATAATCGCTTAGAGATGGGGATACCTTGAATGCTGCATAAGACCTCACAAGAACGCTACGACAAACTGCACGCACAGTTCATCCGTTTGATGCGGCATTTTGACAAGGATGGGCTGGACGATTACATCCAGACAGCAAATTCTCTGACAGACTGGATTCGACGTGACCGATCTTTGACTCAGCACCAGCGCGATGAGATTGAAAGATTCACCGTGCATAACGGCATAGACTGGCAAATCTGTAATCAGGTCGCAAATTATCAAAAACACGGAGGTCCAGCGTCGCCCCGCCGTAAGTCTGCAAACTCCGCTTCTTCATTAGTGGTAAAGAACACCGTGGTCAAAGAGGGTGGCAGTGCTGGTGTCGTTTTCCCTTTGTTGAAGATGCGGACATTCGGTGCTGGTGACGAAATTATGATCGAGTACGAATGTGACGGAAAAAGTGAGACTGAGTCCGCGTTCTCGTTCGTTTACAGAAGTTTCCAGTTTTTCCACTATATTTTTGAACTGGCACCCATCACATCTATTCCTGACCGACTCAAGGCCCAGAACAACTGGGCCGAGATTCTCGCTCGTGATTAGGAAAAGCACCTGCCCAGCGTGAGGAGAGGCTTATGCGGCTAGAAAACAGCGCACGATTCGATCTGGCAGCGATTTTTGGCGACCTACAGAAGTTCAAAGAGTCGCAAATAGCTTTGGCGAGGATGCTTGAGCCTTTTCTGTGGAATCGGGAGGCAGCCGTAAGATACTTGGCGAGGGAACTTGAACCGCTAATGCGGCTTGCCCAGTCGGAGGAATACCAATCCATGATGAGAGACTTGGCGAACAAGCTTCGACCGCTAAAGTATACGGCAGGCGACTGGATAAAGGATTGCAGGCTCGGCGCTGAAACGAAGAATCACAGTGTTGAGCCGCGCCAGAAACCGAAGCGAATTTTGGGATTTTTGGGCGGTGTCCGCCACATTTAACCACTCGACCGCCTAGTATGTTCCAGACCCGTCAGGATTGGACTCGTCATCGAAGGGATCGTGCATAGGATGGGAGCCATAACGGGGAACCATACAGGGCCATTCTCGAACTGGGTACCCAATATTCTTCGTTGCGTCCATTCTGGTATCAAACGGCTCTGACGGCTCCAACTCGACTTCGCCTTCCTCGGCACCTTCTTCGTCAGTCTCAACTGCCACTCGTTCAAACTTAAGACCTGAATTGCCGTGAGCGCACACCTTGTCGAGCCAGTGCTCGGGAATGATGACGACCTTACCGCGAAGAGCGTATCCGCCAGACTTCGATTCTTCTAGTAGATTGTGGAGGCATTCTCGGCAACCATCTTGAGCGAGTTTGGCGTGTATCAAGTCTTCCATATTACATACTCCTTCTCTTTCAATTGTACCGGACGGCGAACCTGATGTCGCCTTCCGAAACGGCGGCTACGGGCATAGAAAAATAGGAGTTGGAGGGGAATCCTTTATCTCATGATGCTGAGCGCGGGCCGCAAGTGGTTCGTGAGGCTGTTCAAGTTGGCGTTCCCGTTCATGCCCCGACAAGCTGGAGTAGAGAGCGCAATCCCTGGGTGGTAGAATCCACCCATGACAATCCAAACGAATCCCGAGATGTTCAGTTCAAAGTTTCCGGTCTATAAGGTGACGCACATCGACCATGCTCAAGGCATCGTCACCTTGAGCGGATCGGACGGCTCGTCGCAACAGGTTCGACTGGATTCTTGGGGACCGTACAAAGAGGCACAGCCTGTAATCGGCAGTCAAGTCCAGCTACTTCCTTAGACGTGGACGGAAAGGGGCGCAGCGAAATGGAAATTGATGCAACTCGCCCTTGGTGGGGAATAGTTTGCAAAGGCTGCGGCCAAGAGCATCCCACTGCGATGTACAGGGGGGAAAATGACACTATGGGACGATTCGGGAAAGACGAACCATTCGAGTACAGATGCCCAGATGACAACCAGACCTACAAATATGTCGGAAGCGATGAAATAGTTTTCGACTACACGCTAAGTTCCTAACTTTATCGGAGGGTCTCCACAGGGGCCCGCCCGGTCCCTTTTCTCTCGTGCCCGGAGGCGTTTGGACTGGTACGCTGCTTCGCGCCGAGTGGCTGGCCGTGAACAAGGCGTTGATTCGACTCGACCTTTAGTGCAGTCGGCTTCGAAACATCTCTACCTAACGCTTCAGCGAGCCTCATCGCGTCGTTTGTATAAAGCTGAGCGTCATAGCGGCCACGGGATATTGCAACATAGGCCGACCGGCGATTAACAAGCTTTTCTCCTGCCTGCGCGGTGTCCACGTGGATTAGGACTCGGTCGGCCGTCTGACCTTGGCTGCTATGGCTCGTCACCGCATAGCCGTAATCAAGATGCGGATTCTGCTTGATGTTGAAAGCCAGACGCCGCCCTGAGTCGAGTCGCAATAGCAGATTTCCGTTCGCGCCCGCATTCTCGATAGTTCCCAACTCGCGGTTCGCAACATGCTGCTCCTTATACGGCGCCGTGTTCCTGCGCCTGCTCCCGTTCTTGGGCCTGCTCCCGTTCTTCCGTGTGCTCCCGTTCCCCCTGAGAACGTTCGGACTCATGCGGGGCACGCTGCTCTTCATTGGTGTGTCCCTCTGCCTGCTCGCTCTCCACTCGAGAATGTGCGGACTCATGCGGGGCAGACCGCTCTTCATTGGCGTGTTCCCTGCTTCGGTCCGCGTCGGTATTTGCCTCGGCATCCAGAGCGCTCGGTTTCGAAACGTCTCTGCTAAGAGCCTCGCTGAGACTAGCCGCGTCATTTGTATATATTTGTGCGTCATCGCGTGCACGTGAAACGGACACATACCCGAGACGGGCGTTGACCAGGTTTTCGTGCGCGGCCTCAGTATCCACATGAACCAATACGCGGTCCGCTGTGAGGCCCTGGCTGCTGTGGCTCGTAACCGCATAGCCGTAATCCAAGTGTGGGTGGTCCTCCATGCTGAATTGAACATCGCGACCTGAATCAAGATGAATCTGAAGATTTCCCTCCGAATCAATCTGTGTCACCGTTCCCAGTTCCCGGTTGGCAACACCCTCTTCGCGATATGGGGCCGTGAATTGGACCCGATCCCCTTCTGAAAAGTCGCGTGAATCTTCCTTGTACACACTGACACCGTGTAGCCGTCTCGGGTCATAGGTGAGTTGCTCACCGTCTGACTTTTCGACGGTAAGACGGTTTTGGTCTGCGTCAACGCCGCGAACCGTAGCATATTCTCCAGCATCGATTCCTGCGGCTTCGCTTCCTCGGCTGTAGCGCACGATATCACCAACGTCGTACTGCGCGGCCCACTGCCGATCCGCTCCTGTCATTTCTTGGCGCGAAACGAGCACCCTAAGGCTATGTTCTTCGTCCGCGACTTTGCCCGCGGTTTGTAGCTCACGATGAATCACCTCGTTAAGCTCGCGGCGCGATTTGTTGTCCGGGGAGACGACCAGCGTTTCCTCAGATCGCTCGACGAAAGCCTTTGCCATCGCAGCTATACGTTCCTGACGGTCGGCTATCTCATGGACGCGGCCCTGCTTTTGCAAGTCAGCCAGGGCTTCTTGAACCTCGCCGCGTGCGAGCTGGTCCACCACATGTTTGAGTGCAGGATCTCTTTGGCGCACGATTTCATCCAAATGAGCGGTCCGCATCCCAGCTTCCTGGAGCTGCTCGAAAGGCCGCCCTGCTTCAACCCCCTGATGCTGGCGTACGTCACCTACGAGCAATACTCGGTCATCTTCTTTCAGGCGACGCAAGAATTCATGCATCTGCTTTGTGCTGGCGAGACTCGATTCGTCGAGCACGTAGAGATGTCTTTGCCCTTCCTCCGACTGCTCGCCGCGAACAAGATGCCGTTGCAAGGTGCTCGATTCAATCCCTGCTTCTCCGAGTTTCTGCGCGGCGCGGGAAGTTGGCGCGAAGCCGCGCACTTGGTAGCCTTCTCGCTCGGCGGCTTCTCGGATCGCGGCTAATGAAGTTGTTTTACCGGCTCCGGCGACGCCGTCAAGCGCGGTAATTTGGTCGCGACTCAATAGGACCTGGTCAACCGCTTTTCGCTGGCTTTCGCTCAAGCGTGAATGGTTGTCTTCGATCCCCAAGCGCACCTGGATACTGGCGATTGCCTCGTGCTGGTCCTGCCCCCGGCGCATTGCGTGAATTACGTCGCGCTCGTAAGCCAACATCTCGCTCGTCGTGAATGCCCGGCCCGGTGTGCCCTTTCTTTGCTGCACTTCGATAAACTCGCCCTCCGCGACGCGCTTCTCAAAATCGGCTCTGACCTCAGGCAAAGTCATGTGTCCCATTGAACGCTTTAGGGCATCCCTGAGCAATTCGCGCTCGTCAGCAATTGCCTCGCGCTCCAGATTGCGCTCTTTTGAAAAGGTCATCGCCGATTGCGCCGTCCCCTGCACAGGCTTCCGCTCAACCTGATGTGCTCTTTCTTTCGCTGCCTGGACCACACGCTCGGGCTGGTTACCGAACTCCTCGGCCAAGGCGCGATGCCGCTCAAACATCTCTTCCGCGCTCAAAGCGCTCTTCGCATCTCTCGTCCGATGCGCAGCGATTTGCGCTGCGCCTGCCCCTCTTACGCCCTCCTCGGCAAGATGTTCTGTGATTTGCTGGCGGCGAGGACTCGAAGCCTCCATGTATTCCTTTGAGTAGCCTTTGATTTCGGGCTGGCCGCTTCTCCCGCGCTCGATTTCGTAGCCGAGTTCTTGCAGGTGCGCAGCTAACTCAGCCCGGTATACTGCGGTCGCGTATTGCTGAGTGCGGTAAAGCTCTCTTGGTTGAAGAGCCCGTGTCTCGCCATTTTCCATTTCAGTAAGATTGAAGAACACAACGTGCGTGTGCAGCTGTGGCGCCGAGTACCCTTCTACGGGCCTCGCGCTATCGTGCTCGAACTTCGCGGCTATCCATTTACCCGTTGTCTGTGCCGGATGATTACCACCGATGCGTGCCTGGACATAATTCTCCAATTCATCCAGTGCGGTGCGAACGCTGGCCTCGTGAGCCTCGCGTACTCTCTCATCTCCGCCAACTAAGGCAGTGAGGGACACGCTCTTTGGGGCGCTGAATGTCGCATCCCATCCCGCACGATGCTCCATGGTTCTTATCCGCTCGCCGCGATCGTTCGTATACTCACGAGGCGTTTGATGGCGGACCAATTGCTCGCCGGTAATCGGGTGCTGGCCTTCGCTGAGGCGTTGGAACTGTTCCTCCGTCACATCACCGTGCAGGCCCCACTGCTCGGCAAGTCTACCCTGCCACTCACCACGTATTTCACCTTTCTGGCTGTAATACGCTTGCTCCGCACTGGTGAATTCTTTGGAGTGATAGGCTTGGGCTTGGCTGGCACTGAGCGGCTTGGAGATCGTTAGCACGGCAATTCATCCCTGCATTATTCAAAAATCTCTAGTTCCCGCTGCGGGCCTTGCCCGCGATCCTGTTGTTCGCTGCCTGTGCTCGGCGTTCCTGTGCTCGCGGCGGCAGCCAGAGCCTTCTTCGGCACTGATAATACCTCAAGCTCGGGAAGCGGCCGCGGAAGGAAACCCGGCTGCCGGAGAAGCGGTTGCAAGTATGGGAAGCTTATCGGCACAACGAAGTCCTGGGACTTCAAATACCCTGTTAGATTCCTCAGCCCGCCAATCGTTGAAGCCATTACAAGCGGCTCAGTCCGGCGCTGCCAAGAGGAAGTCCTACTGTTCTGGTTTGGCGTCAAAAGAGCAGGAATGCCCTGGGTATGGCTTTGTTCCAGGCGCATCACTTCAACATCTCCGATGGACTTGCTAATCCATTCTGCGGCATGAGGTTCACTGGTTCGCAGAAAAATCTTCGTCATCGGCTGCGAGAGCATTGCCTCTGCCTGAACACCATACAGCCCCTCCAATTGGCTGCGTCCTTGGAAACCCAAGACCAGGCAGACATTGGCCTTTCGGCTTTCGGTTATGACTGTTGGCAACTGCGGAAGCTGCTGCAAACTCGCTAATTCGTCCAACATAAACCAGACTGGCGGCACTCCTTTTTGGCCTAACTCCATCAGCCGAAGAATCAAGGAATCTAGCCACATGCTGAGAAGCGGCCGCAGACTCTCTCGCTGTGTCGGTGTGCTAGGAAGAAATAGCCAACCCTTCCGTTGCTTTGCCCAAGCTTCTGCGCTCCATCTTCCCTTCGCCTCAGATTCATTGGGCAAGAGTTGAAAGGCGGCTGCGGCTTGGTTCAATGTGCCTTGGACCGCGGCTCGCTGCCCCGCGGCACTCGTCGGAATCATGGCCTGAAGTTCTGTACCAGCAATTCGCCGGTCCACTTCGTCCATGTTCTTCATCCATGCAGTGAGGTCTTGCGGCGTAGGACGATAGCGGAGCAAGTGTGCAAAAATCTTCCTCGCGGACTCCGTGAAAAATGTATTTTCGTGGGGCTTGTCAGGAAAAAGGGAGCCTGCGAGTGCGAGCGCCTCGGCGGGATATTGGACCTCATCACTCGGGGTCCAGAATGGCATGCGCTGATCCGTTGGGTTTAAGAGGACATCCGTGGTGGGATCGAAGAACTGCGGCGTGTATTCGAGAGCCGGGTCATAAACAACAGCCGTCTCTCCGCGTGCCCGAACCTGAATGAGCATCTGTCGCATGAGAGAAGATTTGCCCGTACCTGAATCACCAGCCAATACGAGATGGCTGTTTTCCTCATGTCGAGGGATGCGTACCATGCGCGGATTAGGGGCGCGAAAGAAAAGGCGTTCCAAGCCTTTGAGCGGCTCGAATGTCTGAAACCCAATTCCGTCCGAGCGCTTCCACCGATTGAACTGCGCCCGCGTTACCAGGTGTGGGCCGCGAATGATGCGCCCCTCTTTCCGTTCTCGCTCCGCATTGTGATCGCGGCGGATAATCCAAGCCAAAAGCAAACCTACAAAAATAAGGCCAGTGAGTACCGGCCCGCGGACAAACTCCCATGGACCTTTGTTATCGTAGATTCCCTGACGTAGCCATTGAGCGGCTGCTGCATTCTCCAGTTCGGGGAAGAACCTCCACTCAAGCGCAGTCCCGCCTGCCAGTCGGGCTTGGTCAGAAAGCGCAAATAAACCCGTCTGTGCTTGATCTCGCCCCACCGTGGCGCTGACGACATCCTTGTTCTGTACCATACGCCAACCGTCCGGGTAGCGTACGAAAAGCAGTGAATAACTTGCCTTCCCACTGTAGGCAATGCTTGAGACGTACGCGCTAAAGTAGTGAGTTTGCAGCGGCGTCCAGTGCAACCCCATGTCGAGTCCGATCCCGAACATAGAGAGCATCACCCCACAGAAGACCACCAGGAGCTTGCGGCCCACGGTTAGTGCGCCTCCTCTGTACTTTGAGTCTTTTTGCCCGCGTCGGGTTTCCCGGACCGGCCAATCTGAGAGAGAAGCTCCGTCGCGCGCTTCGCCTTGGCGCCGTCAGCGCGCTCGATGAAGGCTCGCATTTGGTCAGCGGTTACCTTGCCTTCGGTGGTAAAACCATAGATCAGGTTTGCAACGATTGTGCGAAGTGCGATCACTTCGGCTAGGATGACTTGCTCGCCCGGAGAGGCCTTGACAACGTCGGCGGCGGCCAGGAGGACCTCACGGCTCCACTCACTTATCGACTTCTGGCTATCGTGGGCGCAGGCTTCCAATCGCGCGTACTCCTCTGCACTAACCTTGGTTCCAATTGAGCGCGTTCGAGAAAGTGTCTTCATGCAGCCGACCCTCCAAGAAGCCAAACCCGACTGCCTGCCCAGGCGCACCTTTCCTGTCAACAAGTTACGTTATGGTAACCGAAATTTCCGTCAAGCACGTTACCTTTCTGGTGTAAGCCCCATCGAACAAACAGGTTCGCGCACGGTAACCTCCGGTTACCGGACAGCACCCTTCCAGGGGTGACGTGTCAAAAACTTTTGCCGGTGCCGGAGGCACCGTCCTGCCATCGGCACCCCCAGACGGTCATTGGCGGCCGGACCCGCGAGTCCCCGAAGATGGAAAAGCTACGCGGTTCCCTATTCCAATTAGAACACCGCCAGCGGAACAGAAGTTGTTAGGGCCGTCCGCCGATGCCTCGGGCCACCATCCGCCAGAGGTGCGTGCCCAGCCTCAGCACCCGGCAGGGGACGATCCGCCCGCTTAAGCTGCTGAAACGGTTGTCCGCCGGATCGACGGGGCGTCGCGTCACGCGAATTGCTCGATTAAATCCCGGTGAGCCATGACTCGGCGTCCGACAGTGCGAGCCGGTAGTCCGCAGGTGAGGATTTCTGAGGACACAGACGAAACGACAGGTTTGTCGGAAGCGAATGCCGACGCGGTTACCGTTTCTGAAGGCGGGACAAGTAAGAAAGACAAGCCGCCGCGTCTCTAACCCGATTAGGCCTCTCTCCGGAGATCGAACCTCCGGAAGCGCTCAGACCCCAGAAAATCAAACTTCCGCTCAAACAGTGTGGCCAGTTTCTCATTCGCCGTCGCGAAATAAATCTGCCGTCGGCCTGTCAGCACAAGCTCGCGCAGATAGTCGAGGAAGGACAACGAATTCAAGTCGTCTACGTGGGCGATCGGGTCATCTATGAGAACCACAGGCGGCGCCACCGTAAGCTGCGCGTTTTGCGCCAGGAAAATGGAGAGTGCAAACGCTGCCCGTTGACCAGTGCTGATCTCGGTCAGTTTCGCTTCTCGACCGCCCTCCTTCCGCACGAGTGTTGTCCAGGTCGAGCCAAGCCCGCGGAATTCTGCCGGCGAATGAATATGCGAGAATATCGCTTCGACCGCAGCGCGATTATCCTGAAGAGCGGCGTCCATTGCCTTTTCCAGAGGATATTCTCGTCGTAGGCCATCAAGGGCAGCATGCGCCTGGGTCAGGCGCTTTATTCGCGGCCTCAACTTTTTGAGTTCTCCGTCGAGGCTCTCTCTTCTTTTTGTTGATTCCGCGTGACTGGCCTGCGCCTGCTTTTCCCTCCCGAGAGCTGCCTGGAGTTGAACAGCCACCTTGCGAACCGAGTCAGCCTCCACCGCGAGCTCTGCAACAGATTTCCTTCCTGGCCAGGCAAACGACGATGAAAACATTCTCAGTTTCGCTAGAACGCTCTCCGTTGTGGCCAGCCTTTCCTTTACCTGCGCAAGGGCAGACTTAAGAACCTGAATTCCTGACTCCGCAGTGCCAAGAATCGTTGCCAGCGACTGCTCCAGGTTGGCAGCCTCTTTTCTTCGGGCTTTAGCCGTCTCCAACGATTTCGTCGAATCCTGAGTGATCGTCAGGAGCAACCGATCCGCCACGGCTAACGAAACTTCAGAAAACGGATAACCCAATTCGCGCAAGTCCGCTGAAATCTTCTCCAGTTGAGCCACGGAGAGGCCTTGCAATTCAAGCGAAGCCAACTCTTTGTTCAAAGTCTCTAGCCGGCCCCTGGCTTCCGCCAGTGTCCGTCTTGCATCCTCGACGCCAGCCACCGCTGAACGAACCGAGACCCCGGCGGGAAGGTTGGCTCGTTCTGCGAACTTTTTCAACCAATCGCTTGTTGCTGCGAGTGAAGTCGCATCGCGCACGGCGGCTTCTTGCGCCGCTACCCGCTTCAGGAGCGCCTGACCGGCCGCTTCGACGTGTTCGTCCACACCCACCTTCATGTGCTTTGCCAACTCGCCAGGCCCAAACTGGGTACGGCAAAGCGGGCACTGATCCGGCTTGCTGCTGTTCTGGAGGATATTGGCAGCGACCTGACGGAGTTCTTGTGCAAGATTGACCGATTGATCGCGCAACTTGCTAAAGTTCGAGTGCTCCGCCTTCGTAGTCGCCAGAGACTTCTGTGAAGCAGAACGCTTTGAAGCGGCGGTCTTTTGGCAAGCCTCTACGGTCATCACCAGATCGGCGGGCGAAAATACGCTCAAGAAGTCCTCGTTGAGACCGGCCAGCCAGCCGGAATACGTCGCTACAGTGCTCTGCTGTTTCCCGCGCTCTGCCGCGCGATTGGGAACCCCTGCATCGATCAGGCGTTTTGCCTGCTTCGCAAGATCCGCTGCTTTTTGATCGCGTTCAATCGCATCAGCAACGCGCTTCTGATTCTTTTGCACGATATCGAGACGGGCAATATCCCCTTCGGCTTTTTCGCTTATGACCTTGGCCTCGCGACAGTACTTCGCCAGCCCATCGATCGAGACGGGAGTCTCCGTCCAATCAAGCTCCGCGGCTTGCCGCGCCAATGACACGCGCTCCGAAAGCGCCTCCACAAGCCCACCCGCAAACTTTTCTTTGCCGTCTTGGCCACCACTCCACCCAAGTCGCTTAAGCATTTCCTCCAGGCGGACGCGAACCAAATCTGACTCCTGTTGAAGGCTGCTCGCTTCCTTGAGCCGTTCCTCCAGGGCCAAAAGTTCGTCATTGAGCTGTGTCTCAAGAGGTCGTAGGCCCTTAAGCTTTTCGTCAAGGGCATCGTTCACCCGTTCCATATCACGCCAGGTCTTGGAGGCGTCCGGCCCGACGAGCAGTTTCGAGAGGTCGTCCTCAATCCGCTCGGAACTTGACTCCGCCAGATGAACTGCCGCATCCGTGTCCAGAAAATTGAACTGAGCAAAACTCTGGTACAGATTCGTCGTCTTTATTTCCGACTGACCATACCAATTGAGATTCCGGTCTCTGAACAGTTGCAGGTCGCGCCCCGCTGTCGCCTTCTCGTTCTCTCCGTTTGCATACGTTGCCATCAGCTCATAGTTCCCTGGCGGCGTGGGATTCCTCTTGTTTTTACCGCAATAAAAGAGTTCGATCGCTTCGAACAGCGATGTCTTGCCTGAACCATTGGCCCCGAAAATAAGGTTCACGGTCCCAAATTCGAAATCCCGACGCGCGGGGAACTTCCGAAATGTCTTCAGATGCAGCGAGCGAATAAATGGCGCGGGCTCGACCTGCGCGCTTCGCACTGGCTGTTTCCGTTTGGCAGCGGGCCGGGAGGATGATGACTCGATTATCGCTAGTCTCTTTGGGAGGTCGTCGCTGCTCAAAATTGCCGTGTCCAGCCCCGCTTCGACGAGACGTTCTACCCACAGGGACAGAATATTTGTACGCGGAAGCGCTTCAGCGGGCTCTACCATCGACGGCGCGAGCACCGAGTCTAATTCTTCTTCGGCTATAACGAACTTGCGGGCATAGCTTCTGTCGTGCTCAATCAGTTCCTTGGCCTGGCGCACTTGGCTGCTCTCCAAGTGCTTCCGGTCGGTGATGAAGTAGAGATAGTTGCTCCATTGCAGACTCTTCTCGCCTTCGAAGTAATGCCTCCCGATTACGCGATCCTGATACTTCGTCAGCGTCTCTGAGGTTCCCGGTAAATCTTCCGCGACATCAAGGTAGTACACGGCGAAGGGCAGATCGCCCATCTTGCGCGTATAGCGGATAATCGATTCATCCACCTGCTCAACATCTTTGAACTGTGCGGCCACGCGGTCACGCAGCTGGGAGATGCTTATGCTCATGCCTCCCTCCCGATGTCGAACTCGGGCGTATCACCCGGCTGATCGAACCTGATATACCGACCAGGGTCCAGTACAACAATCTCATCGTTCTCCCGAAACCAGACAGCTAGCCGCTGTCTTACGGAGCGGCTCTCCCTCGGATCAGAACATCCTCTGTGAAGAAACTCAGCCAGCGTCCTCGCAATCTCCTCTATGCGCTCTGCGCCCGACTCCTCCCCCATGTAAACCACTGTCGCGAGCTTGCCTTTCTCTGAAATCGCATTTTGATGGGGAGAGCCTGAAGACCATTCAAGATGAAATCCATCCTTAAAATCCGCAAGCGCCGGTGGCAAATATTTGTGCGTCTTCAAAATGTCCCAGAGCCGTCCGCAGCGTATTAACCGTCCGACCCGAAACTCTTTCGCTCCAGGATCAGTATCTTGGCAGAATGTCATTCGCCGGATGACCTCAGAAGAGTCGATGACGCAGGAGTCCAGCCGCCGAACGCTGTGCCAGTTCCCATCATGCTCAATCTTTCCGGCACAAAGCGCAAGAACGCGCTCCGCATCCATCGGATTAGCGTCACAAAGGCTCTGAATCTGCTCTTTGGCGTTGCCGCTCTCGCCGACGAACGCGGAGAAACCGTCATCCGCGACCGGTTGTTCGACCCAATTCCCCGTCCCATCGTTCCAGACGCATGTCTGAGTGAGTTGCGGTCCGCGGCGTCTGGAGACGGATGCCGTCACACCGATATGAGCGACTTTCGTCGCGACGAGCAGATAGGTTGCGGGTTTATAATTGAAAAACAAAGCGTGGGCACGCGACGCGTCGAGCCAGGTATAGTAGAGGCCGCGTCCGTGGTTGGCGTGCAATATCTCGTCCCTGTCATCAAAATCCTTCGGTCTCAAGTACCACGCGGAGCCGGCGATGTTTTTCCAGGGCTTTTGCTGCGTTCCGCTCCATTCGCAAACGTCGCTCGCCCAGTTCAAGCAGATGATTTCTGTCTCGTCGCCCTTATATTGCAAGAGTCGGTCCCTGTATTGTCGAAATTGGCCCTGTCTCGGTTTCGGATTGAGTTGTATATGGATCACCAAAGCGCGGTCGTATATGGCTAGCGCATCGGTATCCTCGAACGCGAAGACATCGGAACAGATCAACGAAACGAGCTTTAGGCCCTGCGCGGCCCCGCCGAATTGATAAATTCGAGTGCCCCGTTGCATGCCGTTGACTTCGAAATGGTCGTTATCACCCATTGGGTGCGTCTTGAACTGAACGAGGACAACGATTTTTGCCGCGCCGCTTCCTTCGATCGGCGGGGCGGCAAACACATACGCAAGGGGGTCAGTGAACCGCTGCTGATCTGGTTGAAGCTGTTCAAAGAGCACTGCCGCCAATGGAGCAAGTTCCTCTTTTAGCGCCTCCAATTCACTGTACTTTATGCTCTCGCAACCGAGCGCCCAGAGTTTGCCAGCAGCCGGGGCGCGATTTGCCTTAATTGCTTCAACGAGAGTTTCCCAAGGCATCGAATACTCAGGCGTAACTACCAGATCGGCACCCGTTTGATGCGCGCCGGTGAGAAATTGGCAAAACTGCTTTCGAGCGAGATCGCGATCCCGATTTCGAACTCCCGCAGTGCTTGCCTCGATGTGACCGCATGGCTGCATTAACGAGACTGTGTAGTTGACTCCATCCGGAACCAATGCATTGATCGCGGGCGCAGCCAGGCCTTCGGCGACGAGCATTTCGGCAACCGGCGTGATCTGCATGTGATTACCAAACCTCGACACGACGGCGGCCACAGCAATTTTTTACGGCGGGCAGTCGCCTCGCTCTCATTCGCGGTAATTGTTATAACCTGATAATACTCTATTAGGTCAGTTTCTCGGAAAATGATCCCAACATCCGGCGCGATGCCGCGCCTTCGGTAATAGCCTCAAGACCTTGCGAATGGCCGGTTTTGTGCGTCCATACGTCAAGTTTTATTGCAGAAAAACTTGACATGTTTTTGAGGTGAGCCGATACTCTCGGCATGGGAAGAGGCGCCACACCGTCAAAGGGCTCAAGCCAGGTCATGGCTTTCGTCCGCCGGCAGATCGAACGCGGCGGCGAACGGCTGTGGCGGCTTGACGACTTCCGGGACCTGCCTTTCGCGGCAGTCGCGCAGGCCCTCTCGCGCCTGACTCGGCAGGGGCGGATTGAGCGCCTGAGCAAGGGCGTCTACTACAGCACCCGGCAGACGGCCTTTGGCAAGAGCCGGCCGAACCCGGCCGCGATCCAGAAGCTCGCCTCCCGGCGCAAGAGCGTTTTCCCTTCGGGCATCGCTGCTGCCAACCTTCTCGGATTCACGACGCAGACGGCGAGTCGGAGCGAGGTTTCCACCAGCGCCCTCAGCCTGCCCCGCAAACTCGTCGGTAGCGACACAGTCATTCATACGCGCAGGCCGGAAGCATGGGCCGGCCTTTCCGAGAGCGATGCGGCGCTGCTCGATTTCCTGCGCCGCGCCGGACGCACAAGCGAGCTCTCGTCCGAAGAAACCATCCGGCGCACCATCAAGCTTTTGTCGGAGAAAGGACGCTTCGAGCGGTTGGTTAAAGTTGCGCTTTCCGAGCCCCCGCGCGTCCGCGCGATGATCGGCGCCATCGGCGAACACCTCGGGAAGAACCGCGCGGCGCTGCGCCGCCTGCGCGATTCCTTGAATCCCTTCTCGCGGTTCGACTTCGGCCTGCTGGCCGGACTGCGGCACGCCCGCTACTGGCAGGCCAAGGAGCGCCGCTGACATGAGGCTTTTTGAGCACAAGGATTTTGACCAGGCGATACTCGGGGCGGAGCAACACTTCCGCGCGCGGAAATTGCGCCCCGCGATCATCGAGAAAGACTACTACGTCACCGAAGCCCTGCGAATCATCGCCGACGCGGCTCCCGACAAGGTCATCTTCAAGGGCGGCACGAGCCTGGCGAAAGGCTGGAACCTGATCCAGCGGTTTTCGGAAGACATCGATATTTTCCTCGATCCCCGCGCCTTCGAGCCCGCCCTCGGCAAGAACGGCATCGACCGGGAACTCAAGCGGCTCCGCGATACCGTCGGCGGCCATCCCGCGCTCACCTTCGTCGCGGCGGAGAGCCAGACCATCGGCGGATTCGGGCGCAACGACCGGTTCTCATACACACAACGCTTCGGCGGCACCGGCGAAGTCGCCAACCGCGTCCTCCTCGAAGCCGGAACGGCCAGCGGCCGCGAGCCCACCACCATCGTCGAGCTGCGCTCCTATCTGGGACAGTTCCTCGAGGAAACGCGCACGTCACTGGGCGCGGACGATGAGGGAAGGTTTCCCCTGCGCCTGCTGCATTTCCGGCGGACCTTCGTCGAAAAGATGTTCGCCATCCACGGCAAAGTGGAAATTCTCAAGCGCGACAAAACGCCGCTCGGAACCTATGCACGGCACTACTACGACCTGTCTCAACTGGCGGCACAGCCGGAAGTGATCGCCATGCTGAAGTCCGGTGAATATGCCGACATAAAGAAGGATTACGACGCGATCAGCCGCGAACACTTTGCGAGAAGCTATTTCTATCCTGAAGGGATGAGTTTCGCCAAAAGTGACGCCCTGTTTCCGCCGCCGGGACTGGCCAAGATCATCAGCGTCGAATACGAGGGGCAGTGTAAGTTGCTCTGTTATGGCCCCTATCCGTCGTGGGAAGAGATTCAGGCAAGGTTTCATGAGATTCGAGATCTCTTGTAAACTCCGCGCATGATTGCGCGGATCACTCCTCGAAGGAAGCGAATAATGAACCTCCCTCTCCCGACGAGTTTTGAAAAGGCTGCATGGCGTTTCAGCAGCACGAGAGAAGGGACGCCATGTGCAAGACGGCAACCTTCCTCGTCAATGAATTTTGCGCCCACCCTGCCGACATCGCCGATAGTCTTGGCGTCCTACTGCTCATCTGGAACCAAGCCTTTTACAGGTACGGGCGAACGATGATCGCGGTATGAATGTCGATGCTGATGCCGACGATGATGATCATGATCATGATGATGGCCATGGCCGGGGCGATGGCGGAGGTGGTCGTGCTGCTGGTGGTGATCGCGGTGTGCGTGGCGGCTGATGATGGTGCCGTCGTAGTCGGCAGCGGTCATTTGCGGGCAGGAGAAGGGTGGTCTAAGTCCGAAGCTGTGCCCAATGGAGTGAGAAGGAACGGAGAAAATGGAACAAAACAACTCTCATCAGTCAAAGCGAGAACTGGAGCTACGGCCCGGGAAGAGCAGTGGAGGCTGGCTCGCAACTCGAAACTGGAAGAGCGCAACACGCATATGCGCGGATAAGCCCAGGGTCTGTGTGAGCTTGTGCTCGGCTGCGCGCTGAGGGGGGGAGTCATCGCACATCAACAGTCTCTAGATGGTGCCCCGAACACAAAAGTAAAAGAAATTCGTCCTTAGTGCGTCGGCCCTCTAATACTTGCAGAACTGCTTCGACAATCACCTTGTTGGTGAGAAGAGTAACTCCATTGTTGAAGGAGTTTTGGACTGCAGTCCCGACGAAAGAGGGTTTCCCTACTGTAACAAATGTTCGAGACCTGACTGCGCTTGCTCGTCTTACACTCAACTTGGATGTTCCCTTTCTGCGTCTCGATCAATAAATCTGCGCAGCCTTGGATTTTCTTGTTGTCAAGGAGCTTGACACTTAGCGAAATGGACCGAAGAAGATTGTATACTGCCACCTCGAAATCCGTCCCCATTGACTTGTAGACTGCTTCTACGGCCGCTTTCGTCGAAACCCTTTCTCCTCGACGGACATGTTCTGGGAAAAGAGACAATGAGCTCGCTTCCAGGTATTTGACGATTGCTTGCTTGAGGTTCTGAACCTGTTCATTCTCTTTTATCGTTTTAACAAGGTCCGAATCCGAAGCCTCAAGAACTTTGGTGAGGTCGTCTAATCCCTGTTCGACCAGCGCCTGCACTTTGCCTCTTCCGATTCCGGAGAGGGGCACTCCAACCGAACTGTGATTGCGGATTACCTCCATCAAAGGAACTCCGCCTTCGGTCACGCCGTAGAGGAGTCGTTTCCTTAACATAGAGAGGAAGTGGCCAAGGGGCGGACTTATCTTCAGTTGGGGCAGTCGAGCGAACGCCACCGCAGCATCCAACATCCACGCTAAATGTTCCGCAGAACCTCTGATGTTGCCTTCCCTTAGGTTCCTGAAGGGTCCACAGATTTTGTTGTAAGCCGAGCCTCGCGTCCACTCCGACAGAACCCATGCCGTCATCAAAGTTGCGTCGGGGTCGTCGGGGTGCTCGAACCTTCGTATGCGGCAGATAGCTCCTCGTTGGTCATAGAGGAATTCCTTTGCCCTATAGTCCCAGTAGAGAAGCCCGGCTTCCGTCTGACACTCCAGGAATGCATGTAAAACCGGCGACAGAAGGCTCCCCTCGTTCTTCCCGGTCGAGGTAACGAAATCATCCACCACTTTTAAGCGCTCGATGATTCGAGTGGCGGTCTCGGGCTCGATGTTTTTCTGAGCCGTAATCCGTCCTTTGTCGGTGGCCCTGTATTTTCCTTGCTTGGGCTGGAATAAGAAGCCATCGTCTTCCAGTTTTCTCAAAACCCTCTGCACCGCGTCAATGCGTGCTGCTAAGAGTCCGGGGTTTTTTTCTTCAGAAACAGTTCCGAACAAGGATTGTCTGAGGAAAGTCTGAACTTCATCCACGGTAGCCGCAACTTGAGAGGCGACCAGATTCACGACAAGAAATGGAAGGGAAGTGTCTTCAAGGGCGGATACTACGGGCTCCACTCTCTCTGATAAATAGTCGTTCATCCGTTGACGATCCTTGGCAGAACGACAAAGCAGAATGGACGTTCCACCAGAGTCCTTAAGTCCTCTGCGGCCTGCGCGCCCTGCCATGTTTATGTATTCCCGTTGATCAATATACGAGTCAAGCTACCGCCGGTAAACGTCGTCGAAAACGACGACTGCTATGGGAAGATTTACACCTTGGCCGAGCGTGGTCGTCGAGTACGTCACCAGAATGTCGCCTTCTCTGATTTTTGCCTCCAAGACCTGCCGTTCTTCCATCGATAGGTCACTGTGATGGAAAGCGATTTCTCCCTCCACGACTTCCACCAGGGACCGACCAGTGGGCCCGCCCTCAGACACAAAAAGAAGGAGTTGCTTGAGCTGTTGAACCCCTTTCCTGATAACAGATGTCGATTTGCGGGTTGCCTCCCGATGCGTTCGTGCGAGCTCTTCAGCTCTTTGTTTGGTCATGCAGAACACGACAATCGGTGTTTTCTTTTCTGCCAGAAGATGTTGAACGATTTTCAAAGAGTCAATGCTGCCCGTAGGATTGGGTCGCTCATTTAGGTCTGTCTGGCCCACACCAAAAACTTTGGAATAGACGGTCGATGCAGTCCAGACCTCCTCAGTTAGAGGAATGTCTCTGCCAGTAATCCTGCACACGTCGGCTTGAAGCCATTTGGCTATATCCTCCGGATTGGCAAGAGCAGCCGAGAGTCCGAGCATTTGGATCGATGGGTCCTGGACGCGGACAGTTGTCATTAGCGTTTCCAGGGTCAGTCCACGCACGCGCTCCCCAAGCGTCTGTACCTCATCAACCACGACAAGGCTGATGTGCTTGAGGAGTCCGGGATTCTCTTTGAGGATGGAGTAGAACTTTTCGTATGTTGCAAACGTGACTTTGCACTGACTCAGGTTTTCGTCATCGAATTCACGATCACCCGTGGTGATGCCAACCCTCATTATGGGTTCATGCCCCTGTGTCCAGAACCTACGGAATAGTTCGTATTTCTCCTCGGCTAGGGCTTTCAGTGAAACAAGATAAAAGGCCCCTTTCGCATTGAGCGCATGCTGGACAGCGGCCAGCTCAGCGCAGAGCGTCTTACCGGAGGATGTAGGAGCCGCGATAATCAGGTTCCTTCCTTTGAATAGCCCCTTAGCGACGGCAAGTTGTTGGATGGGATTCAACGAAGCGAACCTTCGTTCTTCAAGAACATCGATTACGCCTTGCGGAAAGCCGTACTTACCGAGACTTCGAATTGGGGACTCTTCTGATGCCGCCTTTGTTTGCATAGTTGTTGCCTTCAACGTAATTATACTTCTGGATGCCAAGCTCGGGAGCGGATGCCTACACCATTAGTTTAGGTTCTACTTCCACTAGCATCTACGATCCTATCCGCTATGGTTTTCTCCTCAGCGAACTGTTCACAATCGCGAGTCGTAATCCGTGGCGATGTACCCAATAAAACTCGAGAGCCGCCATTCGCATTCCCTCGCGGCAACCGGCTCGCTCGGTTTCTGACTTGCGCCAGGGCGTGCAGGTCGGTTCCGTTGTTAGTTGCTGTTCGATTACCTTCTCAAGCTTTTCAAGGTCGGTGATTCCATCCCTGAATTGTGCTTCAAGCCGTGCCCGTGTGATGTTATGCGCTTCGATCCGGGCCAAGCGATACTGCTGAAATTCCCGATTCATTGTGCGATCTCCTTTTATTGGGGTTAGTACGGCAAAAAATTGCGGCTGGTTAACGCAATTTTTTTGACAAAATTTTGGAACGCATACGTGTGAATAGGGGGCACGCTGAACACGTGCCCCCCTCTAGATTGTCAGTGGGTGAGAAACAGCCTCCCGTCAGGATTGAATATTTTGCGCAGGGCGATCCTAGCCTGGCGGAGATTGCGATGTACATCTCGACTCTCGAGTCCCATAGCTTCGGCAATCGCCTCAACATTGAGAATCGGCCTACGTCTCCTTTGGTGCTCCCATTTGTCGGGGTCACCTGCCGCCCTGTACGGATGCTCTTTCAGGGCGAAATCCGGGCCGAGAGCCGCAATGCATTGAAGCGTCGCCCGAACCGGAGGGTACGAGTGCGGGAAACTGGTTACCTGCTCCAGGAGTTCCGTCGCGATCATCTCCTCCTCCACTGTGTTGCGAAAGGGCCTTCTCTGAGTACGGATTGCTCTGACATCTGCGACTGCGCGAATGTCACTGTTTTCCTGCCTGGCGAAGTAGCCTTTCAGCATCCCACAATACAACGCACGGAGGAGATAGCGCCGAAATGCGTTGGGCATAGGGTTGAGTGTGACGTTGCGCTGGAACATGTCGATCGCCGCTGCGACTGCACCGTCGTACATCAATTCAATCTGCCAATCAGACGGGTAGAAAAATAGCTTCTGCGCTTTCCGGTGTGCTGCCTTCTTTGCGAAGGGGAGCGTGCAAGCGAGAAAAAGGTCGAATGCATTCGGGTGGTTGCGGTCGTAACGGTAGGCAACTTCCGCAATGTCGAAGCGAAGGTCCTTGTCTCTTACGACGAATAGATGGTGCAATAAGTCCGACATTTGTACAGCGTCTAGCGGTGGAATTTTCTTACTTCCGAGCAAATCACTTATGGTGTCAAGCATGGTTGGTGTATCTCCTTTGGTTTGAAGAATTTGGCCTTCGCAGGCCAATAAAAAACATTCGTTTCACGGGAGCGAAGATTGAGCGTAGGGAGGCGCTGTCAATCCCCGGAGCGCAGCGGAGCCACAGGGCGCGGAAGCGAGCACGGCGCGGGTTTTGGGTATGCGCCGCGCAGAGCTGCACAAGCGGGATTGACAGGAGGAGCCGACCGGAGCTCCAGGCTTCGCATGAAACGAATGTGCGGTGGGGGGATCAGCCGAAAGGCTGTACCTAGAAAAGGGGAAAGATTTTGAGCGACTCGGCTTTTATACTTGCCGGTCCGCGGATGCGGTTGCTTCTGCTAAAGGGTCCGCGGCATTCTGGAGGTAAGTTTACGGGCAGATTAGATATTCTTTTGCTTTAGGTCAAAGATCAGCGCTGGAGCGCTCTCTCCTTTGTGGTTCGGGTCGGATTGAATCATTGCGATTTGCCGGGATTCCTCCCAATCGAAATGACAAACGATGACCTTGACTCTCAGAGAGCCGTCCTCGGCCGCACCGCAATGGATAAGAACGGAGTGCCAGATTTCCTCCGTCCCGTCCCTTCGGATACGTTGACCGATCTTGACCGAAAGCGATTCGGTGCCGACGTGCAACTCGCCCGCGGCGCCAGCGTTGCAGTGAACCTCGAACTTACGCGCGTCCTTGACGCCGAATACATCCATCTCCTGTTCCACGAAAACCTCCGGCGAACACAGTCCCAGAAATTTACTGACCCTTAGGTTTAACAGCAGAGGGACGAATTTTGAATCTCAGTAATCGCTCAGTCGATCCTGCGACCATGAGCTGTTCGAGAGCCCATTCCAACATCACTTCTCCGATATTCCCGAGCGTTCGCTTTTCGCGCGCCGCGTACGCCTCCAATTCAAGTCGGAGGGCCTGGCGGACCCTGAGACTGAGTGGTGCCTTCCATTCGCCCATACATTCCACGTCTTACAGCTTCAGCAATGCGTCTATGACCTTTTCGATTTTCCTGCCGTAGCTGCTGAGTTTGTACACTCGTCGACGCTGCACCGGTGACAGCCTTTCTTCATAAATCACAACTTCCTCGATATGCGCTTCATCATCCTCTTTGGCCCCCAGCAACTTTCGTTCGAGCATCGCGTCACCCCGAGCCAAGATCTTCATATGGGCAGCGCGAACCCTGTGATGTTCGGCCATTAGAGCGTAGTAGGCGCGTGAAATGTTGCGGTGCATCAGAACCCTATCCTTTCCTTGAACGCTCGTTAAGTCTTCCCGTGCGAGTGGGCGAGAACGCGTGAGCAATATAGCGAGATCTTGCCGTCGCATACTGTGGTCGTAGCTTTGTCGATTCTGCGCGTTGCACGAAACAGAATGTCAATCGGCCTGCGAATGGGGCATACCTGCCAACGGCTTCCTCGTAAGTACTTCGCATCATGTGTTCGAGTGCAGCCGCGGACAATCCCCGTTCCTTGCGAACCGTCTCCTTAACTTCGTTGTACCGCTGCGTGATGCGGTCGTCTCCGGGATAGCCCGCAGGGTCTTTCCGTTTTTTCATGGCTTCTGCCGCATTGAGCGAGCGTAATTTCCATCCGGATTCCGAGGAACGGGCACGGGTCGTTGGAGCAGCTTCTCGGTACCCCCGGCTTCTCGTAACCGCTCGGTTGCCCACTCAATTAGAATCTCTCCGAGGTTGCCGAGCGTCCTGCGCTCCCGCTTTGCTATGGTCTCCAACTCGCAGCGTAGTTCGTTGCGAATGCGGAGACTGAGCGGCGCTTTCCATTCACCCATTTGGCTTCTTCTTGATGCGGAACTTGAGCAGCCTCTCCGTGCTGCCCGCTGCCTTCAGTTGCTCGAATGCCCATTCCATGAGCACTTCACCGAGATTTCCCAACTTCCTTTTGTCACGGGCAGCGTACTCCTCCAACTCACGGCGTAGTTCCTGACGAACACGTACACTGACCTGTGCCTTCCACTCACCCATTTTCGCCCTTTTCAAAATCCAAGAGTTTGTCGGTCAACTCGCCGGCCTCGATGCCAAGACCCTTCGTCAAGTTGTTCATCACGGGAGAGATGTCGAACACCCTGCCTCGTTCGATGGCGAGGATGGCACGAAGCGGCAGTTGGGCTTTCTTGGCGAGTTGTAGCCTGCTCATGCCCCGCCGCTCCCTGAAGAACTTAACGGCTTTCGCAAGCGCCCTTCCCATGCTTTCGGCATCGCCGTCAGTCCATTTGGCGGCAAGCTCCATGTCTTCCTTAGTGGGCATCTTCTT
>WNFC01002780.1_pt1 | contig 29423 bp, 28 predicted proteins | sample 5400541 | NCBI WGS metagenome assembly WNFC01 (sample SAMN13153342, study PRJNA577476) | soil metagenome | isolation source: 120 cm saprolite under Douglas fir tree site 2 hole 2 replicate 1 | place: USA:California | collected 2015-04-18
TCCGAGAACGTACCCGGATTCGGAAGCGCGATCTTCCGGTTGCCGAAGTCGGCATAATGGCAGAACCGGTTCGGCTCGAACTTGTCGGGCTGGATGCGGGGGTCGGCCACGAGGTACCCCTTGAGGACGCCCAGTCCGTAGCGCTGGGGACTCGAGGGCGAGAAGAACGCGAGCATGTGCATGCTGTGGCTCGGCAGCCCGCGCAGCGCCACCACCGTGGACTCGCGCGGTGCCATGTGAGGGCTGAACGCCTGGCCTTTGCAGCGCATCAAGTCGCTGCCGATGTAGTCGCCGGAGTCGCGGCCGAAGTACCCGCCGGGAACGGTCCCCTTGTACCCGAGCGAGTCCAAAATGAACGTCCGCACACCCGTCGTGTCGCCGGAGGTCGGGAAGTTGATGAAGAACGTGTAGTCCGAGGTGGTGTCGCTGATCGTGAAGTCGAACCAGTCGGCCCGCGAGACCCCGCGCGGCGTTTCTTCGAACGCGAGCGCGGGGTTCAAGAACAGGACGGACGGGAGCTGCGTGGGCCAGGGGCCGCCAAGGTCGAGGTTGATCTTGGCGGGAATCGTATCGTTCGGGTCGTAGATATCCCGGGGGAGGATCTTCGTGACCGAATCGGCGAAGCCGAACACACCGGCGCCGAGGTAGAACAGACTGTCCGAGGTCGCGGGCGGGGGCACCCAGTAGGAGACGCGTCCCTCGCCAGTCACTTTGTTCCGCGTGGCGGAGAACGGGTACGGGATCAGGGTGACCCCCGCGAGACTCGTCAGGAAGAGGCTGTCCACGCCGATGCCGTAGACCTTCGCCAGCTCGCCATAGCGTACGATCCGCGGCCGCACACTGTCGATCTCGAGTGGGTTGGCGACTCTGATGGCGAGGTTGCCCTGGCGGGCCTTGTCGAAGTTGGCGGCGCGGGCGACGATGCCCGCGCTGCCGCTGTTCACCCCGGTGACGGTCGCCGAGCTACCGGTGTCCCGCTGCACGGTCGCGAAATTCGGATTCGCGGTCGACCAGGCGAACACGACATTGGGCACGACCAGCGTGTCCTTCCCCACAACCCGGACCGCCCGCGCCTGCACTTTCAGCCGCTCGCCGCGGAGCAGGAATGTCCGGGGCGCCGTCACAAGCACGAAGACGGACGGGCTCTGATCGGTGGGGAAGTTACAGGTCCACCCCGCCAGGAGAGCGGCGCAGACGGCGAGCCAGCGGGAGCGATACGCTGCAGGCATGCGAGAGTATCTCAAGAGGGGACGCAGCCAAATGTATAACGCGCCCTACCCCGGTGCCAACCGCGCCTGCAGCAGGGTGTTGCGCGTATCTACAACCGCCCCCGCCGTTTGAGTTCCAAGTACTGGGCTACGACCGCTTGGGCGGCCCGCGCCGGCGGCACGTCTACGACGATGACGCCCGAGCGACGCATGTGGGCCAGCGCTTCCTCGCGCGCATGCAGCAGCTCCTCGGCCGCCGCTTTCCGAAACGCACCGCGAGCCACGGGCGGCCGCAGCGCGGCGACGGCGTCGAGTTCTGGATTCCGCAGCGTCACGGCGAGCGGCAGGTGCCGCGGGCGCAGTGTGGCGACGTTGGCGACGATCGCCTCCGAGGCGAAGCGGTCGATGACATCGGTGAAGATCACGGTGAGGGCGCGCTTGCGGTTGCGAACCGCGAGGTAGCGGAACGCTCCCGGGTAGTCGGGCTCGACCAGCTTGGGGGAGACGCCGGCGAGGACGTCGAGCACCTGCTTGAGTCCGCGCCGCCCGCGCTGCGGCGCGACGAAGTGCTGGACGCCGTCGGCGAACACCATGATCCCCACGTTGTCGTCGCGTTGCGCGGCCGCATACGCGAGCTCGAGCGCCGCCTGCACCGCGTAGTCCATGCGGGCCACACCGCCGGCGACCTCCGCTGTAAGCAGGCGGCCGGCATCCAGCACTAGCATCACCTGCTGGCGCCGCTCGGCTTCATACTGTCGCGTGATCACCTTGCGGCGCCGGGCCGTCGCTTTCCAGTCGATGTGGCGGAGGTCGTCGCCCGGCACCCATTCGCGCAGGCTCTCGAACATCCGCCCCTCGCCCAACCGGCGGACTGGCTGCCGGCCCAGCTCGCGACGCCGCTGCGCCTGCGCCACCGACGCGCGCAGCCGCATCGACACGAGCGGCGGGTAGACCGAGACGGCCCACGGCAGCGGGATGGAGGAGCGGCGGACGCCCAGTCCCAACGGCCCCACGCTGTCCAGGAAGAGGGCGCCGGCGGTTTCCTTCCCACGACGCACCGGCACGACCCTCAGGAGCTGCCGGGCCACGGCCCGTGCGGGGATCACGACTGCGCGCGCCGGCTGCAGGCCGCCGATCACGTCGGGCCGGACTTCGCGCACGCGCAGTCGGGCGGGCCGGCCGGCATCGTTGGTCCAACGGTAGGCAACCGCGCCGGTGTGGCCGAGCGAGTAAGCCGGTGGCGCTTCGCGCTCCACGCGAACGCTGGCTCCCAGCCGGGGAGCGAGGCGGGCGTCGACCCAAATCGCGACGACTAGCGCCACGTCCGCCATTAGCATCGCGTCCAGCGCCCACCCCACCCAGAACCCCAGCAGTCCCAGCACGGCGAGCGCCGCCGCGGCCGCCAGGGCGCGCCGCGTGCACAGGATCACGCGGTGGGCACCTCGGTCTTGTCGAGGATCGCCTTGAGCGCCGCGTCGGCGGTAACGCCCTCGAGCTCGAGCTCGGGCGCGACGTTCACGCGGTGACGCAGCACCGACGGGGCGAGCCGCTTCACGTCGTCGGGGACGACGAAGTCGCGCTCGTCGATCAGCGCCGACGCGCGCGCCGCCTTGAGGAGCGAGACTCCCGCCCGCGGGCTCGCCCCCAGAGTGAGCGAGGCTGCCTCGCGGGTGGCGCGGACGATCGCCGTGATGTAGGCGGTGATCTGGGGCTCCACCCGCACCGCCTCCGCGGCGCGACGCAGCGCCTCGAGCCCGTCGCCGTTCGTCACCGCGGTCACACCGTAGGTCGCCGGGCGGTCGGCTTCGAAGCCCTCGACGTATCGGGTGAGAATCCCCTGCTCCACGGACGCGGGCGGGTAGCCGAACAGGGCTTTCAACATGAAGCGGTCGAGCTCGGCCTCGGGGAGCGGGTAAGTGCCCTCAAACTCCACCGGGTTTTGGGTCGCGAACACGGTGAACACGTCGGAAAGGGGGTGCGTCTGACCGTCCGCTGTGACGGTGCGCTCCTGCATCGCCTCGAGGAGCGCGGCCTGCGTCTTGGCAGGCGCGCGGTTGATTTCGTCGGCGAGCACGAGGTCGGCGAAGATCGGTCCGGGCCGGAACGTGAACTCCTGCGATGACCCGCCTGGCCCGGCGAGGATCGAGATCCCGGTGATGTCCGCAGGCATCAAGTCGGGAGTGAACTGAATCCGCTGGAACTTCACGTCGAGCGCCAGCGCCAGCGTGCGCACGAGCAATGTCTTGGCGGTCCCGGGGACGCCCTCGAGCAGCACGTGCCCGCGGGCGACCAGAGCGACGAGCACATCCCGGGTGGCGTCGTCCAGGCCGAGCACCACCCTGCGGAGCGCTTCTAGGATACGGCGCGCGTCATGCGCGGGTGAAGTTCCTCCCACACGTCCTCCACGGCTTGGGCGGCGGCGAGCACGCGCTCGGGCCCACCCGGGTGAGTGATGATCTGTTGCAGCCGCCGCACGGCCGCGCGGCCGCGGGGCGTGGGGGTCGCGAGCTCGAGGGCGAGCAGCCACTGGCGCGGGTCCCCGGATGGCGCGTAGCCGCCGCGGCTAAGCCGGCGGCGCAGCCCGGAAACGATGAGGCCGACCGCCGTCTCGACACCCGCCGCCCCCTCAAGGCCGGCGGCGAGCGCCTCTAGGTGCTCGAGCGGCGAGCGGCGCCGTCGCTCGATGACGGTCAGCGCCGGCCCGAAGCGCACGGCGGCTGCGGCCAGCCCCACAAGCGCCACCGCCACGACCTGCAAGATGGCCCACCCGCCCGGGGAGCGGGCGAGCCATCCCAGCACCGCGCCGCTGATCGAGCCCTCGCGGCCGTAGCCGTGATGGTACTCGTCCCAGCTGACCCGCCCGCGCCTGGCTGGGGAAGCGGGCGGCAGCAGTAGCGGGGTCACTACGAGGGGCACGTCGCTGTCGCGCCAACTGCGGTTGCGGAAGTACTCCGGGTCGGCGGCAAGCACCGCCCGGCCCCCGCCCCTGTAGCGCAGGCGCACGATGATCGGCCGGCCAGCATGGGGGAAAGGAGGGCCTGCGACGAGCAACACTTCCTGCCCGAGCGCGGCGAGCGCGGGGCAGCCGCCCTCCTTGCGCAGCTGACCGATAGCACGCCAGCGAGGTGCCGAGTCCTCGGGCCCGGTCTCGCGTGGCGCGAGATAACGTGTCGCGGGGGGCAGACGCAAATCCAGTTGCGACACGGGCGACACGACGGCCATGCTGTCCACCTCGTCCTGCTTGCGGCTCTGCTTCGACTGCCATCCGAGGCAGTCTGTGATGCCGCCGGCGTTCCCCGCCGCCAGCACGGCGCCTCCGTCGCGCAGGTACCTCACCACCTCCTCAAGCTCTGCGGGCTGAAGCTGGAGGCTTGGGCCGATCAGCACTAGGAGCCCCGGTCGGTGGGGAGCGTCACGCGTGAGGTTGAAGAGCGCTGTGCGACGCCGCTCGACGGGCTGGCCCAGTCGCACCAGCACGTCGTACAGCGCTTTACTACCCCCCGGCCCCGCGAGGAAGGTGGACGGCAGCTCATTCTCAGGGGTGGGTTTCGGGCTGCGCACACCCGCGAACACCGCGACGCTCACCGCGACGGCGAGCAACAGGGCGAGCCAGAGCTCAATGCGGGAGAACATGCTGCAGCACCAGCTGCGCGTCGTCGCCGAAGTCGCTGTAGCCCGTCGCGTCACACGGCGCGGCGCCGAAGACATGCCGGTAGAGCCGGGCGACGAGCCCGGTCAGCGTGGCGCGGCCCGCCGCATCCAGCGCCGCCTCACCCGCATACTCGGCGGGTGTCTTGGACGGATGAAACTGCAAGGCCCGCGCACGGTCGAGCTGCAGGATAACGGCGGTGAAGCGGTGGGCCAGCGCCTCGGCGAAGCGACCGGAGCGGGCCAGCTCCTCGGCGCGCCGCAAGTGGGCGCCTGCGTCCTCTAGCTGCAACCCGGGAGCGACCGGCGCTGGCCTGCCGGGCTGGACGGTAGAGCGGTAGATACGCCAGGCCAGGTACCCGAAATGCACCAGGATGCTCAGGAGCACGACGATGGCGACCCACAGCAGCAACTGAAAAACCGTGTGGTGCGTCTCGTCCATCCGGTTGAGCCAGGCTAGCAGCGTGTGGAGCCAGTGACCCAGCCACTGCAGCGGGTGGCGGCGCGGCACCCAGTGGTATTCCGGCCGCGCAAACACCTCGCCCACTGCGCGACGCACCGAGTCGGCCGAGATGCCCTGAAGGAGCGCGTCCGCGCTCAGATGATCCCCAGCTGCTGCCCGAGGAGCTGGAGATCGAACCCCTCCCGCCGGACGCGAAGATCATAGTACAGGAGGGTGAAGACACACGGCAGGATCGGCGCGAGCACGATTGGCAGGAGCGCCGAGACGACGACTACCGCCGGCTGCAAGGCCGGGTTCGACAGTGCGGCATAGCCGCCGATGCCCCCGACGAACGCCGAGGGAACGACATTGGCGATCAGATAGGCGATGATGCCGAGGCCCAGCAGCTTCAGCTTGAAGTTCCGGGTGAGATCCCAGGACCGCCCGAACGCGTCGAACGAGCTCGACAACTCTTCCAGGACGATGACAGGCGTCGTGAGCCCGTAGCCGCACGCGACGTAGATCACGAACCACGTCAGGGTGCCGCCTCCCGCGAGTGAGAGCAACACGCTCACCGCAGTTCCCCCGACCTTGCCCAGCGTCGCCAGGACGCCGATGACCAGCGCGCCCGCGACCGCGATCATGAAGATCAACAAGGCCTTGCCGACGGCGACGAGGAACAGCGGAAGGATTCTCGTCGCGCCGAGCGACAGCGCCTCCCCGAGCGTGGGCTCGCGCCCCAAGTAGGAGGCCGAAATGATATGGATCGACCCAGCCGTGAGCAGCAGGCTGGCGAGCGTGTATGCCACGGCCACAAAGAGGACGACGAGGATACCGACCAGCAGGTGATCTTGCATGACGCCGACCATCTGCTCAGGTCCGCTGCCCATGAACCGAAGCCGCAGGTACACGGCGAGGGCGACCGGCAACCACATGACCGCCACGCTCAGCTTGAGGAAGAGCCCGAAGTGACGGCTGTACAGGGTAAAGGCCCCGTCGAGAACCTCTCCCATCTCCATGGGCTTGAGGTCGGCCATGCGCTCGCTCCGTGCGGAGGACGGCGATAAGATGAGGACGTGAGCGAGTCCCCGCGAGTCCTGCACCCCCCTCCCCCCGGCCCCCCCCAGCCACCCGACCTGCGGCAACGTCACGGGGTCGAGACACCGGAGCACGTGGAGCTGCAGTTCGAGTTGGCGGGCGTCGGCTCGCGCGCCGCCGCCGCCGTGCTCGATACGCTCCTCCTTGGGCTCTTCCAGGTGCTGGGCTTGCTGCTCCTCGGACTCCTGATCGATGTGCAGAGCGAGGCGGGGAACTGGGCGTTCGCGATTCTCTTCCTCGTCTTCGGTTTCACGTTCCTGTTCGTTTACTACACGCTATTCGAAGGCCTGAACAGCGGGCGGACGCCCGGTAAGATGGCCCTCGGCATCCGGGTGGTCATGGACTCCGGCCGTCCCGTGACATTCGGCGCCGCGGTCGTGCGGAACTTGCTGCGCCTCATCGATTTCTGGTTTCCGCTTGCACCGCTTGTTCCGGGGATGCTGTTCGTGTTCCTGACTAAAAGTAACAAGCGCCTCGGCGACCTTGCGGCCGGCACGGTGGTGGTGCGTGATCATCCCACCGAGTGGGCGCTCGCCGCGGTGCCGTCTCCCACCGCCCCCCACGCCCGACTTCCTGGCGGCACTGCACCCAGTGAGGAGATCGAAACCGGTCCGCCGGAGCTCTCCGACGACGAATTCCGGTTGCTCGACCGCTTTCTCGCGCGCATGAACGATCTCACGCCCACGGTGCAGGTCCGGATGCTGGTCGAACTCGCCCGCCGGTTCGAAACGCGCGTGCCGCGCCGCAGCACCGACCCGCAGGAGTACCTGCTCGCGGTGTTCGCGGAGGAGCAGATGCGACGCCGCAGTCGTTTCGCCACGCGGGCGGGGGCTGGACCGGGCGGCGCCGGCCGCACCACAGTCACGGCCGAGCGCTTCTTCGCCCGCAAGCGCGACGCATGGGAGCAGTTCCGCGGCGTCGCCACGCGCATCGAGCGCGCGGGGGTCGGGGCCCTGCCGCCCTCGGAGATTCCAGGGTTCGCGGCGCGCTACCGCGAGGTCGCGGCCGACCTCGCCCGCGCCCGCACGTACGGGGTGGATCCATCGATCATCGACTATCTGGAGCGGCTGGTGAGCGCGGGGCACAACGCCTTGTACCGCGCGCGTGGCCGCAACCGTCCGCCGTTGGGACGCTACCTGCTCGGGGAATTCCCGGGCGCCGTCGTCGCATCGTGGCGCTACGTCATGGTCGCCTTCCTGCTGTTCGCGGTTCCCGCAGCTGTGGGCTACGTGATGCTACGCGAGCGTCCGGAGCTCACCGAGGAGATCGTGCCCCCGACCATGGTGAGCCGGGCCGAGCAGGCAGCCGAGCGGCAGGCTCGGGGCGAGGGATACGCCCAAAGCCCAAACGAAGAGCTGCCGGTCATCGCCTCGCTCATCATTACCAACAACATTATGGTCTGCTTCTGGGCGTTTAGCGGCGGCCTGCTCGCCGGCCTGTTCACCCTGTGGTCGCTCGTCTTCAACGGCCTGAGCCTCGGGATGGGGTTCGGCGTGTTCGCCAACCATCACGCCGCGGGCTACCTCGGCACGTTCGTCGTGGGCCACGGCTTCCTCGAGCTGACCGCCATTTTCATCTCCGGCGGCGCCGGGTTCCGGCTGGCGCGAGCGTTGATCGCCCCGGGGGACCGCACGCGCAGAGACGCCCTGGTGCTGGAGGGCATGATCGCGGTGCGAATGATCGGCGCGGTGATCTGCCTTCTGGCCCTCGCCGGCGCGATCGAAGGGTTGCTGTCCGCCAGCGACGCGCCCGCGGAATACAAATACGCGACCGGCGCGCTATCAGCGGTGCTCCTCACATTCTATTTCGCCAACGGTTGGGCGTACTGGCACCAGAGCGTTCCGCGCGACGCGACGTTAGACCGGTGGGGCGATCCCCAACTGTCCGCCTAGTATCTCGAGATCGAACCCTTCCTTGCGGACCCGCAGATCGTAATAGAAGAGCGTGAACACACAGGTGAGCAGTGGATAGAAGAACAGCATCATGATCGCCAGCAGCACCACGCTAGCCGCCTCGAGCCCTCCACCGCCGAGCCCCGCTGCAACGCCTCCAACGGCGGCCGCGCCGAACACCAGCGCAAGGAGAAGCGTCACGGATACGACCCACAGGACGAGGGCTTTTCGCTTGAACCCCTTGGTCAGGGCCCAGGAGCGCCCCAGTGCCTCGGTAGACGAGCGCAGCTGCTCGAGGGCGGCCACCTGGCCGACGACCGAGTAACCGCAGAACACCACGATGCCTGGAACCACCAAGGCGAGCGTCGCGAGTCCGGCGAGGAAGCCGCTTGCGAGGGTTGCGCCGAAGATGACCCCGAATTTGCCGCCCGCGAAGCGCAGTGCCTCGCCGAGGCGCGGAGCGCGGCCCAGATAGGCCCCGGACACGGCGCGTACCGTCGCGCCGGTCACGAACAGTTTGCCGACCGCGCTCAGGAGCCGCTCCAGCAAGGCCAGTCCGGGATGGGCCTCGCCGCCACCCGACAGGTCCACATAAACGTCGAGCGCTGCGGGCAGGCCCTGGCAGGCCACCGCAATGCTGAAGAACAGCCCGAAGTGACGCCGCAGCAGCGCCAGCGAGCCATCTAGGATCTCGCCGGTCGAAAGCGGTCGGAGCTCGAAGGTGGCTACGACGACCTCCTTCAGCCGAAAAAGTGACGCGGCGCGGCTGGCCAGCGCCACCATCGCGGATTGAAAAACATCAAGTGGCGAGGAGGGCCCCACCACCTCGCCGCCGGGCAGAACAGCGGGCGATGCCGCCGGCTCACCCGAGCGACAGCAGGATCTCGCGCATCCGGCGCGCCAGAACCTCGATCTGTTTCAGGGTGGAGACGGTCTCCTCGTCATACTTGTCCTGATTCAGGAGCAGGAGCTGGGTTTCCGCGAGGATCGCTGAAAGCGGATTCGACAGGTCGTGCCGCAGCCTAGCCAGTCTGTCTGCGATGTGCGGATCGGCCATCACAGCAGCGAGCGGTACAGATCGCGCAGATGATGGTCCCGCAGGTCGCGCACCGACTGCCACAGGTCCTGCTCCGAGGTGGCGCAAAAGATCTCCGCCGTCGCGCGCTCGTGCTCGGTATCCTCGGCCCCGAACAGGATGCGGCCGCGCCAAATGCCGTCCTCGGCGCGGTGCACCGAGAGCCGAATGGCGATGAGTTGTCCGTCGAATCGAATCGGAGTGAGGTCGTGAACGACCGCTTCACGGGCGTCGCCGACCGGATGTCGCGCCGGTTGAGCTGGCATGCCGAGCCCTAGGGCTGGTTTGAGCAAAGATATAACGAGGCTGAGGTGGCGCAATAGGTTCCGTCGTCACGAAACCAACTCCCCACTTCCCGTCTCTAGAGGTGGAACGGCACCGCGGCGAAAGTGAGTGCGAAGAGCGCCAGCGCTCCCCAGGCAAATGGGCGGCGCGAGGGTGGTAACGGCCGATACGCGTCCAACACGGGCGGATGGCCGAGCCGTCCCCGCGAGAGCGCGAGGACCAGGAGCCCCCAGATCAACCAGCCGATCCACAGCCACCCCAGGGCGGCGAGCCCCACCCAGAAAATCCGCGCCACGCGCTGGTGCCAGCGCGGCAGCGCGGCGTACAGCACGTGGCCACCATCGAGCTGCGAAATCGGCAGCAGGTTCAGCATCGTCACGAACATCCCTACCCAACCGGCGAACGCGAGTGGGTGAACCGCGACCGCTGCTCCACCCACTCCTGCGCCGCCCACCACCAGCCGGCGCACCAGCCAAGTGATCGCCGAGTCCCCGAGCACCGTCGCCGGCTCGCGGCCGAAGAAGAGCACCATCCCGTGCAGGTCCTGCTCGAACGGGAGCACATGGCTGCGCGCGAGGCCGACCGCCAGCACGGGCAGCGCCACGAGAAACCCCGCGATGGGACCGGCGAGGCCCACATCGAACAGCTGGCGCCGATCCGATAGGAGGGTCCGCAGCCGGATGAACGCGCCCATCGTTCCGATGAACGACGGCACGAGCGGGAGGGGGATGAAGTAGGGCGGGGAGACGTCGAGCAGGTAGCGGCGCGCCGTGATGTAGTGCCCGAGCTCGTGGCACAGCAGGATCGTGAGGAGCGGGAGCGAGAACACCAGTCCAGACGACCACGCGCGCCAGAACCCCACCGTGGCCGGGACGCCCCGCAGGAAGAAGGTCCAGTATCCATCGTAGGGAACCGTCCCCACCATGACGGCGCCGGCGAAGGTGACGGTGTACAGTGTCGCGAGGAGGAGCACGGCGTGCAGCACCCAGCGCTCGCGTGGCCGGGACGGCGCTGCGCGGGTCAGGACAAGGTGGCGCCCATCCGGCTCGTCGGCCCAGTAGTAGATGCCGGGCCACTGGGCCAGCGCCCGAGCCAGCTCCCGGGACGGGCCCGCGTGTGCCGGATGTACAAGCGCATCAACGACTTCCCGGTCTCGCAGGGGGGTCGTCCGCCATGCGAGCAGGAACTGGCTCAGGTCCACGCGTGTGCTTGACGCAGAGGAAGGGGCGGCCTACTATAGACCTTCGCACGTCTCCGCATTCCCAAGATTCCACCTTCACCGCGTTCACTCCCCCGAGCCGGGGCCTTCCCGCCATACTGGAGCCGAAGCACACGTGGACATCGCTGAACTGAAGAGGAAGTCCGTCGCGGAACTGCACGCGATGGCCGAGAGCCTGAACATCACCAACTACAGTGGGCTCCGCAAGCAGGACCTCATCTTCCGCATCGAACAGTCTCTCCTCGACACCGACACCGTGCTGCGCGGGGAGGGCGTGCTCGAAATCCTTCCCGAGGGCTACGGCTTCCTGCGCAGTCCGGACTGGAATTACCTGTACGGGCCCGACGACATCTATGTCTCGCCCAGTCAGATCAAGCGCTTCGACTTGCGCACCGGCGACACCATCATGGGCCAGGTGCGACCACCGAAAGAAGGGGAGCGCTATCTCGCGCTGCTGAAGGTCGAAGTCGTCAACGGGGACGAGCCCGAGAAGGCCAAGCATCGGGTCGCGTTCGACAACCTGCGCCCGCGCTATCCTGAGCAGCGCATCCGGCTCGAACGCAAGGATGGTGACCTATCGATGCGCGTGATGGACATCTTGTGTCCCATCGGCAAGGGACAGCGCGGTCTGATCGTGTCGCCGCCCAAAGCCGGCAAGACGATCCTGATGCAGAAGCTCGCCAACTCCATTATCGAGAACCACCCCGAGGTCTACCTCATTGTGTTGCTCATCGACGAGCGACCCGAAGAGGTCACCGATATGGAGGAGAACGTCAAAGGGGCCGAGGTGATCTCCTCCACGTTTGACGAACCCGCCGACCGCCACGTGCAGGTTGCCGACATGGTGATCGAGAAGGCCAAGCGGATGGTGGAGCACGGCAAGGACGTCGTGATCCTGCTCGATTCGATCACGCGGCTGGGCCGGGCGCACAACGTGGTGGTGCCGCATTCGGGCAAAATCCTCTCCGGCGGTGTGGATGCCAACGCCTTGCAGAAGCCCAAGCGCTTCTTCGGCGCCGCGCGCAACATCGAAGGGGGTGGCTCGCTCACGATCATCGCCACCGCGTTGATCGACACCGGCTCGCGCATGGACGAGGTCATCTTCGAGGAGTTCAAGGGTACGGGCAACATGGAGGTGATCCTCGACCGTCGCATCGCCGACCGGCGCGTCTACCCCGCGATCGACGTGCAGCGCTCATCGACGCGCAAGGAAGAGCTGCTGCTCGCCAAGGAAGAACTCAACAAGATCTACCTGCTGCGCAACTTCCTCGCCGATATGCCACCGGTCGAGGCGATCGAATTCCTCCTGGAGCGGATGAAGCGGACCAAGGTGAACCTGGAGTTCTTCGCGACCATGTCCCAAGGGTGAGGCGTCGGACCGTCTGACTGACGGACCTTGACTGCTCCCGACCAATCGCCTTCCCGGCCGACCGCTCGAGCATCCGACCGTCCGAGGGCGGGTCGGTTGCTGGGTGTGGACTGGGGCGAGCGGCGCATCGGGGTGGCGTTGAGCGATGAGTCCCAGATCCTAGCCCAACCGCTCGCGACCCTCACCCGACGTGCCGGGAAGCGGTTCCCCATGTCCCAGTTGCTCGCCTATCTGGACGCCCGGCGGGTGGTTGGCGTGGTAGTCGGGCTGCCGCTCGACGAGCATGGCGCTGAAGGGGAAGCCGCCCTTGCCGCCCGGGCGCTTGCCGAAGACATCGCTCGACGCTCGGGACGACCCGTCGAGCTGTGGGACGAACGCATGACCACGGCGCGCGTGCGGCAGGCCATCCACGAGATGGGCGGCAAGATCCGTGGGCGCGCGGCCGACGTCGACGCCCTCGCCGCCACGCTGCTGCTGCAGCACTATCTGGATGCCAAGCGGGGCTCCGCGGTATGACACCGATTCCGGATCGCGGATTGGCCATTGCCGATTCCCAGGTCGGGCGCCCAATCCGTCTTCTGAAATCCGCAATCCGCAGTCTCGCCGTAGGCCTCCTGATCTCGTGCGGCGGCGGTGGGCCGCTCGCTGGGGACGCGGACACTGTGGTCGTGACCATCCCCCGCGGCGCGACGCTCGAGGCCGCGATCGATTCCCTCGCCGCACGCAATGTCATCCGCTCGCCCTGGCTGTTCGGCGCCTACGCCCGGGTGCGCGGGCTGGGTAGCGGACTGAAGAGCGGCGTATACGGCTTCCGCACCGGTGAGCGCTGGGCGGAGGTCGTCGACGCGCTGCGCAGGGGACGCGGCGCGCTCGCGCGCTTCACCCTCCCAGAGGGCTTGATGCTCACGGAGGTCGCCGACCACGCGCGGATCCAACTCGGCGTGCCGCGCGACTCCCTGCTAGCCGCGGCTCGCGACCCGGCGCTCCTGGCCAAGCTAGGGCTCGGGCCCGGCGCGACGTCGGCGGAAGGATTCCTCTATCCCACCACCTACCTCGTGCGCGTTCATCCCACCGCTCGGGAGGTGGTACGAATGATGACCGACCGCTTCCTCGCGTACTGGAGCCCGGAGTGGCAAGCGCGACTCGACTCGCTGGGCTGGTCCCGCGCGCAACTGGTGACGCTGGCTTCGATCATTGAGGCCGAAGTGCGCTACGCGCCAGATCGCGAGTACGTCTCCGCGGTGTATCGCAACCGCCTGAAACGCGGCATGAAACTCGATGCCGACCCAACGGTGATCTACGCCTACGGCCGCCGCCTGAAGCGCGTCTACGACAAGAACCTGCGCATCCGCTCTCCCTACAACACTTATCTGCACGCGGGGCTGCCGCCGGGCCCGATCGGCCAGCCGGACACCGCCAGCGTGCGGGCGGCGCTCTACCCCGCCCAAGTGCCGTTCCTGTACTTCGTCGCGCAGCCGGACGGCAAGCACATCTTTTCGGTCACGTTCGCCGAGCACCAGGCGGCGATCCGGGCGGTGCACCGAATGCGGACCGCAGCGCGCGCGCTGCGGCCTCGGGGTCACTAGCGCCGAGCACCGCTCCGATCACTGCGATGCCGGCGGCGCCGGCCCGTGCCAGCGCCCCGGCAGTGGTCGCGGTGATGCCGCCGATCGCGATGACCGGGACGCCCGTCGGCGCACGGCGCGCCACGGTGGCAAAGCCCAGGTCCCCCAGGGGCGTACCTGCGTCGGGCTTGTTAGCCGTCCGATAGCACGGCCCGACACTCCAGTAGTCGGCCGGCCACGCCTGCACGCGGTCCGCCTCGGCAAGGGATCCGACCGACACCCCCAGGACGAATCCTGCGGGGACGTGGGGGCGCAGCACGTCGAGCGGGGGGTCGTTCTGACCGAGGTGGGCCCCGGCGGCGCCGGCGGCGAGCGCTACATCGACGCGGTCGTTGACGAGCACAGGCACGGAGAGCGCCCCGACCAGCGCTCGCACTATGAGGACGATTTCGCTGGAGGGCGCCCCTTTGTAACGCACCTGGATCGCCGTGGCGCCACCGGCGACCGCGCGGCGGCACACGTCCACGACGTCGCGCCCCTTGAGAAGCGGGGCGTCCGTGAGCACCATCAACCGCAAGTCGTCAGTGAGGCCCATGAGCAAGATCCTGCGCGGATTGCGGGGCGCGACCACCGCAACCGCCAACACGAGCGAAGCGATTCTGGACGCGACGGCCGAACTGCTGCGCGCGCTGCAGACGGCCAACGGCTTCCGGCCCGAGGAGGTCGAGAGCGCCATCTTCACTTCCTCCCCCGATCTCACCGCCGAGTACCCGGCGCGCGCGGCGCGCTTGCTCGGCTGGAGCGGAGTCCCCCTGCTGGGGGCGAGCGAGGTCGCCGTGCCTCCCCCCGGCGGCTTGCCGCGCTGCATCCGCGTGCTGCTGCACTTCTACACGACCCATCCGCCGGGCGGGCTGAAACATATGTATCTGCGCGAGGCGGCCAAGCTGCGGCCGGACCGCTAGTGTCGGACGGTCTGAGAGTCGGACCATCGGACCGCGTCCCGGTGAGCGTAACCGCCAAAGGGGCCGCACGGTGGCGCGCCGGCCACCCGTGGATCTACCGGAGCGATGTCGCCGAGGAACCGAAGGGAGAGCCGGGTATCGTCCCGGTGACCGACCGCCGGGGCAAGTTTCTGGGCCAGGCCCTGTATTCGCCCAAATCCGAGATCCGGCTGCGCCTGCTTTCGACCAAGAGCGAGCCGATCGACGCGGCCTGGTGGCGGTCTCGCATCGCCGCGGCAGCCGCCCGCCGCGAAGGGATTCCGGCAACTGCGTGGCGCGTGGTGCACGCCGAGGGCGACGGGCTGCCGTCCTTGATCGTGGACCGTTACGGCTCCTCCGTCGTCGCCCAACTCTTGTCGGCCGGGCTGGAGTCCGTCCGCGACGACGTCGTGGCCGCCCTAGTCGAGGCGCTGCGACCCCATCCCGAGGGCATCCTGCTACGCCACGACGCGACGATCCGCCGCCACGAAGGCCTGGCTCTCGAGGTGGTCACCGCGTTCGGCACCGTGCCGGAAACCGTCGAGGTGAGCGAGCACGGCGTGCGCTACCTCGCCGCGCCACACGGTGGACAGAAGACCGGCGCGTTCCTCGACCAGCGCGAGAACCGTGCCCTGGTCGGCGCGCACACACGGCCCGGCGGCCGCGCCCTCGACCTGTTTACCTACCACGGCTCCTTCGCCCTGCATCTGGCGCGTCGGGCCCGAGAGGTCACGGCAGTGGACGGGAGCGCCGATGCCCTGGCGCGGGGCCAGGACAACGCGGCGCTCAACGGCCTGGCTAACATCGTGTGGCGGGAGGCGAACGCCTTTGACCTGTTGCGCGAGCTGGAACGGGAGGGTGAAGCCTACGACACCATTGTCCTCGACCCGCCGGCCTTCGCGAAGACCAAGGACAACGTCCCGCGCGCCCTCGCAGCCTACAAGGAGATCAACCTGCGAGCGATGCGGCTCCTCACCCCGGGCGGCATCCTATTCACCTGCTCCTGCTCCTACCACGTCCACCGACACCTATTCGCCGCGATGCTGGCCGACGCGGCCCGCGACAGCGGCCGCAGCCTGCAGGCCCTTGCCTGGGTCGGTGCCGCTCGAGACCACCCCGAACTGTTGAACGTGCCGGAGACGGGATACCTGAAGGGAGCGCTCTTGCAAGCCATTGACTGAACGGGCCGCCTTTACAAGGTTGCTTCCATGGCGCCCTCAACGTCCCCGAGTCCGGATCGGGCAGCACGCGTACGCCGAGTCCTGGTCGTCATTCTGGTCGCCAACCTGGCGGTCCTCGGGGTCCGGTTGCTGATCGGCATCATTTCCGGATCCATGGCCATCCTGGGCGGCGCACTCGACGCCGCCGTCGACACCCTGAACAATGTCCTGGCGCTGACCGTCGTCCGCGTCGCCTCCAAGGAGCCGGACGAGGAGCACCCCTACGGCCATGGCAAGTTCGAGACGCTGGGGGCGCTCGCCATCGTGGGGTTCCTTTCCATCACCTGCTTCGAGTTGGTGCGCGGCAGCGTGAACCAGCTGTTCGCCGGTCCCCCTTCCCCCCCGCGGGGAGGCCCGGTGACCGACCTGCAGCTGGCAGTGCTGGCCGGCACACTCGGCGTCAACGGCCTCGTCGCCTGGACCGAGCGTCGCGCCGGCACCGCGCTGGGCAGCGAGCTGCTGCTTGTCGACGCCGCGCACACACGTGCCGACGTCCTCATCACCGTCGGCGTGCTCGGCGGCGTGCTGTTCGCCCGGCAGGGAGTCTGGTGGGTGGATCCGGCGGTCGCCATCGGCGTGGCCGTCGCGATCATCCGCATCGCCTACCGGATCGTCGTCCGCACGGTGCCGGTGCTGGTCGACCAGCAAGCCGTCCCCACGAGCAGCATTCAGGAGACCGCACGAGCGGTGGCCGGCGTGAAGAGTGCCTACGGCATCCGCTCGCGCGGCCCGATCGACCTGCGCTATGCCGAAGTCACCATCGCCGTGGACCGCAACGCCAATGTCGAGGCGGCACACGTGATCGCTGACCAGGTGGAAGAGCGACTCAAGCGCGACCTGCAACTGCACGAAGTCACGGTGCACATCGAGCCGTGTTGACGACGCTGCCGCAGGAGGATCGCCCCTCTCCCCGTCCCCATGACGGCCCTCCGACCCGCCGGGCGCCCCGCTCTCTCCGACAGGAATACCAGGAGTTCATCCTGCAGCGGATCGAGGAGTACAAGGACACTCTGCCCCGCGAGGAGCTACTGGAGATCGGGGATGAGGCGGTGCGAGAGCTCGAAGCGAGCGCCCAGGATCAGTACCTACTCACCGAAGTCCTCCTGCTCGAGCATGTGGATCGCATCATCGCGCGACGGCTGCGCCTGCCGGCGTTCGGCCGCTGGCGCCAGAAGCACCGCCGGCTGCGCGAGGCGCAGCGCCAGCCGACCCACTGGGGACTCGACCCCGACAGCTCGATGGCCCGACTCGCGCCACTGCTCGAGCCTGGCGATCTCGCAGTCGTGGTCGGGGCCGCGGCGTTGCCGGTTGCGCTTTTCCTCGCCGCCCACGACGCTCAAGTCTTGCTGCTCGACCAGGACCTCGGCGCCGTAGAGAGCGCGGAGAGCCGCGCGGTGAGCGAGCAGCTCGCCGGCCGGTTTCAGGCGCTCGTGATCCAATTTGGCACCTGGGTGCCAGACCTTCTGTCCACGCTCGTCGTGCTCGACCCCGTCGCGCTCGCGCCGGCCCGCCTCCGGGACCGACGCGCACTGATCGCCGACCTGCAGGGGCGCACCCGTCCCGGCGGGCTGCACGTCATCCTTCCCACGGGTGGCCCGGGGAACCTCCAGCGCGAGGTCATACCGCTGGCCGCCGAATCACTCCGGTCCGCGTACCGCGGGTGGGAATTCGAGCCACAGAAGCGCGCCAAGCGGGGTGGCGGGGGTGGCGGATTCACGGCGACGAAGCCAGCGCGTCACGCAGACACGCGGGCGAACGTGTCAGACTGAACACTGCAGACATCCCCATCACGCGGCGTCTTCCCTAATCCGTTATCCCTCAAGGTGTTGGCCGGTTAGGAGGTGTGGCAGGAGCCTTGCTTAGGAGTGAGGGATAACGGAACTCGGAAGATCGCCATGACCAGTCTGCCGCTCATACTCGACCACGAACCTCTGGGGATCATCCTGCGCGCCGGCCAGCAGGCGCTGCGGCCCGCGAAGATCTGGGCGTATGTCTGGTGCGCCGACGGAGACGAGGACGATCATCCGCATCAGCATCTGCCGATTGATCGGAATCTGGGCTGAGCCGTCCTGCTGAGAGTCCGTGAACACGCGCGGGGCCGACTTGATGTCGGCCCCGTTGGCTTTCTAGCTCGGCGCTCCAGTCACGGCGCGACGGCTCTCACGGTCGTCGTTCGACCACCTCGAACTCCGTTGTGACCGAGTAGTCGGGGACGCCGCACAGCGAGGCTCGCGCCGTGTAGCGCCCGGGGGTTGGCGCGGCGACCTCCGGAATGGGGGCGAGATATCGCACCGCGCTCGCCATCTGTACCTCGACGCGATCCATCGGCTTGGGAGGTCGCCACGCGTCTCGCCACTGCGCATCGCCGCTGCCGGCGTGGCTCACCGCAAGGCAGAGGATGTCGGTCGAGGAGAACAGAAACACTAGCCGCGTGTCGCCCTTGTTCCGGACCGTGTAGTAGGCCGCGGCCATGACGCCGGTCGGATGGCCGGCGCTGTCCCGCCAGACGATGCGGTTCGGGACGACAGCGAGCGTGACGGTCGCATGCTGTGTGTAACTCGGATCGACCTCCTTGCGCGCCTCTCCAGGCGGCCGCACTTCCCGCAACCGAGGGGAATCCAGCGTCGCGGGCAGAAGCAGGCGACCCACCGCCTCCATGTACCGGTTCATGTACCACGACCACTGCTTCAAGTCCCCAGGCAGGGTCAGGGCATTCACGGGTCCCGTTTTGGTGGTGAGCGGAAAGGCGAGCCTGAGCTGCGGCTTCGCGGAATCGCCGGAGCCGCTCGCCACCACGAAACCAGTGAATCGCACCGAGGTGTCGGAGACCTGGAGCGAAAGCAGCACCGCCAGCAACCGCCAGCAGCGCGTTGAGCACGACTGGAACCTGCCTGTCCGGCCGCCCTTTGCAAGCCTCGCGGGACGGGGTACTTATTCTTCATGCCTACGGTCACTATCAACGGCCGGCCGCTTGCCGGCACGGTCGACCAGACGATCCTGGACGTCGCCCGCGCCGCGGGGATCGAGATCCCCACCCTGTGCTGGTACCCGATGCTCCCGACCGTGGGCAATTGCCGCATTTGCCTCGTCTCGGTGGACGGGCAACCGAAGCTCGTGCCCGCCTGCGCGACGAAGGTCGCGGACGGGATGAGCGTGACCACCGAGTCGCACGCCGCAATCGAGAATCGCAAGGGCGTGCTGCGGCTGCTGCTGGAGCGCTACCCGGCCGAGCACTTGCGCAACGGCGGCCGCGCCAGTCCGCGCAACGAGTTCGAGCGCCATGTCGTGCAGTACGACGTCATGCCCTCCGCGGTCGTGGGCCGGGACCTGCCCCTGCGGGCCGGCGACGAGCGCCCCGGCGATCCGATGATCCGCCACGACATGTCCACCTGTATCCTCTGCACCCGCTGCGTCCGGGCGTGCGAGGATATCCAGGTCGTCGGCGTCTTGGATGTCGGCTTCCGCGGTGAGCACACCGAGATCGTCGTCGGGGCCGATGGCGACCCCGACAGGGCCGGCTGCACCTGGTGCGGGGAGTGCGTCCGGGTCTGTCCCACCGGGGCGATCTTCGAGGTGATGCCGAAACAGCGCTTTACGCCGGAGCAGATCCTCCGGCCACAGCGCGTGGTGCGGTCGGTCTGCCCGTACTGTGGCGTCGGGTGCCAGGTGGACCTGCATGTCGCTGGCAACGTGGTCGCGCGAGTGACCTCTCCCGACATCGAGCTCGACACGCCGAATCAAGGCTCGACGTGTGTCAAGGGGCGCTTCGGCTACGATTTCCCCCAACACCGTGACCGGCTCACGACTCCCTACATCCGCAAGGGCTGGGTCAAGGAGCGCGGGCGGTGGCGCTGGCAGGCCGCCACCGGAACGGATCGCCGCGGCGGACCGTGGCGGTCGATCGAGGGGGAGGGCCAGGAATCCAAGCCCGGCACTGCGCCCCGCGCCACGGGGAAGTCGGTGCGGGAGCTGGGCCTGCTCGAGCGCATCGATCTGGACATCCGCGACCGGGTGGCGACACCGCCGTCATGGTACGAACCGTTCCGCGAGGCGACCTGGGAGGAAGCTCTGGAGCTGACCACTCAGGAGCTGCTACGCATCAAGCGGGAACATGGCGGCGACGCGTTGGCGTGCTTCTCCTCCGCCAAGTGCTCCAACGAGGAGAACTATCTCCTCATGCGTATGTTCCGCGCCGCGCTGGGCACGAACAACGTGGACCACTGCACACGGCTGTGCCACTCGACGTCAGTCGCGGCGATGCAGCGAGCGCTGAGTACCTCCGCGGCGTCAGGCTCAATGCGCGAAGTCGAGCACGAGACGGATGTGATCTTCATCGCCGGCGCGAACACGACCGAGACGCACCCCGTCTTTGGCGCCGCCCTGAAGCGAGCTGTGGAACGGGGAGCCACGCTGATCGTCGCCGACCCGCGCCGCATCGAGCTGGCGACGCGCGCGCATATCCATCTGCAGATGCTGCCCGGCACCGACGTGGCGCTGTTTACGGCGATGTTGAACCACATCCTGGCGCAGCGGCTCGAGGACACGCGGTTCATCAACGAGCGCACGCACCACTTCGATACGGTCCGCGCAGCAGTGCAACCCTACACGCCGGAGCGGGCGGCCAAAATCACCGGCGTGCCCGCCGACCTGATCCGCCGTGCGGCTGAGATCTACGCCCGCGGACCGAAGACGAGCACACTGTGGGCGATGGGCCTGACCCAGCACGCCAACGGCACCGACCTCGTCGCCTCGCTCCTCAACCTGATGCTCGCCTGCGGAATGATCGGCCGCTGGGGCGCGGCAATGATGCCGGTGCGAGGCCAGAACAACGTCCAGGGGGCTTCCGACGTCGGTGCGATCCCGTTCGTCTACACCGACTACCGCTCCGTGAAGGACCCCAAGACCCGCGCCGAGTACGCCCGCACCTGGGGCGTGTCGGAAGAGTCGCTCTCCCTGAAGGAAGGGCTGATGGTGACGGAGGTGGTCAAAGCCGAGAGCGGCGTGCGTGGCATGTACATCATGGGCGAGAACCCCATCATCTCCGATCCCGACATCGCCCACGCCGAGCACTGGTTCCAGAATCTCGAGTTCCTGGCGGTGCAGGACCTGTTCCTCACCGAGACCGCCCGCTACGCCGACGTCGTGTTTCCCGGCGCGAGCTTCGCCGAGAAGACGGGCACCTTCGTCAACACTGAGCGGCGCATCCAGCTCGGCCGCAAGGCGGTGGATCCCCCCGGGGAAGCGCGGGGCGACCTCGAGATCCTGATCGCGCTCTCAGAGCGTCTCGGCCTGCCGACCGACTTCCGCACCGCGGAAGAGGTGATGCGGGAGATCAGCGCGGTGACGCCGAGTTGGCGCGGCGTCACGTACGCGCGGCTCGAGGGCGCGGGCCTGCAGTACCCGGTGCCGACGGCGGATCATCCCGGGACGGCGTTCCTCTTCGCCGACCGGTTCCCGACGGCGGACGGGAAAGCGAAGTTCATCCCGGTCGAGTACACCGACCCCGTGGAGCTGCCGGACGACGCATATCCCTTCGTCATGAATACGGGACGCCAACTCTACCACTGGCACACCGGCACGATGACGCGGCGTGCCACCGGGCTCGACGCGCGTGAGCCGACGGCCATTGTCGAGATCCATCCGCTCGATGCCGCCGAGCTCGGCGTTTCCGACGGGGACCTCGTCCGACTGACTTCGCGACGCAACTCCATGGTGACGGCCTGCCGCGTCTCCGACCGCGTGGCCCGCGGCCAGGTGTTCGTGCCGTTCCACTTCCGCGAGGCGGCCGCCAACCTGCTCACCAACCCGGTGCTGGACCCTTACGCCAAGATGGCCGAACTCAAGGTGTGCGCAGTGCGGATCGAACGGGCGGGCAGCCGAGCTACGCTCTGACGCGTGATCCCGGCCGACTCACGCCGGATGTGGGTCATCGCCCACCGCGGCGGCTCAGAAGCGATACGCCAGCCCGAACGCCAACACCGGGTACACCTTCAAGTACTTGTCTACGTCGCCTTGGGTCTTGTTCGCTTGGGCTTGCAGATCGGCCGCTAGAGTCGGGTCGCTTGCGGCCCCGGTAGCGGTCAGCGAGATCGTCGGCTTCCCGATCACCGCACCCAGGTCGAACAGGAGTTTGATCGCCCTCCCGCTGCTCGCCGGCGTGCCGAAAGCCCCAGCCCAGATACGGGCTCGCACCGGGGAACTTCCCCTGCGCCGTCAAGATCCCGACCTGGCTGCTCGAGTAGGTGCTGCCGTTGATCGTATAGGATCCCGAGGACGGCTGCCCGGTGGCGGTGATCGTCAGGGGGTTGGTGACGATGCCGCCAGTGAAGTGAAAGCCCCCGCGCTGACCCGGGTACAGGTCGATCAGAACCGCCAGAGCGTGCAGCTTGAGCGAAGCGGCGTAGCTGATGTCGGACTGCGATTTCGTCGTGCTGATCTTATAGTAGTTGACGCCCACCCGGGCCGCGATGTGACCCGTGAGCAACTTCCCAACCTCGAGACCGAAGCCGGGAGTGCCGAAGCGGAAGGCCACCGAGACGTCCGAGTGGCTCGCGGGGGGAGCTGCTTGGGAGAGCTGTTGCGCGCCGAGCAACGCGGCGCCGGTCAAAGACAGCGCTAGCGCGCCGAACAGAGGAAGCACAGAGTGTCGCATTGTAGACCTCACCGAGTATGACGAGCGGGCGACTGGAACGGCGTCGCCCCCTCGTTCCTGTTATCCCACCAGCAGCAACGTGATCTCCACGACGATGCCCTGTTTCATCTCCGCGGTACACGTCCATCCGTGTCGCACGAAATCGAGGAATCGGCCGCGCTCGCGGGCGCGGGCCGGCGCCCCCCATCGGGCCTGGATCGTGGCCGCCGAGTCCCCGACGCGTACACCCGTTACCGCGCCGGCGCTACGCTTGCTCAGCACGATGACGTGGACGCGATGATCGTCCTTGTCCCAGGTCAGGCTGATGCCCCGCAGCTGGTAGTCCCAGAATCGCAGGCCCAGGGATTCTTGCCGGCGCTCGGGATTACCGAGCGCTGTGAGCACCGCGGAGGCAGAGTCTCCGAGTGCGACCCCGCCTACCCGCGGCGGGTCGACACTCGGGTCGGGGACTGCTGTCTGTCCCCGGGCGGAGCCAGCCTTCGTTTTCCTGGCGGTCGCCCGCTTGCGACAAGGGGAGATCGCCGATCGACAGCACCGACGCGCCAACGCGATTGCAGGCTACACCGGGTTTCTGGCGCTGTGGCAGGGGGTGGACCCGGAGCTGCGCTCCTCCGTTGTGATGGCGGAGCAAGCGCTGGCGCGGCTTCGCCCTCTGACCGACTCCGCCACCCGCCGGTAGATTCCCCGGTCCATCGCACCCGGAGAGGGGGGGGGAGGCGCATGGAGCTCGGCCTGAGAACCCGCGTCGCGCTGGTGTGCGGCAGTACCCGCGGACTCGGACGCGCCGTCGCGACGGCGCTGTCGCAGGAGGGCGCGCGCGTCGCGGTCAACGGCCGCCACCAAGACGCGGTGGAGCGCGTCGCGCTGGAGATCGAGGCCCATACCGGTCAAGCCGTCCTGCCCTTCAAAGCGGACGTCGGGGATTCCGGACAGGCCGAGCAACTCGTGGCGCAGGTCCAGCGCGAGATGGGCCGCCTCGACATCCTGTTCTGCAACGCCAGCGGGCCGCCCGCCGGCCCGTTCCGCGACCAGCCACGCGACGCCTGGCAGCGTGCCATCGAGCTCAACCTCCTCTCCGCTGTGCACCTCGTGCGAGCGGCCGTGCCGCTGATGCGCAAACACCAGTGGGGGCGCATCGTGTGCCTGGCCTCAGTCGCGGCGAAGCAGCCACTCCCCGGCCTAATCCTGTCGAGCACCGCGCGGGCAGGCGTGCTCGGCTTCGCGAAGTCGCTCGCCGACGAGGTCGCTGCCGACGGCATCACGGTGAACGTGGTCTGTCCGGGGTTCATCGCCACCGAGCGCATCGAAGAGCTCGCCGAGACGCGGGCCACGCGCGAGCACCGCGCCTCGCAGGAGGTGATGCGGGAGATGGTGGCGGACATTCCGATGGGCCGGATGGGCCGAACAGAGGAGCTCGGCGCGGCCGTGGCGTTCTTGGCGTCGGAACGGGCCAGCTATATTACCGGCGTCGTGCTCCAGGTGGACGGCGGGTTCACGCGGTCCATCTTCTGAACCATCCCCGTTTCCCGGTTCCCGAGTCTTGATGCAAGCGATCGTGAAAGCCGAGCGCGCCCCTGGGCTGGTCGTGAAGTCGGTCCCCAAACCGTCGCCCGGCTCCGGCGAAGTGCTCATCGCCGTGCGCCACGCGGGCGTGTGCGGCACCGACCTCCACATCGCCGATTGGGACCCCTGGGCCCAGCGCCGCATGCACCCCCCGGTAGTCGTGGGCCACGAGTTCGCCGGGGAGATCGTCGCCGTGGGCGACGGTGTCGCCGAGCTCAAGACCGGTCAACTGGTGACTGCCGAAGGCCACATCGTGTGCGGGCACTGCCTGCAGTGTCGCACCGGCAACAGCCACATCTGCCGCAACACCCGCATCATCGGGGTGGACCGCGACGGCGCCTTCGCCGAATTCATCGTGATGCCCGCTACCAACGTGCTGACCCTCGACGGCATCCCAACCGAGGTCGGGGCCATCATGGACCCCATGGGCAACGCCTTTCACACGGTGCTCACCGCGGATATCCCCGGTAGCTACGTGTTCGTCGTGGGGTGCGGCCCGATCGGGTGCTTCGCGGTCGGCATCGCGCGTGCGGCAGGGGCTGCCAAAGTCATCGCCTCAGACGTCAATCCCAAGCGACTCGCCCTCGCACAAAAGATGGGGGCGCAGGTGACGATCGACGCGACGAAGCAGGACGTGGTGCGGCAGGTCCTGGAGGCGACCGGGAACGACGGAGCGGACGTGGTGTGCGAAATGTCCGGCGTCCCCTCGGCGCTTCATCAAGCGTTCGCGTCGGTCCGCATGGGCGGCCGGGTGCAACTGTTGGGCCTTCCGAAGGGTGAGGTCCCGGTGGACTTGGCGAACGAGGTCATCTTCAAGGGGATCACGATCTATGGAGTGATCGGCCGCAAGATGTATGAGACCTGGCACCTGATGCGCCGGTTCCTTGCGAGCGGGATGTTCGATCCCCGCCCCGTCATGACCCACAAGTTCCCCCTCGCCAAGATCGACGAGGCGCTGGCAGCCATCCGGTCGGGGGACGCAGGCAAGGTCATCCTGGAGATCGCATGAGCCTCACTGGGGCGCTGCAGGCCGAGCTCGACCAGCTCAAGCGGGACGGTGTCTATAAGCGACTCAACCATCTCGACTCCCCTCAGGGACCCCGAGTCCGCATGGAGGGGCGGGGCGAGGTGGTGATCCTGTCGTCTAACAACTATCTCGGCCTGTGCAACCTGCCCGAGGTAGTACAGGCGGGCAGAGACGCGCTAAACCGATTCGGTGCGGGCACCGGTTCCGTGCGGTTTATTTGTGGCACTTTTACGATTCACCGCGAACTCGAGGCCGCGCTGGCCCGGTTCGTTGGGTGTGAGTCCTCGCTCACATACGTGAGTTGCTGGAACGCCAACGAAGGCCTGTGCCCTACCCTCCTCGGCGAGCAGGACATCGTCATCTCCGACCAATTGAACCACGCCTCGATCATCGACTCCATCCGCCTCGCCAAGGCCATCACCAAGTGTCAGACGGCCGTCTACAAGCACTCCGACATGACGGACCTCGAAGACAAGCTCAAGGCGGCGACCCACGCCCGTCGCCGCCTGATCTTCACCGACGGGATCTTTTCCATGGAGGGGGACATCGCCCGACTGCCCGACATCGTGGCGCTGGCCCGCAAATGGGACGCGGTGGTCGCCGTGGACGACTCCCACGCGAGCGGCGTGCTGGGCAGGACCGGCCGTGGCACCGCCGAGCACTTCGGTTTGCTCGGCCAGGTAGACATCATCACCTCGACCCTGGGAAAGGCGCTGGGGGGCGCGGCTGGGGGATTCATCGGCGGCGCGGCGGCGCTGACCGACTACCTCACGCAGCGCTCCCGGCCCCAGCTGTTCAGCAACGCCCTCCCGCCCACCGTCGCGGGCAGCGCGTTGGCAGCGGTGCGACACGTGGAGCAACATCCCGAGCTGGTAACGCGACTCCGTGAGAACGCCGAGTTCTTCCGCGGCCAACTGAGTGCCCTCGGGTTCAAGCCGCTGCCCGGCAGCACCCCCATCGTGCCCGTCATCCTAGGCGAGACGGCCAAGGCGATCCAGATGAGTGAGCTCCTGCTTGCCGAAGGGGTGTTCGTCACTGGCTTTGGCTACCCGGTGGTACCCCAGGGGCATGCGCGGGTACGGTGCCAGCTCTCGGCCGCCCACAGCCGTGACGATCTCGAGTTCGCTCTGCGAGCCTTCCGGAAGGTCGGGCGCCAGCTGGGCCTGATTTGAGGGGGACTAGGGGAGCAACCCCTTTTGGCAGAATAGCGACACTGATGCGACACTTGAGCCCTGGCTAACCCGGACTTCAAGTAGTTTCACGACTCGGCCTGTTAACATGCTTGTGCACAACGGCCTAGCACCTTATCTTCGGACCCTCATTCGATGACCCAATTCTGTTGGCAGCCCTCGGCCCTTGGAGGGCTCCGGTCACCTGGGAGGAGTCGTCCCATGCGGGTACTGACGATGGTCGGAGTGGGCCTGGTGTGTGCGGCCGCAACCTTGAGTGGGCAGCACTCGGACCAGATCGAGATCGGGTCCTACGGCACGTTCACCCGCTTTGACCGCATGTATGGGTTGCCCAACCGGGTGGGTGGCGGGGTGCATTTCGGGTACTTCATCTCGGACCATGTCGGTGTAGAGGCAGACGCCAACTGGCTCGGCCCCAGCGCCTTGGCGGGTCGCGCGAGCTACCTGTTCCACAACGGCAGCCTCAACCTCGTCTTCAATCTCCCCACGGGCGACCGTGCGATGGTCTACGTGCTCGGCGGGGTGTCGCGAATCGACTACGGAACGACAATTCCCTACAACTACGCCGAGAACGGCGTGGACGGCGGCGGCGGTCTGCGGCTCATGGTTAGCGACCGCGTGGGGTTGCGGTTCGACGGTCGGGTATTCTACGACTGGAAGAAAAGCCAGCTGACGGGCCATTGGACCGGTCACGACATCTTGTCGGCAGGGCTGACCTACATGACGGGCCTGCCGCGCACCGGCGGCTACGTCGCCAGAGCTGGCGAGCGCGACTACCTGTGGTACTGGGGCGCTCAGGGCGGCGTCATCCTCGTGAAGACGAATAACCAGAGCACGACGGCCGAGCCCATCGTGGGCGGACAGTGGCTGATCACGAAGCACCGGTCCTCGCTCCTGTTCAGCTACGAGACCTCGTTCTTCATCAACGACGTGAAAGCGATCATCACGGACCCTGCTTCCACCACCTCGTCCATCGGCCCCGGCTTCCGGGACGTCACGTTCAACCGGCTGCGGCGCATATCGATCGGGCTCGTCGCGCACCCCGCGCAACGGCACATCGAGCCGTTCGTCGGGGGCGGCTTCGCCATCATGCAGGTGACCAATCCCCTCGTGGATTGCTCAACGTGCAAGACGAATTCCGAAATCTTCGGAGCCCAGGACTTGGCGGACGCCGCCGCCAGCAAGGCGTTCGCCTGGGTGCTCGGCGGCCTCCAGATCAATTTGTCCCGGCGGCTGAACGTGTTCGGCCAGTATATCCTGACCTCCGCAGGCTCGGGCTTTCTGCTCGAGGGCAACACCCACTCGCTGATGGGGGGGGTGCGCTATTCGCTCGGCTCCGCGAGAGAAGACGTCATCGGGCCCCGCTAAGGACACGCAAAAAGTTCTCCCCGAGGATCTTTCGGACGTCGGCGTCGCTGTAGCCGCGGCTCCTGAGTGCGGCGACGAGCAGCGGCAGCGACGCCGCGTCTTTCATGGGTACCGGGAGCACGCTGATTCCATCGAAGTCACTCCCCAACCCCACGTGGTCGATGCCTGCCACGCGCACGGCATGCTCGATGTGGTCCACTAGCCGATCGATCCCCGGCACATCGAGGCCGGCGACCTGCTCCCCGATGAACTTGTCCACCTCGAAGGCCGACGCCCCCGGGCGCCCACGGAAGCGCGCCCGGATCGAGTCGGTCTGCGGCCGCAACCGCTGGCGCAGCGCCTCGTATTCGTGTCGGAACCGGTCGTCCAGGAACACCGGGTAAAAAACGATTCCGACGAGGCCGCCCGTCCGCGCGAGCGCCCGGAGCTGCTCGTCGGTGAGGTTGCGCGGATGGTGCGCCAGCGCGCGGCAGGCTGAATGGGAAGCGATGACGGGCCGGCTCGACGTCGCGATCACGTCCCAGAACGTCGAGTCCGAAACGTGCGAGACATCCACGAGCATCCCCAGCTCATTCATCCGTCGCACCACTTGTTTGCCGAAGGCGGTGAGCGCGCCCGCGCGGCGCGGGTCGGTCGCGGATCCCGCCCAGTCGTTCCCATTGTTCCACGTGAGCGTCATGTAGCGCACGCCCAGGGCGTACAACGAGTCGAGCTTTTCAAGCGAATTCTCGATCGCGTGCCCGCCTTCCACGCCCAGTAGTGCTGCGACGTGTCCGCGGGCGGCGGCGGCCCGCACGGCATCCGCATTGGTCGCGAGCTCCACGTCGCGGTTGCTGTCGGCCAAGGTCTTCACCGCGCTGATCAGGTCGAGCGCCCGCCGGAACGCTGAGCCCGGTCCGTAGCGCGAATCCACCCAGATGGAGAAGAACGCCGCCGTCAGGCCACCCGCCTTCATGCGGGGGATGTCCACGTGGCCGTCGGCAAGCCGCGCCGAAATGTCGTCGCGGCGATCAAGCATCCGCTGGGGTGTGTCGATATGGCCGTCGACGATAATGGCGGCGGGAGGAGTAGGGGCTGGAGGGAGAGCGGGGGGTAAGGGAGGGGGCGGTGGCTGCTGCAGCATGAGGAGCAGGCCTAGCGAGAAGCCCATGGAGAGTCCTCGAGCAGGAAGCGCAATGGCCAGTCGGCGGCGCGGGTGACGCCGATGCGTGGCGTCACGGCAACCCGGGATGGCGTGGAGAGCCGGTTCCCGCCGGATACAATGCGCACCGCCTCTTCCAGTCGCACCAAGGACACTCCGTCCAGGGAACCGGTGATGCCGAGCGCTTGACACAACCTCGCTGGGCCCGAGCAGAGGTGCCGGTCGGAGACACCACCGCGCCGCCGCCGCATCGTCTCGAGCCCGTCGAGCGGCTCCAGGGCGCGAATCAGAACAGCAGCCGGGAAGCCCGGCGCCTCAGTGACGGCGTTGAGGCACCAGTGTATCCCGTAGGTGAAGTAGATGTACGCGGTGCCCGGCGGCCCGTAGAGCGATTCGCAGCGGGGGGTGCGGCGACCGCCCCAGGCGTGGCAGGCGGGGTCGTGCGGGCCGACGTACGCCTCGGTCTCGACGATCCGGCCGG
>WNFC01005544.1_pt1 | contig 29412 bp, 36 predicted proteins | sample 5400541 | NCBI WGS metagenome assembly WNFC01 (sample SAMN13153342, study PRJNA577476) | soil metagenome | isolation source: 120 cm saprolite under Douglas fir tree site 2 hole 2 replicate 1 | place: USA:California | collected 2015-04-18
TCGCGGCCATCGTCGCCGCCGCCGCGAGCCCGGTCGCGTTCGTCGGCCTCGGACCCAGGGTCCGGGCCCCGCGCACCGCTCGGCGCGCCTATTGCGCCATCGACGGCCCGCCGCTCCAGCCCGACCCCGGCCTGTGCCCGGCAGTGGTCCCGTCGGGCTGACCGGCGACGCCACGACCCGCCGCGTCCTGCCGCGTCACCTGACATCGCCCGTGACATCGCCCGGGGCGAGCTCGAGCCCGGCCCGGTCCCATCCGGCGAGCTCGGCGGCCGCCTCGTAGGTGCTCTGGAAGAACGAGGCCACCAGGGCGTCGGGGTCCTCGGCCCTGCGCACCGCCGCATAGGGCAGGAGGAACTCGCCGAAGGCCTTGTCGTAGTAGGCCGCGTCCGGCGTGACCGGCCAGTCAGCGAAGCCGTCGGGCTCGGGATAGGCGTAGGAGTAGAACGAGCCCTCGGCGCTGCCGCCGGGCCAGAACCCGCAGCTGCTCACCTCGTGGCTGTAGGCCAGCTCCATCACCCAATCGGCACAGTTCGGCACCCCGCCGGGATGCTTGGGGGCGCGCCGCCCCGAGAACCGCGTCACGGCGAGATCCGGCCCACCCCAGAAGAAATGCACCGGGCTGGCCTTTCCCACGAACCCGGCCCGGAAGCGTGCCATCACCCTGTGGGCCTCCACGAGCGCCAGCCAGAAGCGGTGCACCGCGGCGGCGTCGTAGGCATGATGCCGGTCGTCTTCGGCGAACGGGACGGCATCGACCACCTCGACGGGGCGGGGGAAGATCGTCACCCGCACCCCCAGCTCGCCGAGCGCGGCCATAGTGGCCGAGTAGAAGCTGGCCACGGTGTGCGGCTCCAGGGCCACGCGGGCGCTGCGACCGTCGGTCGAGCGGGCATCGAGCACGTGGTCGACCAGGTCGAGCTCGAGCTCCAGTCCCGTCGGGCCCGCATGCATCAGCGAGGTGGTCAGCCCGCGTGCCGACACGTAGAGCGGCACCTGCCACCAGTGGTTGGCCATCGGCTCCAACGCCATGCGGATCTTCCCCACGATCTGTGTCCACATGTGGAACGTGCGGCGGGTGTCCTCCCAGGGTGCCAGCGTCAGCTCGGGCCACATGTCTAGAGCATCCCGCGTCTCTCAGCGGTGCTCGGGGTTGGGGAAGTCGGAGCGGCAGCCGGCGTCCCACGTGGAGCGTTGGTTGCCGTGGGCCGGGATCCCGCCGGCATCTTTCAACATGCGGGCCAGATGGAGGAGGTTCCAGGTCATGAAGGTCGTGTTGCGGTTGGTGAAGTCGTTCGCCGGGCCGCCCGACCCCGGGTCCAGGTAGGAGGGGCCGGGGCCGGCCTCACCGATCCAGCCGGCATCGGCCTGGGGCGGGATGACGTAGCCGAGGTGCTGGAGCGAGTACAGGATGTTCATGGCGCAGTGCTTGACGCCGTCTTCGTTGCCGGTAACCAGGCAGCCGCCTACCCGCCCGTAGTAGGCGTACTGCCCGGCCTGGTTGAGCAGGTGGGAGTTGCCGTAGAGGCGCTCGATGACCTTGGTGCAGATCGATGACTTCTCGCCGAGCCAGATCGGTGTGCACACCACCAGGATGTCGGCTGCCATCACCCGCTCGAAGATGGGCGGCCACTCGTCCCGCTCCCAGCCGTGCTCGCTCATGTCCGGCCACACGCCCGACGCGATCTCGTGGTCGACGGCCCGGACCTCGCCGACCGACACGCCCTGGCGGGCCATGATCACGCCTGCGATGTCGATCAGCCCCTGCGTGTGCGAGAGCTCGGGGGAGCGCTTCAGCGTGCAGTTGACGAACAGGGCATTGAGGTCCGAGAAGTCCCACCGGCTCTGCTGGCAGAGCTCCTCCTGCTTGGCGGTAAGCGTCACGGCGGGGCCTCCACGGTCTGGGGCGCACGGTCTGGGGCGGCACGGTCTGGGGCGACGGTAGCTGCGAACCCCGAGGCAGGTAAAGCGCTCCGTTGCCTCAATCGTGCATCCCGGGCTCGTGGTCGGCGTGGGTGGCCGCCTCGAGCTGGAACGTGGAGTGCTCGACGTCGAAATGGTTGGCCAGGCAGTGTTGGAGCCGGTCGAGGACGACGGCGACGCTGCCGGCGCTCAGGCAGTCGTCGGTCACGACGATGTGGGCGCTGAGGGCCGGCAATTCGGAGGTGAGCGTCCAGGCGTGCAGGTCGTGGACAGCGACGACCTCGGGCAGCTCGCCGAGATGGGCCCGGACCTCGTCGAGGTCCACGGTGTGCGGGGTGCCTTCGAGCAGCACGTGCCCGGAGGCGCGCAGCAGGGACCAGGCAGCACGCAGCACCAGGATCACGACGAGCAGCGACGCGACCGGGTCGGCGCGACGCCACCCGGTGGTGACCACGACCACGCCCGCCGCCGCGGTCCCGATGAAGCCGTAGAGGTCCGTGAGGATGTGCTGCATGGCGCCCTCGACGTTGAGCGAGCGGCGGTCGGCCTTGGCCAGGACCGATGCGGCGGCGACGTTCACGACGACGCCGACAACCGCGACGACGACCATGGGGAGACCCTCGACCGACGGGGGGTGCACGAGGCGACGACCGGCCTCCACGCCGACGAGCACGCCGACAACCAGGAGGGTCATCCCGTTGGCCGCGGCGGCCAGGATCTCGGCGCGCTTGAGCCCGTAGGACCAGACCTTGCTGGCCGGGCGCTGGGCCAGGCTCAGGGCCCAGATCGACCCGCCGATGGCCATGGCGTCGGTGAGCATGTGGCCGGCGTCGGCCAGCAACGCCAGTGAGCCGGAGACGACCGAGACTGCGACCTCTGCGGCCATGAAGCCCGCGATCAGCCCCAGCGCCACGAGCAGGTACCGCCGGTCGGCGCCTACGTCGGCGGCCACTTCGGCGTGCCCGGGGCTGTGGCGGTCGGTCACCGAGGCGCCGCTCGCGGGCACCGCGGCACGGGGGCCAGCAGGGCGGCGTCCTCGGCGGCGGCGAGCATCCCGCGGTCGAGATCACCGGTGGGCGGGAACGGGTCCCACGTGGCGCCCTGATCGACAAGATGCATGTGGGATGCCTCAATCCGTGCCAAGTGGGTAGCCAATTTTACGTTGCGGCCGAAAGTCGGGCAACACCGGCGCCGCCATCGCGGCCGGCGCCGACTGCCGACTTTTACGGGCCGGCGCGGAACCGGATCGAGGGGGACGGCCGTCGATGGGTGGCAGCGAGCGAGGCGCCTCGTGGGTGACTAGGTTGGCGATGCGACCTGACGAAGGACGGTGTCCATGGCAACGGTCAAGCCCATCCCCGACGGTTACCCGCGGGTCATCCCCTACCTGACCGTCGAGGGGGCGGCGGCGGCGATCGATTTCTACAAGGAGGTGTTCGGCGCCACCGAGCGGATGCGAATGCCTGGCCCGGACGGCAAGCTCGGCCACGCCGAGCTGCAGATCGGTGATTCGGTGTTGATGCTGGCCGACGCGTACCCCGAGATGGGCAACCCCCCACCGAAGGCGCTGGGTGGCACCCCGGTGACGGTGATGGTCTACGTCGAGGACGTCGACGCCACGTTCGAACGGGCGCTCAAGGCAGGCGCCACCGAGGAGCGCAAGGTCGAGGACCAGTTCTACGGCGACCGGGCCGGCCAGCTCGTGGACCCATTCGGCCACAAATGGTTCGTCGCCACCCACGTGGAGGACGTGCCACCCGAGGAGATGGCCAAGCGGGCCACCGCCGCCATGGGCGGTTGACCCCGCCGTCGGTGGATCCGGGGCCGCGGCCCTCGGTCGTCGTGATCGGCGGCGGCTACGCCGGAGTGAACGCGGCCAAGGCGCTGGACGAGGCCGCCGACGTGGTGCTCGTGGATCCCAAGGACGCCTTCGTGCACAACATCGGCGCTCTCCGGGCCCTCGTGGAGCCGAGCTTCCTCCCCCGGATCTTCCTGCCGTACGACCAGCTCCTGGCCCGCGGGCGGGTGGCGCGCGACCGGGCGGTGGAGGTCACCGCACGTCGGGTCGTCCTGGCGTCGGGCGAGGCCATCGCTGCCGACTACATCGTGCTCGCCACGGGGTCGAGGTACCCCTTCCCCGCCAAGACCGACGCCACCAACGCCACGGAAGCGATCGACGACTACCGGGCCGCGTACGGAGATCTGGCCCGGGCCGCCCGGGTCCTGCTCGTCGGGGCCGGCCCGGTCGGGATCGAGCTCGCCGGCGAGATCACCTCGAAATGGCCGGACAAGCGGGTCACGGTCCTGGACCTGGTCGGCGATCTGCTCGGCGGGCAGTACCGCCCCGACCTGCGCGCCGAGCTTCGAGGGCAACTCGTCGATCTCGGAGTCGAGCTGGTCCTCGGCGAGGGACTGCGGCAGTTCCCGCCGACGTCGGCCAACGAGCTGGCCACCTTCACGGTGACCACGGACTCGGGCCGCCAGATAACCGCCGACATCTGGTTCCAGTGCTTCGGCGTCAGCCCGGTCAGCGACTACCTCGGCGACGATCTGGCGGCGGCGCGGCGCCCCGACGGGTCCGTGACGGTCGGGCCGACCCTACAGGTCGCGGGCCACGACAACGTGTTCGCGATCGGCGACGTCTCGGCCTTCGACGCCAAGATGGCGGGCGTCGCCGGGAGGCAGGCCAAGGTCGTCGCCGACAACATCATCAAGATGGCCAATGGCGAGGAGCCCACCGACTACCAACCGATCGGACCGGCGATCATGGTGCCGGTCGGGCCCAACGGCGGCAGCGGCCTACTTCCTGGCGAGGAAGAGCTCGTCTCCCGGGAGAGGGTCGCGGCCATGAAGGGGCGCGACCTCATGATCGATCGCTACGCCGGGATCCTGGGCCTCACCACCACCCCTCCCGGCTGACGGCCGGCGGGCGCGGCACACTACGGGATGGCTCAAATCAACCAAGGACGGTTCACCGCGGATCTTGACGGCGACGAGATCGTGGTGTTCTTGATCGGAATGCGTGTCAACAAGCCGTGGAAGGTCCGAAAGTGGCTGCCGGTGTTCCTGGCGATGCCCAAGATGCTGCGCTACCTGACGGAGCATCCCGAGAAGGGACTTCTGGGCTACCGCCAAGGGCTGACGGTGGTGGTCCAGTACTGGCGAAGCTTCGAGGACCTCGACCGCTTTGCTCGCAACGGCGACGACCCCCATCTCGAGCCGTGGCGGAAGTTCGTGCGCGCCGTAGGCAGCTCCGGCGACGTCGGGATCTGGCACGAGACGTTCCGGGCCAAGGTCGCCGAAATCGAGACGATCTACACCAACATGCCCACCGCCGGCTTGGCGAAGTTCACCGGCGGGGCCGTCCCAGTTGGTCGCAAGGGCAACTCGGCCGCCAAGCGCATCGGCTTCCGCGACACCGACGACGTGGCCGTTCCAGCTCCATAGCCGAGGCCTTGGCCCCACCGCGCACTTACCGATTCACCGGCTCGGCTCGATGACCGATAGAGGAGGGTGCCGATCGCCCGCCTCCTTCGTCCCGTACGCGCCGTCGCCGTCGCCGTCGCCCTGGTCGGTGGCCTGGTCTCTGCCGGCCTTGCCGCGACACCAACTGCGGCTACGACCTCCACCCCTGCCCTGGCGGTGACGGTCGTCGGCAACCACCTGGTCGACGGCGCCGGCAACGTCGTCCGGCTCCTCGGTGTCGATCGCTCCGGCACCGAGTACGCCTGCGCCCAGGGATGGGGCATCTTCGACGGACCGTCCGACGCAACGTCGATCGCGGCCATGGCGGCCTGGCACGTCAACGCCGTGCGAGTCCCGCTGAACGAGGACTGCTGGCTGGGCATCAACCACCTCAACGCCTCCTTCTCGGGGGACGCCTACCGCAGCGCCATCGCCAACTATGTCTCGGCCCTCCACGCCGCGGGCGTGGTCGCCATCCTCGACCTCCACTGGAACGCCCCGGGCGCTTCGGTCGCCTCGAGCCAGCAGGTCATGGCCGACGCCGACCACTCTCCCGCGTTCTGGGCGTCGGTGGCGTCATCCTTCCGCAACGACCGCGCCGTCGCGTTCGACCTCTACAACGAGCCCCACGACATCTCCTGGTCGTGCTGGCGCGACGGCTGCACGACCGCCGCCGGCTGGCAGGCTGCGGGCATGCAGTCCCTCGTCAACGCCGTGCGCTCGACCGGCGCGACCCAACCCGTGCTGCTCGGTGGGCTCGGATGGGCCAGCGACCTGTCCTCGTGGCGGGCCTGGCAACCCAACGACCCTGCCGGTCATGCGGCGGCCAGCTTCCACGTGTACAACTTCTCCGACGCCCACGCCGTCTCCTACCTGGGATGGGCATGGAACACGGCGGGCTGTGCGTCGGGACCCTCTCTCGTCACCTCCTACGGGGGGACCCCCACAGCGTTCGGCGCCGGGCTCCAGTCCCATCTCACCGCCGCGGCCGCACCGGCTTCAGTCGAGATCCTCGACGGGTTCGGTGGTCTCGAGGGGGTGCCGCTGGGCAGCGGCCGGGCGCCCGTGACGACGACCTCGGACGCCTGGCCAGGGTGGAACATCGCCCGGGGCGTTGCCCCGCTCCCCAACGGCGCCGGCGGGTACGTCCTCGACGGCTGGGGAGGCGTCCACCCCTTCGCCGTCGGTGCGAGCCCGCTACCACCGGCGGCGAGCACGTCCGACCACTGGGTCGGTTGGGACATCTCCCGCGGCATCGCCGTGCTCCCGAACGGCACCGGCGGGTACGTCCTGGACGGCTGGGGCGGCGTCCACCCCTTCGCCGTCGGGACCAACGCCACGCCGGCGGTGGCCACGACCTCCGCTTACTGGGCGTTCAACGACATCGCCCGCGCCATCGCGCTGCTCCCCGACAGTACGGGCGGGTACGTCCTCGACGGTTGGGGCGGCGTCCACCCCTTCGCCATCGGAACCAACCACCTGCCGCCCGCGGTGACCCTGTCGGCGTCGTGGCCCGGCTGGGACATCGCTCGCAGCCTGGTCCTGCTCCCCGACGGCACCGGTGGCTACGTCCTCGACGGGTGGGGAGGCGTCCATCCCTTCGCCGTCGGGTCGAACCGCATGGCCCCGGCGGCCGCCCTGAGCACTTCATGGCCCTATCACGACGTGGCGCGGGCCATCGTCCTGAACGCCGCCGGATCGGGAGGATACGTCGTGGCCTCGAGCGGCGTTCTCTCCGCTTTCGCCACCGGTGGCAGCCCCATGCCCGTCACGCCGCCGGCGCCAGCACTCCCGCAAGGGTCAGAGGCCCGAGGCATCTTCATCACTCCGGGATCGTGACGACCCGATGAATCCTCGGCCCGCGGGCCGTCTACATGCCGATAGCTGGTCCCCACCCACGATCAAGGAGACGCCGACGTGACCTTTCGCCCCTACCTCGCCTTCGCAGGCAACTGCCGGGAGGCCTTCGCCTGCTACCAGGAGATCTTCGGCGGTGAGCTCGTGCTGCTCACCATGAACGATGTGCCCGCCGACGCCGGGCCTCCGCCGCCGGGTGCGAAGGGCGACGCGATCATGCATGCCGCCCTGACCTCGGACGACCAGCTGCTCATGGGTGCCGACGACCCGTCAGGAGGCTTCGACGGCCACGTCAACGGCATGTGCGTGAACTACTCGACCGCCGACGCCGGTGAGGCCAAGCGCACCTTCGACGCGCTTTCCCAGGGCGGGCAGGTCCAGATGCCGCTCGGCCAGACCTTCTTCTCGCCCGCCTTCGGCATGTGCGTCGACCGCTTCGGCACCCCGTGGATGGTCATGGCCGAAGCGCCCCAGGAGGCCTGAACCCGGCGTCGAGGCAGTGTCCCCTGGACCAGGCGTACCGATCAGCGACGGCTGATCGACGCCCTGGCCGCCGTGGCGGCCGGAAGGAGGCGGACAAGGAGGTAGGCGGCAAAGGCGAAGGCGGTGATGAGGAACCCGACGGGGAACTTGCTGTAGTAGGCGACGGCCAGGCCCGTCCAGACGAACAGCAAAGACGATGCGACACAGAGGGCGATCGACCGTCCAGGCGTTCGGCACAGACGTTCGGCGATCGCTCCGGGGACGACGAGCAGGCTGAAGATGAGCAGGACGCCGACGACCTGGACGGCGGCGGTGACGGCCACGGCGATGATCATGAAGAACCCGATCGACAGAGCTCGCACCGGGACTCCGCGGGCTTCGGCCACGTCCTCGTCCAGCGAGGCGAACAGCAGGGGCCGGTACAGCACGGCCATCACCGCCAGGGTGATCGCCGCCGAGACGGCGATGACGTGCACGTCGTGCACGCTGATGCCGAGGATCTCGCCGAAGAGCAGGCCGAACGGGCCGCTGGCGCTCTCGCTCTTGTAGCGGGTGATGAAGTACGAGCCGAGGCCGAGGGAGAAAGCGAGCACGCTGCCTATCGCCGCGTCGCGTTCCCGAAGCCGCTTGCCGAGCGCACCGATCAGGGCGGCGCCGGCCAGGCTCAGCCCGAGCATGCCGAACACTGCGCTGTACCCGTACGCCACCCCGCCGGAGGCGCCTGCAAAGCCGATCTCGGACATGGCATGCGCGGCGAACGACGACCGGCGCAACACAACGAAGTACCCGACGACCCCGGCGAGGACGGCGACGACCGTGCCGGCCTCGAAGGCGTGTCGCATGAACGGGTAGTGGAGCAGCTGGTGGACGTCATGGACCAGGTTCCAGCTCGGACGCGGCCTGGACGTCGAAACCAGGTTGCCGATGCTCAGCACGGGTCGAGAGGCGGAGGGTCGATGTCGTGGGGGTGGGCGGCTTCGTCGTCGAGCCCGACCACGAACATGCGGCCGCGGCTGTCGCGGAGGACCTCGACGTTGGCGTCATACAGCCGGGAGAGGTTGTCGGAGGTGATGACCTGCTCCGGCCGGCCCATGGTGAGCTTGCCGGCGGCGACGTAGATCACCCGATCCAACACGGGCAGCAGGGGGTTGACGTCGTGGGCGATGAGCATGACGGCGATCCCTCGGGCGCGGGCCAGGCTGGCGACGAGGTGGGCGACGCCGACCTGGTTGCGCATATCCAGACTGGCGAGCGGCTCGTCGAGGAGAAGGATCTGCGGATCGCTCACGATGGTCTGGGCCAGCGCCAATCGCTGCAGCTCCCCACCAGACAGGGTGCCGATCGGGTGGTCTGCGAAGCTCTGGGCGCCGACGGCAGCCACTGCGGCATCGATCTGGCGGCGCTGCTCGCGGCGGCGGCCAGGCCAGCCCGGGCCCCACCGCGCACCGGCGAGGCCGAGCCTGACCAGCTCGGTGCCGGCCAGGCGCAGCTCGGGGTCGATCGGTCGGCGCTGTGGCACGTACCCGATGGCCGGGTTGCCCCGCCGGGGTGGGCGTCCAAGCACCGCCACGGTTCCCGACGATGGCTTCAGCAGCCCGAGCACGACCCGCAAGAGGGTGGTCTTGCCCGCCCCGTTGGGCCCGAGCACGGCCACGAACTCGCCCGGGTCGATGCTGAAGTCCGCTCCGGACCACACCGTGCGCCTGCCGTAGGCGACGGCGAGGCCCGATGCCTCGATCACCGCCGTCGACGGCTTCGCCGCGGGTGCCGCCGACCGGTTGGGTGCAGCCGGGTTGGCGGGCGCGGTTCGGGTCATGATCTCAGGCCGTCGTCGACGGCGGCGGGGATCCGCCGCCTCCTGTCAGGGCCTGGGCGCCGAGGGCATTCTGGAGGTCGATCAGCTCGGCGCCGAACCACTTCTCGAAGGTGGCGTCGGGCGGCTCGATCGTCTCGGTCACCCCGACCACCGGGATCGCCCGGGCGGTGGCGATCTTCCTCAGGTTGGTCGTCACCGCCGTGGAGGTCTGCTGGTTGTACACCAGCAGCTTGACCTGCTTCTTGGACAGCAGGTCCTGGAAGGCGGCCACCGATGCCGCCGGAGGGTCGTTGCCCTCGGCGACGGCCTGCATGAAGTCGGCGGGCGACAGCACCTTCAGGCCCAGGTAGCCGGCCAGGTAGGCAAAGATCGACTCGGTCGACGCGACCGGGGTGCCGGCGAACTTCGCCTTGATGGCCGTCAGCCGTGCCCTTTGGGGGGCGAGTGCGGTGTCCAACGCAGCCCTCTGGGCGTCGAAGTAGGAGGCGTCCAGCGCGTCGAGGCCCTTCAGGTCGGATGCCACCCGGTCGGCGACCATGGTCACGTAGTCGGGGTGGTACCAGAAGTGCGGGTTGTCGCCTTCCTTCTTCCCCAGCAGCTCGGCGATGGTCAACACCTTGCGAGTGGGGGTGGGGTTGCCGTTGATCAGCTTGCCGGCCCACGCGTCGTAGCCGGCGCCGTTGAGGACCACGTAGTTGGCGTCGGCGAAGGCGCGGGCGTCGTCCGAGCTCGACTCATAGCTGTGCGGATCGGCATTGGGATCGGTCACCACGCTGGTCACCTTGCCCGCCTTCCCGGCCAACTGGGTGACGATGCTCCCCCAGAAGTTCTCACCGGCCACGATGTTGAGGACCTTTCTCGGCGCCGCCACCGTCGCCACCGTCGTCGCCCCGGAGACCCCTGGGGCCGTGCCGGGCTTGGAGCTGCTCGAGCACGCCGCCACAACGAGGGCCGTCGACACCACCAAGCCGGCCGCCCGCACCATTCCGCGCCTGCGCCGGTGGCGCTCGAGACAGTCGACCGGTGGGTTCGAGGACCGAACGCGGATCGACATGGCGAGGACCATATCCGAGAACCGTTCTTATTGCAACAACCCCCGGGTCGCCCGCGGCCAGCCGAACGTGCGCGGCGATGGCCTGGGCGGCAGAATCCAGTCCATCACGTCCAGCGGAGGGGATCCCGTGAGCTTCTACCAGGAACAGCTGCTCCCCAGGTTCCAAGACAAGGTGATGGCCCGCAGGGCAACGCGAGAGGTGCGCGCCCGGGTGTGCTCCGGGCTGCGGGGCGCCGTCGTCGAGATCGGCTTCGGCACCGGCCTCAACGCCCGCTACTACCCCCCCGAGGTCGACCTGATCCACGCCGTCGAACCGTCGCGGGTCTGCATGCGCCTCGCCGAGCCGCGCATCGCCGAGTCGACGGCGAAAGTGGAGCTCGCCGGCCTCACCGGCGAACGCCTCGACCTGCCGTCGGACGCGTTCGACGCGGTCCTGTCCACCTGGACCCTCTGCACCATCCCTGACATGGCCGCCGCGCTCGGCGAGATCCGACGCGTGCTCAAACCAGGCGGGTCGTTCCACTTCGTCGAGCACGGGCACGCTCCCGACCCGGGCGTTGCCCGCTGGCAACAGCGCATCGAACCACTCAACAAGCGCCTGGCCGGTGGCTGCCACCTCACCCGCCGCATCCCCGATGCCTTGGGTGACGCGGGGTTCCATGTCGACCAACTCGACACCTATTACATCAGCGGCGAACCCAAGGTGTTCGGCCACACCTTCGAGGGCCGGGCAACCAAATGAAGTGCTTGCAAACGGAGCCGGCGGCGGTCACGTGGGGCCGGCCGCCGGGACCTCGTCGGAGCCGGTCCCGGTGACGAGCCCGTCCCACGACCATCGAGGGATTCGCAGACCGTCCGGCACCTCGTCAGCACTCCGGTGGTAGCGGGACATCGTCGTGGTGGTCGCCCATGCGAAGTACTCGTGCAGCACCAGCCGGAGCCGCTCGTCGTGAGCGAGGCCGGCGTCCACCAGCGCCTGATCGAAGCAGGCGATCGCACGATGGTCCATCTCCTCGTGCGGCCCGTTCCCGCTGTGAATTCGCACGACGGAGGTCTCGTCCCCGTAGAGCTCTGAGTATCTGGTCGGGCCACCGAGGGCCTCAGCCCAGTAAGCCGCCAGCCGCTCCGTGTGCTCCGGGTGGTACCCGTGGCTGAAAGCGTGGCTCACGACATCGTCTGCCAACACTCGAGCATGCCACCTGCCGGCCAAACGGAGCAGCCCTTCGATGCCACCGACCGCGTCGTACACCGTGCCCATGCCCACAGGATGGGGAGATTAGGTGGTCTCAGACCACCTAATCTCCCCAGCTAATCGAGCAGGACGACTTGTTGTCGCCGTTCTTCCCCGGCGGCGTGCACGGAGCCCACCGCCACAACGTGGCCAGCCGGTGGACCGAGGTCTTCGGCGCTACGAGCACCAGGGAGCCGACGGCCGGGGTGGCGGCCACGGAGCCCATGACCATCCCGATCCTGCGGTCGACGGCCGATGCGGTCATCTGTGACCCTCCCTCGTGTGTCATTGGGTCGCGACGGCTGCAAGGACGTCGATGCAAGCGGCCCGACGGGCTGGTCGCACCCCGGCCGCGGCGAAGCCCGTGAGGGTTTGGGCGGTGTTGGCGGTGGTGACCAGGGCCCACCCGGCCGACCGCGGCCTTGGCGGCGGGCAGCCCGACGGTCAGGTCCTGGGCCGTGCTGTCGGGGAGCACGATGGGGACGGTGGTACCGACCTCCCAGCCCCTGGCGCCGGCGGTCTTCTCGGACACGGCACCACCGGCGACTAGCGCCCAGCCAGTCCAGTCCAAGTCACCGCCAGCTCATCTGCGCCGGTCGGAGCCGGCGCAGGATCCGAGCGTCCCCAGTAACCGCCAGACCGCGGACCCTGGCTTCTGCGGCGTCGATTCGATGGGCGAGCAGGCCCACGGCTGCGTCGGGGGGCCCGGTGAGCACGAGGTCCGGGGCCGCCGCGGGCCCGGGCTGGACGGTGACCTGCCCGTCGGCTGATCGGAGGGTCATCGGCCGGTCCCCGCAGCGCACCTCGATCGTGAGGTCGGGACGAGATGCGTCGACGCCGGGGAAGAGCGCCGCCACCGGATGGGCGATCCAGTGGCTGCGGAACGACTCGCCGGGTGCGACGCGGCCCATGCGCGGATAGGCCCAGCGCCCGATGGCGAACACCACGTCCCGCAGCCCCTCGCCCCACTCGGTGAGCTCATATCGGTCGTCGTCGGTCTTGGCGACGATCCCCTCGGCTTGCATGGCCCGCAGCCGTTCGGCGAGCAGGTTCGTCGCCACGCCGGGAAGGCCGTCGAGCAGCTCCCCGTACCGGCGGGGTCCGTTCAGCATCTCCCTCACGATTAGCAGCACCCATCGGTCGCCGATGACGTCGAGCCCGCGCGCCAAGCCGCAGTACTGACCGTAGGACCGCATGACTCAACCATATCAACTTCATATTTTCCTGTCATGACACTTGATTTTTTCCAGTTGCCCGGGTTAGGGTGCACCCACCGACGAGAAAGGACCGCCGTGGCTCCCACTGATCGCCAACCGCTCGGGGCACGCCATGCCCGAGCGACCAACCGACGGCTCGTGCTCCTGGCCCTGTGCTCGGCCGCGCTGATCATCAACATCGACGTCACCATCGTGAACGTCGCCCTGCCGAGCCTGGTGCGCCAACTGGGCGCCTCGACCACGAACCTGCAATGGGTCATAGACGCCTACACGCTGGTGTTCGCCTCCTTGATCCTGGCCGCCGGCAGCCTGAGCGACCGGGTCGGGCGCAAAGGCGTGCTCCTCCTCGGCTTGGGCGTGTTCGGCGTCGGGAGCCTGGCCGGCTCGTTCGGCCAGTCCCCCGGCCAGCTAATCGCCGCCCGGGCCGTAATGGGCGTCGGGGCCGCGGGGATCTTCCCCGCCACGCTGTCGTTGATCGCCAACGTGTTCACCGAGCGGGCCGAGCGGGCCAAGGCCATCGGGTTGTGGGGGGCCACGACCGGCGTAGGCGTGGCCACCGGGCCGATCGTAGGTGGCTGGCTGCTGGAGCACTTCTGGTGGGGCAGCGTCTTTCTTTTCATGGCTCCGGTCGCCGCGGTCATCGCCGGGCTGGTCGCCCGGGCCGTTCCGACATCGAAGGACCCCGCCGCGGCGCCTATCGACTGGGCGGGGCTGCTGCTGTCCGCGGCCGGGATGGCGACCCTCGTCCTCGGCATAATCCAGGCCCCCGACTGGGGCTGGGGCTCGACCTCGACGCTCGCCACGATCGCCGCGGGCCTGGTCATCCTGGGTCTCTTCGTGGCTGTCGAATCTCGGATGGAGCGCCCCATGCTGGACGTGGGGTTGTTCCGGAACCCACGTTTCACGGCGGCCAGCGGGTCGATCACGATCGGCTTCTTCACCCTGGCCGGCTTCACGTTTCTGATCACCCAGTACTTCCAGTTCGTGAAGGGCTACTCGCCGTTTGGGACCGGCGTGCGGCTGCTGCCCGTCGCGACCTCGGTCGCGGTGGCCTCGGTGGTGGGCACCAAGCTGGCCGTACGAATCGGGAACAAGGCCGTGGTGGCCACTGGCCTGGCCATGTTCGGCCTGGCTCTGTGGTGGATCTCGACCGCCTCGGCGTCGACCTCTTACCTGATCATCGTGGGCCAGATGCTCCTGGGCGGCGGCGGCCTCGGCCTGGTGACCGCCCCAGCGACCGAGGCGATCCTCGGTGCCGTGCCGACCGAGAAGGCCGGCGTGGGCTCGGCCGTCAACGACGCCACCCGTCTGTTCGGCGCCGCCTTGGGCGTTGCGGTCATCGGCAGCGTCGCCGCCTCTCTGTACGGGAGCCGCCTCGGCGGCACGTTGCCTCGGGGTCTGCCGACCCAGGCCGCGCTGGCAGCCAGGAGCTCGGTGGGCGGCGCGCTGGTCGCGGCGCGGAACCTCCGCCGCAACGGGTTCGGGCTCGCCGCCCAGGGCCTCAGCGCGTCGGCCATCGCGGCCTTCCTGCACAGTCTCGCCGGGGCGTGCCGGGTGGCGGGAAGCGTCGCTGTCGGCGGCGCCGTCATGGCGGCCTCCCTCCTGCCGTCGAGGCCGACGTCACCCCTCGCCCCCGATGGCTCGCAAGGCTCCCAGCCCCACGCCGACCCCGCGCTCATCGTCGCCGAGATATGAGCCCCGGTCCTGTTTGAGCTGAGCCTGGGCCTGACGTCACAGCTCGATGACGAGCCGTCCGCGTGTCCCGCCCCGCTCGAGGATGCGGTGGGCTTCGGCGGCATCGTCGGCGGCGAACGTCCGGGCCACGCGCAGCGTTATCGCACCCTCGTCGACCAGCCGGCCGAGCCGATCGAGCTTCTCGCCCGCGGTCGCGTACTGCGCGATCCACACCTGGTGGATGGTGATTCCCCGCTCGGTCTCGCCTTCGAAGGGACGAACGGCTGCCACCGCGCCGTCGTCGCGCACCGCCGGAAGGGCGAGCGCGTTCAGGACGGCACCATCGGCCAGGGCATCGACCCCGCCGGGCACGACCTCGCGGATCCGCGCCGCGATGTCGTCGCCTCGCCGCAGCACCACGTCTGCGCCGAGGTCGCTGACGAGCTGGTCGTCGGCTTCGGACGCATCCGCGATGACGCGCAGCCCGTCGGCCTTGGCGAGCTGCACGACGTAGCCGCCGTAGCAACCCGCGGCACCGGTGACCGCGAGCGTCTGACCGGAGCCGAGAGCGAGCATGTCGAGCGACAGGCGAGCCGTCAGGCCGTTCATGGGCAGGGTCGCGGCCTCGACGTGGCTGACGTCTCTCGGCGCATGCGCCACGGCGCCGGCGGGCACCACGACCTGCTCCGCGTACGCACCCCCTTCGGCACGGTTCGGCATGACGACGGCCATCACCCGATCGCCGACGGCGAAACCGGTGACACCCTCACCCAGCGCGGCGACCACGCCGGCGGCGTCCATGCCCGGGATGAACGGTGGGCGCCGATCGCCGAGGATCCGCCCGTACGCCCCGTTGCGCATGTAGGTGTCGGTGGGGTTGACGGTGGCGGCGTGGACGCGCACCTTGATCTTGCCGGGCCGGGGGGCGGGGGGGTCGGGCACCTCCACCACCCGCAGGGCCTCGGGCCCGCCGAAGTCGATAACGCCGACGACCCGCATCACTGGGTCCTCCCGTCGGCGCGGGTGCCTACGACGTCGCCGGTGGCAACCCACTCCCAGGAGCGGGCGGGCCGGTGGAACGGGGCCATGAACGTGCCGAAGCGCATGGGAGTTGCCTCTTTCGTAGAGGTGTGCAGGGGGCGGCTGAATTACAACGTTGCCACGGGGCCAGCTTCGCAGGCGAGGCGCGGTTGCCGTCGTGCAAGCTATGCGTTCGGCAAGAATGACTCAGTGGCTCCGACCAGGAGGACCGGATGGATGACCTGGACGTCGTACGTCGAATCAATGCCCTAGCCGACGAGGAACACAACTTGGAGCGTTCGCACACCGGGAAGGGGTTCTCGGATGGCGAGCTGGCGCGCATGAAGGCGATCGAGGTCGCCCTCGACCAGTGCTGGGATCTCCTTCGCCAGCGACGAGCGCGGCGCAACGCAGGCGAAGACCCCGCCGAGGCTTCGGCGCGGCCCGAGCCTGTGGTGGAGGGCTACCAGCAGTGAACGCGCTGCGCTCCTCACGGCTCTCACGCGCCGAGCCGGTGACCGAAAGCCAGGTAGTCGTGAACCGAGCGGACGGCGGCCGACCCTTCGCCGACGGCCGCGGCGACCCGCTTGGTCGAACCGGAGCGGATGTCCCCGACCGCGAACAGGCCCGGGTAGCTCGTCTCGAACGGCAACGGTGACCGACCCACCGTCTCCCACCGCCCGTCGAGGTGCTCGACCGACAGGGAGCGATCGGTGAGCACGAACCCGCGGTCGTCGAGGGCGGCGCACCCCGACAACCAGTCCGAGGCCGGGTCGGCGCCGATGAACGAGAACAGCGCCACGCACGGCAACGTCGCCTCGCCGTCGGCACCGCTGACCCGCACCCCGCCAAGGGACTGCTCGCCGTCGAGGGCCGTGATCGTGGTGTTGGGCCGGACGGCGATCCGCTCATGGACCTCGATCCGGTCGACCAGGTAGCGCGACATGCTCGCCCCCAGGTCCGGGCCGCGGATGGCGATCGTGACCGAGCTGCCCGCATCGGCGAGGAAAACCGCGGCCTGACCGGCCGAGTTGCCCCCACCGGCGACCACAACCGGTGACCCGGCGCACTCCCGGGCCTCCAGCTCGGTGGCCGCGTAATACACACCGCTGCACTCGAACTCGTCGAGCCGGTCGGCCTCCAGGCGCCGGTACCGGGCGCCGGTGGCGACGATCACCGCCCGGCCGGCCACCTCGGTCCCATCGGACAGATGAACCACGAGGTGGCCCGCCTCCTCCCGCAAGGACACCGCCGCGCACGGGCTGGTAAGGGAGGCGCCGAACTTCTCGGCCTGGACCATGGCCCTCTGCGTGAGGTCGGCCCCCGAGATCCCGGTCGGGAACCCCAGGTAGTTCTCGATCCTCGAGCTGGCCCCGGCCTGGCCACCCACCGCCAGCATCTCCAGGCCGAGCGTGCGGAGGCCCTCGGAGGCGCCGTACACGGAGGCGGCCAGCCCGGCCGGGCCGGCACCGACGACGACCAGGTCGAAGCACCGATCAGGCAGGTTGCCGACCGTCAGGCCCAGGTACTCGGCCAGAGCCCCCGGGGTCGGGCGGCGAAGGACCGTCCGCATGGCTATCACCACGGGCAGCTCCCCTGGGGTGACACCGAACCCGCGCAGCAGGCCTTCGACCTCGCTGTCGGCGTCGGGGTCCAGCCACGCGTGCGGGATGCGGCTGCGGAGCAGGAACTCCCGGACCTGCCCGGTCTCGAACGAGAACCGCGAGCCGATCACCCGAATGGCGGAGGCGGCCCCGCTCAGCAAGGCCGCCCGGCGGGCCAGGAAGGCCGCCAGGATCGTGTCGCTCAACCTCGGGTTGGTGGCGATCAGCCGCCGGAGCATCTCGCGGGGAACGGCGATCACCTCACCGGGCTCCGCGACCCGGGCCGAAACGAACACCCGCTGGCCGGTCAACATGTTCAGCTCACCGAGGAAGCGGCCTGGCCCATGGGTGGCGACCAGCCGCTCTTCATCGTCCGCACCGACGACGATCTCCACCGTCCCCGACAGGACCACGAAGAAGTCGTAGCTGGCGTCACCCTCCCGGTACAGGTACTCGCCGACCGCCATCGACCGTCGAACGCCAACGGCTTCCAGCACCGCCAGCTCGGCGGCGTCCAACTCCGGGAAGGCCTCGGCGTCGTCAGCCACAGCGTCGTCAGCCACAGGCCGAAGCTACCTTCGAGCCCGTCAGCCGACGACGCGTAGCTGCGCGGGGCTCGTGGCCACCACCGTCTCGCCGATTCGCGCCAGCGCGTATGCGGTGGCATCGTCATTGGGGAGCCAGGTGATGAGGCGCTGCTCTTCGACGTCATCGGGAAGGAGGAGCACCTCGTAGTCGAGACGCAGCTGGCCGGCGTCGGGGTGCACGATGTGAGTCGTGCCTCTACGCTTCTCGGTCGTCGCGAAGAGCGACCACCGCTTGACGAAGTCCGGGGCCGAACGCAGCTCATCCATCAACGCCCCGAAGCTTTCATCGTGGCCCCAGCGGGCACTGGCGGCGCGCAGGCGGCTCACCTGTTCGTCGGCCGCGACGATCCAGTCGGGATAGACGGTTCTGGCGCTCGGGTGGAGGAACACGTGGCGAGCTAGGTTCGGGATCGCACCGTCGAGCATTCCGAGCGGGCGGACGAGCTGTTCCCACGAGCGGCTCCACGCCAGGACGTCGTTGACGGGGCCGGCCACGAAGGCCGGCGTCGTCGGGCCCAGTCGCTCGAGCAAAGCCCTTACCGTGGGCGCCACCGCCAGGGCCAGGGGGCGGGAAGCCGGGCAGAGCTCCGCCATTTGACTCACCATTGCCAGGGTGTACAGCTGACGGCGCCGTCCATCGTCAAGTCGCAGGCCGTCGGCCAGCGCGGCGATCACGCTTGCCGATGGTCGAGTGTCGCGCCCTTGCTCGAGACGGACCAGGTAGTCGATGCTGATTCCGGCGAGTGTGGCCACTTCTTCGCGGCGCAGACCCGGAGTTCGCCGGCGGCCGCTGTCGGGCAGGCCGACGTCACCCGGCTGAAGCTGCTCGCGGCGAGCGCGGAGGAACTCGGCCAACGTCGTCACACCGCCAGTATGCCCTACGAGCCTATGGATCACCCTGGCCCTGCCAGTACCAGGACCAGCCCGGCCTTCTCGGACCGGCGATACGAGCGGATGATACGGGCATGACCACCAACCCCACCACCGTTTCGTTGCCCTTGGCCCCCGGCCGCTGGGCAGTCGACGCCAACCACTCCTCGATCGGCTTCACCATTCGTCACCTCGGCGTGTCCAAGGTACGGGGGCGCTTCACTCGCTTCGAGGCCGACATCGTCATCGGCGAGACCCTCGACACGACCACCGTCAACGCAACCGTCGACGTCGCGTCGATCGACACCGCCAACGCCGACCGTGACGCTCACGTGCTGTCGCCGGACATCATCGACGTCGCCAAGCGACCGACCATGGCGTTCCGCTCCACTCGGATCGCGGGCACCGGATCGGAGTACCAGGTCGACGGTGATCTGACCATCGGTGACGTCACCCGTCCAGTCGTCCTCGCCGTCGAGCTCGGCGGCATCGAGGCCTTCCCTGGCGGCCCCCGCCACGCCGGCTTCGAGGCCACAACTGCGATCCGCCGCAAGGACTTCGGCATCGACATCGCCCTGCCGCCCGGTGTCAGTGTCGTGGCCCTCGGCGACGTGGTGAAGGTCGAACTCGACCTTCAGCTGCTCGAGCCCGCCAGCTGACGGTGATCCAATGATCACAGCGACACGTGCTCGCTCGTATGCGCGATGATGCCTGCAGTGACCGAGTCCGGGGCGTCCGCTGTGGCGGCAGTGTTTGACCGCGCCGCTGACGTGTACGACACGGCGATCCCGTTCTTCGTGCGATTCGGACGACGACTGGTCCGGCTCGCCGAGGTGAGCACAGGTGAAACCGTGCTCGACGTGGCCTCAGGGCGAGGCGCCAGTCTCATCCCCGCCGCGGAGGCAGTCGGCCCCTCCGGCCGAGTCGTCGGGGTCGATTTGGCGCCGACGATGGTGGAGTGCCTTCGCGGTGATCTCGAGCAGCTCGGCCTTGATCACGCGTCCGTAACAATCGGGAACGCCGCCACCCTCGACGTCCCCGACGACGACTTCGACGTCGCGCTGTGCGGGTTCACATTGATGCTGTTTCCCGATCCGACCAAGGCGGTCGCCGAGCTCGCCCGCGTGGTGCGCGCCGGTGGACGTGTTGCGGTCTCTCGATGCCCACCGGAGCGGGACCGCAGTGGTCGTTCTACGGCGAGCTCATCGGCCAGTTCGCTACGAGGGCGAGTGGGCCGATCCCTCCCACACCCGGACCCACCCCCGACCTCGCGGCCCTGCTAATGGGCGCGGGTCTACGCGACATCGAGACCGTCGATGAGACGGAAGAGTTTGTGTTCGCCGACACCGACGCCTGGTGGAGTTGGGTGTGGTCGCAAGGAATGCGGGCTTTCCTCGAGATGCTCCCCGATGACGCCCTCGACGAACTGCGCGCCGCCGCCGAGGACCGACTTCGACCGCTTGCTGGGCCCGACGGGTCGATCCCACTACACCAGGGCGTCCGCTACGTGATCGCTCACCAGCCCGGCTAGGAACGGGAGGGCGAGGACGCGTGCCCATTGGCACTCGCTTCCTTCCACCCCACGGTCGCAAACGCCGACCGCCCACGCGCGGCTCGAAGACCGCTTCGGGGGCGCTCCAGCATGCGCTGCGCGGCCCGCTAACGAGGGACGATCAGTCCGATCTCGTAGGCCAAGATCACCGCTTGGACACGGTCGCGGAGCTGAAGCTTCATCAGGATCCGCTTTACGTGCGTACGCACGGTCGACTCCTCGATGAAGAGCGCCGCGGCGATCTCGCGGTTTGACATGCCGCGTGCCAGTGCCTGGAAGACGTCGCGTTCGCGTGGTGTGAGAGCGTCGAGCTTGGTCCGGTCGGCGAACGCCGGCGTCGGCTGCTGCGCCATGCGGTCGATGACGCGCCTCGTGACGGACGGGGAGAGCAGCGAATCCCCGTCGGCGACGGTGTGCACCGCGGCGATGAGCTCCTCGGGTCGCGCGCGTTTGAGCAGGAAGCCAGAGGCGCCAGCGCGGAGGGCGCCGAACACGTAGTCGTCCTGTTCGAAGGTCGTGAGGATGAGGACCCTGGCGAGCGGCGCCGTGGCAGCGAGGGCATGGGTTGCCCCGATCCCGTCGAGGTCGGGCATGCGGACGTCCATCAACACCACGTCGGGCGCCCGGGTACTGGCGAGGTCGACGGCTTGGCGTCCGGTGGCTGCTTCGCCCACGATGGCAATGTCGGGATCGACTGTCAGCAGTTCGATCAACCCGGCGCGCATGAGGTCGTCGTCGTCGACGATGAGCACACGGATCACGGGCGTTCAGCCGCGTAGGGAAGGCGAGCGCAGACGCGAAACGTGCCGTTGACTTGCTCGACGTCGAGCGTGCCGCCGAGCAGCGTGGCTCGCTCACGCATCCCGATGAGACCGTGACCGCGGCCGCTTCCTCGAGATGGTCGCGGCGCGACCGGGTTGGTGACGCGGAGATCGAGCGCGTCATCGTCGAAGGTGACGTCCACTAGCGCGGCGCCGGATCCGTGCCGAGAGGCGTTGGTCAGGGCCTCCTGCGCTATCCGGTAGGCCGCCTGGTCCAACGCAGAGCCGAGCCGTTGCTGCGTTCCGGAGGTGGTACGGGCGACATCGAGCCCGGCGGCGGAGTGCTGTGCGATGAGACCGTCGAGCGAGGCGAGCCCCGGCGGGGCGTCGACGCTGTCGGCCGTATCGCGCTCGCGCAACGCGCCCACGAAGTGATCAATCTCCTCAGCGGTTCGGCGCGCCAGCTCCTCGATCGCCTCGAGTGCCCGGAGGGACCGATCCGGATCGTCCTGGTGGCGGAGGCGGGCCGCTCCGGCGCGCACCGCGATCACGTTGATGGTGTGGCCTGCGGAGTCGTGCAGGTCGCGGGCGATGCGAGCGCGCTCCTCGGCGGTGGCCAGCAAGCGGTCGCGCTGCGCCTCGCGTTTGAGCTCGGTGATCTGTTCACGGCGCAGCCGCGTCCGCTCACCGGCGAACCACGCGACCGACCACAGCAGTCCCACGTGGAACAGCTCGGCACCCGGAAAGGAGCCCTCGGCCGATGCCGCGGCACCGACATACGCGCCGAGGAGCACCAACGCACTGCACAGGATCCGACCGACCTCCGGGCTGGCCTCGTCGCGGGTGGCGGCGACCAGATAGAGCGCGACGGCAGGACCCAGCGGCAGTCCGATCGGGTATACAAGCGCGGCAAGCGTGGCGTTGGCCGACGCCGTGAACGCGAACACCGCGAGCGGCGATCGTCGCCCGAGAGCCAACGGCAGGGTCGAGAGCCCGACCAGCAGCACCCCGGTCGCCCCCAGGTGGCCGGACCCGCGGTGGGACACGTTGAAACCGCCATGAAGCATCAACAGGACCGAGGCGGCGAAGGCCACCGCGGCGATCGCGGCTTGGGCGTACGGCTTGGCCCTCGGCCGCACCGTGGAGCCCGACGAAACGGCGATCGATGCCATGGATGGGACGAGGGTAACGCCGCCAGGGCGCTGGGACGTCGCCCGCAGGGGTGATCCGCGTCCACAAGATGAGGACGCGCAAGATCGCCCGGCCGGGCGTTTCCAACCGGAGACGCACTCCCTACCGTTGCCCTTCGCCATGGACCCGTCCCAAGAGACTTCGACCTCCAACGACGCCGACGCGGTCGTCACCGTCACAGGACTCACCAAGCGGTACGGCGGGCTGGCCGCCGTCGACGACATAAGCTTCTCCCTGCGACCGGGAACGGTCACCGGCTTCCTCGGCCCGAACGGGGCCGGCAAGACCACAACGCTGCGGCTGCTGCTCGGCCTCGCAGAGCCCACCACGGGGACCGCGCTCGTCTTTGGGCGCCGCTACGCCCAGCTCGACCAGCCGAGCCGTTTGGTGGGCGCCGTCCTCGAATCCGGAGACTTCCACCCGGGCCGTTCGGGACGTGACCACCTGCGGGTGCTCGCCGTGGGCGCCGCCATCGATCCCGGACGCGTCGAGGAGCTCCTCGGCGTGGTCGGGCTCGCGTCGGCGGCATCGCGGCCGGTCAAGTCGTATTCGCTCGGCATGCGCCAGCGGCTCGGCCTGGCCAGCGCGCTGCTCGGCGACCCACAGCTGCTGTTGCTCGACGAGCCGGCGAACGGCCTCGACCCGGCCGGGATGCGCTGGCTCCGCAATGTGCTTGGCGCCTTCGCCGATGCCGGCGGCACGGTCCTGGTGTCGAGCCACCTGCTCGCCGAGGTCGCTCAGAGCGTCGAGCACGTCGTGATCATCGACCGCGGCCGCCTCGTCGCGGACGCCCCGCTCGTCGAGGTCGCCCGCCACGGACAAACCCTGGAAGACGCTTACCTGGCACTCACCACCGAGGTCGCGTCGTGAACCGCCAGTTGCACGCCGAGCTCCTCAAGCAGCGCACGACCCGCACCACCGCAGGCATGGCTGCCGCCATGGTCGGCGTCGTAGTCATGGCCATCGCCCTGCACGGCTTCGGCCTCTCGGTCAACAAGCTGAACGGCAGGTCGGACCAGATCGGAGTGTTCATCGACGTCGGCGAGAACCTCGGGTCGTTGTTCGCCGCACTCCTCGGTGCCATGGCGATCACGGCCGAGGTCCGCCACGGGACGATCCGACCGACGCTGCTCGCCACCCCACAACGCGGGCGTGTAATCGCCGCCAAGGCCATAACCATGCTGCTCAACGGCGTCGTGCTTGGCGCGCTCGCCACCACCTCCGCCGCCGGCGCAGGCAGCTTGTTCCTCGGCCTTCGGGGCGTAACCGTCCGCCTCGACGTCGGCGACTACACGCTCCTCATCGTCGGCGGTGCAGCCGCCGCCGCCTTATGGGCCGTCATCGGGCTCGGTGTCGGCGCAATCGTGCGCAGCCAGGTGCCAACGGTGGTCGGCATCTTCGTGTGGGTGCTGTTCGTCGAGAACATCCTCACTGGCAGCATCCCCTCCGTCGGCAAGTTCGCGCCCGCCGCCCTCGGACGCGCCATCGCCGGAGCCCGAGCCACCAACGGGACGCTGCACACCCCTGCCCTCGGCGCCGTGCTGCTCGCCCTCTACGCCGGAGCCGCGATCGCCGCCGGCTGGGCGACAACCACCCAGCGCGACTTCGCCTGACCACCAGAGAGGACACCCACCATGGCTCTGCCGCACCACCCCGGACACGACGATCCGACCTCGCCGGAGGCCGCTCGCCCCCGCGGCGCGACGACGATCATCGTCGGAGCCGTCGTGGTCCTCCTCATCGTCGTCGTCGTGCTGCACCTCACCGGCGTCATAGCCGGCCACTGAGCATCGGTGTCCGGAGTTGCGCTCATCGCCCACTTCGAGGGCGAGGCCAACGAGCTCGGCCGTTCCAGGCCTTCCCGCGCGGGGGTCCCCTGACCGCACCGCACGTGAGGATCTAGAGCGGCGGCTCCGTCGCGTGGAGTTCGAGGATCGTGACTGTGGCCATGTCCGGAGAGGGGAAGCCGACGGAGGTCAACATGTCCTTGAACTCGTTGCTGGCCCATCGAGTCCGGATGTGGTCCTGTGACTCCCAGACGCCGATGATGTAGAGCGCGTCGTTGCTGACCGCGCAGTGGTGACGAAGTTCGCCGATCGGCACTGCGCCACCGCGGCTCATGATGAGCGCGTGCGCCCGGTCATACGCCTTCGTCAGCTCGTCGACGTCACCGTCGAACCGGGCGATCAGCATCGCTGGCATCGGGACCTCCTCAGGGCGCCGGACGCGAGCCTTTCTACAACCGCACAGGATGTGAAGACATGCCGGCGGCAGCCGCGGGACGGCGCTGTGGCGCTCAGCTGCCGGTAGTGGGATCGATCATCGTCTTCACTTCGGTGATGACCGACGCTGGGAACCCGGAGATTTTGGCGTGCTCGCGGATCGCTTGCTCGTCCTCGGCGAGGTATATGCAGAATGTCTTGTTGTCAGCCACGTAGCTGTGCTCCCACTGCACGCGGGGGGCAAGCTTGGCGAGCGCCGAGTTCGACGTTGCTGCCGCGCCCGACAGGTCCTGGTCCGATGACGCTCCAATGTTCGCGATCTCTCGCTCGATGACGTAGCGCTTCAAGGTCATTGCGCCCCCTTTCAGTCGGGTCGAGTATCGCACCCCGGGCCCATAGAGGACGCGGAACATTATGGTCGCCGTCTTGCTCGCTCTCGCGTGACTAAGAAACGAGCATTCTGTGCGGCCGCGCGACGGCGTTATGGGCGCCCTCGACAGACGGGCGCGTGATCAAGTAACCGTCGATCGGCTCGCCGGGAGATCCGTTGCGCACGATGTTCTGCGTGCCGATCCGGGGACTTCTCGGTAAACCACGTCGGCCTGTGCTCTCCCGGCTGACGACGCTGCCTTGACAGCGCGACCACCGTCTATATCCTTTACTTATGACCATAGATAAAGGGACCAGCGGCCCAGGGGCCTCGCCGCCCGGCTCGGGCGGAGGCGCCTCGAAACCGGAAGGGCAGAGCGGCCCGGCGTCGCCGGTCGAGTTCCGGCTCGACGCCGGCTCGGGTGTGCCGACCTACCTGCAGCTCGTCCACCAGGTCGAGCACGCATTGCGGCTGGGCTACCTCGAGCCCGGCGACCAGCTTCCCAAGGTCCGGGACGTGGTCGCCTCGTTGGTCATCAACCCCAACACGGTGCTGAAGGCTTACCACGAGCTGGAGACGAAGGGCCTCACCGTTGGGCGACCAGGCCAGGGCACGTTCGTTCAGGCCACGCTCAGCCAGGTCGCGCTGCCCGAGCTCACCGCCCTGCGCCGCTCGCTTGTCGGCTGGTTGACGACCGCGGACGCGGCCGGGCTGGACGAGAACGGGATCACGGCGCTGTTCACGAGCGCGCTGCGCGATTTCTATGAGCGCCGCAGCGGGTCGCGGACCAACGGCGGCGCGGCGAGCGGTGAAAGGGAGGGCGTCGCATGAACGTCGTCGAGGCAAGCGGCCTGGGCAAGCGGTACGGCCACACGTGGGCGCTGCGCGACTGCTCGCTCGCGATCCCCGCCGGTCACGTCGGCGCGCTGGTCGGCCCGAACGGCGCCGGCAAGACCACGCTGCTCAACCTGGCGGTCGGCCTGGCGGCGCCGTCCAAGGGCGGCATCACCGTGCTCGGCGGTCGGCCGCCCGGTTCGCTCGCCGCGCTCGACGGCATCGCGTTCGTCGCCCAGGACACTCCGCTGTACAAGAACCTGTCGACCGCGGACATGCTGCACCTGACCCGCAACCTGAACCGACGCTTCGACCACGCCTATGCCGAGGCCCGGCTCGTCGAGTTGGGTATCCCGCTGAAGCGGAGGGCGGGCCGACTGTCCGGTGGCCAACAGGCGCAGGTCGCGTTGACCCTGGCGCTGGCCCGACGGCCGCGGCTGCTTTTGCTCGATGAGCCGGTGGCGATGCTCGACCCGATTGCCCGGCACGACTTCATGGCGACGGTGCTCGCTGCGGCGGCCGACGACGGTGTCTCGGTGATGCTGTCCTCGCACGTGCTCGCCGAGCTCGAACGAGTGGCCGACTACCTGGTCCTGATGTCGCGGGGCCGTGTGCAGGTGGCTGGCGAGGTCGACGATCTGCTCGCCGGCCACCGCGTGCTGACCGGCCCTGCCGCCGAGGTCGCAACGTATGCCGAACGGCCCGTTGTCCATGTCCGCCGTGCCGAGGCACAGGCGCACCTGTTGGTCCGGGCCGCCGCGGATGATGCGGTCCCGCCGGGTTGGGAGGCGCATCCGGTCGGTCTGGAAGAGCTCGCCCTGGCCTACCTACGCGAGCCCGGTGCCGCGGCGCTTCCCGGTCCCGCCCGCGCCTGGGACGCCGAACCGTTGGATGTGTCGAAATGACAGCGCTGGCCGTGCCCGTCCATGCGAGGCAGGACGCGAGCCTGCGGCCGGTCCCGTGGCGGCGGATGGCCTGGGTCATCTGGCGACAGCACCGGATCGCGCTGGCCGGCTTGGCCGCGCTGTTGGGCGCGGTGGCGGTCTACGTGTGGCAGGCCGGCCTTCACCTGCACCATGCCTATGCCGCCGCGACCACCTGCCACCCGGCAAGCTCCATCGCCTGCGCTGACCTGGCCACCAGGTTCAATGGCATGTATCCCGCACTGGCGAATGGCACCGCGCTGCAGGCCGTGCCCGCCCTGATCGGGACGTTCGTGGGGGCACCGGTCCTGGCCCGTGAGTTGGAGACCGGCACCTTCCGATACTCCTGGACTCAGGGCTTCGGGCGGTGGCGCTGGACGCTCGCCAAGCTGGGGGCGCTCGCGGTCATGGTGACCGCCGCGGCCGGTGCCATCAGCGTGCTCTTCTTTTGGTACTACCGGCCGTACTTCGCCACGGGCAACCAGGCCCTGTCCCTTACCGAGGTGTCCCCGCTCCGTGTTGGCCTGTTCGACCTGCGCGCGGTCGCGTTCGCGGCCTGGACGCTGGCCGCGTTCGCGATCGGCGTCCTGGCCGGCGTGCTCATCCGCCGGGTCGTCCCCGCGATGGTCGCCGCCCTGGCGGCCTACACAGGACTCGCCCTGGCGGCTGGGAACCTCCTGCGCCAGCGCTACATCACGCCGGTGGTCACCAGCAACGTGAACGTGCCCAGTTCGGCGTGGATCATGAGCCAGTGGTGGACCAGGGGAGTCAACTACGCGTTCGGCGGCCGACCCCCCATCGACCTCGTCCAGCAGCTCTGCCCTGACCCTGCGCTGGGGCCCTTTGGCAAGCCGTCGCCGGGAACCATCTCGCAATGCCTCTCCCAGCGGGGCTTCACGCAATGGACCAGGTACCAGCCGGCCAGCCGATTCTGGCCATTCCAATGGATCGAGGGCGGCTGGCTGCTCGCCCTGTCGATACTGCTCATCGCCGCGACCGTGTGGCTGGTCCGGCGCCGCGCCGTCTGAAGGGCGAAGAGCGCCGCAAACCGCTGCGTGCACACCGAGTCAACGCCTCGACGACGCCGGACGAAATCAGGCCCTCGACGACCTGCGCGGCACCCTCGCAGCTCACGTCTCCGACAGCGGTGTGCTGTACGACTCGGCCGCCTGGATCATCAGTGCCACGCGGCCATGAACGAAGCATCGAAGGGAGACAGACCGCCGCTGGCAGGGACCGAGCGCGACCGCATCCGCGTCCTGCTGGTCATGAACGCCCGAGACGAAGCCGACATTCACGAATCGCGACGGGACGACCCGTGGGCACGCGCCCATCGACTCGACACCGTGAGCGTGGAGCCCTGGAACGTGATCGTCGGCGGCGACCGTCTGCCCGGACCGCATCGCGCCGCCACGTAAGCCGCCGAGCTGGGCGCGCCGGCGAGGCCTTGAAGTCTGTCCCACGCACTGTCACCCACAGCGGGACTGGTGCCGGGTCACGGAGTTCCGAACGTTCGATGGCGCTTCGGGATCGAGGGGCGTCGGTGGGCTACCCGTTTCGAGCAGCGGTTTGAGTCGGCGACCATCGGCCTTGACTTGTCGACGTACACCGGCCGCCACGATCGCGGCGAGGAGTCGGAAGGCGTCTCGGGGTTCCGTATGAATGAAGATGCCTGAGAGGGCAGGCCAGTGCGTTGGGGATCTTGGAGATGCCGCATGGCCCGCCAGTCGACGACCTCCAGTGCCACGTTGAATTCGAACCCCCAACGGTGAACTGGCAGGTCAAGACCTGTGCCGGTGGATGACGAGGTGACCCCCAACGTATTCCGGCCCGGCTCAGCCTGTCGGTGGCATCGGAGGACCTACATTCTGCTGTCCGTGACGGGCGGCGATCTCGCCCATGGTCTTCGGGTCCGGCGGTTCGCCTGGAGGAATGCTTGCAAGATATGCCGAGGCCTCGCGGAAGAACTCCTCGACGCCAGCCGGCCCGAAGAACAGCAGCACGCGCCCCGTGTCGGAGTTCATCGTAAAGCCGTGTGCAACCCCGCGAGGGCCGTACACGAAGGACCGCGGGCCCACGTCGACCTCCTCGTCGCCGAGCCTGAACCGAACGTCACCTTCTAGCACTACGAAGATTTCGTCGTCGTCGCTGTGGACGTGGATGGGCGATCCGAAACCTCTTGGACCCCAGAACTCGACAGCCGCAAACTTGCCCCCAGTCTGATCCGCGGCAGCTTTGATGACAAAGGCGCCGCTGAGGAACGAAGCGTGCGCCTCGCCTTCATCCGGGTGGAGCACGTACCCGTCGGTCTTGTCAGTAGGAAGCGACATGTCCTGCTTGTCCTTTCGCTGATGGGTGAAATGAGTCGTGCTCGAGCCCGTCGGAGCGCTTCGAAGCCGTCACGTGTCGAGGATCACTGGTCGAGGATCACTGGTCGATGGTCGCGTTCGGGGGTTCGCACCCGGAGCTCGAAGACGTCGGGACGGGCGTAGTGCCCGATCGGGTCGAACTCGCGGCGTTGGGCGATCAGGGCGCCTAGGTCGAGGGTCACTACCAGCCTGCCGGGCTGCCCCGTGATCGGTCCGGCCAGGACGACGCCGTCGGGGCCGACGATTGCGGTGTTGCCGGGCGAGAGCCAGTCGTCGTCCCCTCCGTAGAGCTCGGCGGCCCCTTCAAGGCTCCGCGGCACGTCGCTGCCGCGCAGGCAGGTGTTGGTACCGACGACGAAGACCCGCCCCTCGCGGGCGATATGTCGGAGCGT
>WNFC01000943.1_pt1 | contig 29407 bp, 26 predicted proteins | sample 5400541 | NCBI WGS metagenome assembly WNFC01 (sample SAMN13153342, study PRJNA577476) | soil metagenome | isolation source: 120 cm saprolite under Douglas fir tree site 2 hole 2 replicate 1 | place: USA:California | collected 2015-04-18
AGGCGCTCTCCTGGCCGGCACGCCAGATCGCGATCAACGCGGGCGAGGACGGCTCCGTCATCGTCGGCAAGATCCTCGAGAAGGACCAGTACTCCTACGGCTTCGACTCGCAGACCGGCGAATACGTCAACCTGATCTCCAAGGGCATCATCGACCCGACCAAGGTGGTGCGTGTGGCGATCCAGAACGCAGCGTCGGTTGCGGCGCTTCTGATCACCACCGAAGCCATGGTGGCCGAACTGCCTAAGAAGAACGCTGGCGGTGGCATGCCACCGGGTGGCGGCGGTATGGGTGGTATGGATTTCTAAGTCCAACTGTTCAGAGAACAACGATAAGAAAGACCCGGCAGCTATGCCGGGCCTTTTGCGTCAGACCTTTACGTTCAACCCCTCGTTCGCGCACGAATAAGTGCGTGTGCTTGGGTTCGGCTCTGCTCGCTGGCACACCGGGCGGCCGAATGAACCATCGATCACCTATTCCTAGAAGCCAATCCGAGAAAGTCGACCCGCCACAGTCCCGGCACGCTCGGCACGTGCTTTTCTGGCGCACCCGACACGATTCGAACGTGTGACCGTCGCCTGAAAGAGGGCAACGCCCCTCCAATCGAGCCCAAAACAGCCCCGGTTTGGCCGTTGCCGACCTCGGGCCAATCGGCTAAATGAACGCTCACGCACCCGTAGCTCAGCTGGATAGAGCGTTGCCCTCCGAAGGCAGGTGTCAAGCCTGTTCGTGCAGAAAAGGAAATCGAAAGAGGCTACAACTTCAGAGACTTGCGAGACCGGCGTCGATCGCTTCAAACTCGCAAAGAATTCGCGTAAGCACTGCGTAAGCAATCGAGAAGCACCCGTGGCTCAGCTGGATAGAGCGCCACCCTCCGAAGGTGGAGGCCACACGTTCGAATCGTGTCGGGTGCGCCACTTCCGATATGATGTCGCCGTCGAAAGCCACCGGTTTTCCCATCTGGCCCGTCCGGTTACATCCGCGGGCCGGCCCTACGATTCGGGTGAATTGCGATGACAATTAAATGCACTGGTCTGTCGGTCTCAAACGTTTCGACGCACGAAGCAACACGGCCGCCTACTTAATGCGGAGATGCTCGACGCGCTGCGTTGGGCGGGCATCCGCTCGATCATCCTGACCATCATCACCCGCATGATCGATGCGGGGACGACGGCACTCATGATTCTGTTGATCCTCCCCGGCAAGCTCAGGGAGTGCTTCCTGCGAAACGCCCGCAATGCTTCCCGAGACGCATTGCGTCGTGCTCATGGGCTTGATCGGCATCGTCGCCGGATCGAGCCCGAACTTCTCGATGATCGTGGTATCGGTTCGCGGAACGACCAGCGTCATCACCTGAATTCCCTGTCCTTTGAGCTCGACGTGCAGTGACTCGCCGAGGCTCTGCACGAAGGCCTTGGCACCCGCGTCGTTTGCGGAAAAAGGGAATACCGTGCGCAGCACCCATGGCACCGCCAAGCAAGAGGCCGCCACCGCCTCGGCGCGCAAGACGTCGGCCGAACAGATGCGCGATGTTGAGATGCGACAGCGCATTTAGCCGGAACAGGCGCAGCTGCTCGCCGTGATCCTGGTCCAGGAAATGCCCTGGGTTGCCCGTGCCGGCGTTTGAAACGATAAGACCAATATCGAGATCGCCAACTGCCGCGCCGAGCCGCTCAACAGCATCCTCCTCAGAGAGATCAACGACGACAGTGTGCGTTTCGACGCGGAAGCGCCGGGCTACGTCGGCGCCCACCTCGTCGAGCAGCGCCTTGCGACGCGCGGCCAGAACGATGTTCAAACCTTCGGCGGCAAGCTGACGCACGAACTCCGCGCCGATGCCCGAGGATGCGCCGCTCACCAACGCCCAGGGCCCATAGGTCTTCGCAAACATCGAAGGTCTTTGCATCGTGCGATTGCTCCGGTGCGCGGTTGGATTCAACGGCGCGGGTGATCTGTCACAGCGACCGCGTCATATGGCTGCGATGGGAGCGCGGACGAGCTTGCGGCTGTCGTGGCGCAGTTGCGAGGAGATCAGTGCCAGCGCGCCGATGAGAATGGGCGGCATTATCAGGGCGGGGCCATCGCCGACGGCAGCGCGCGACAACGCCGCAAAAACCGCGTCGAAGACCATTCCGGCGTAGGCCCACTCCTTCAGGCGAGGCAGCCCGGGCGCCAGGATCACGACCGCGCCCGAAATCTTGAAGGTGCCGAAGATGACGAGAAAGTAGGCGGGATAGCCAAGCCGCGCCATTTCGCTTGCGAAGTGCGGGACTTTTGCAAGACGGACGGCTGGGCCCGCAGGATAGCTTGGAAAGTTGACTGACTGAGATGACCGGGACCCGAAATGACAAGCGAAGCCGCCTTGTGAAGGCGGCGGCCGACCTCAGCCATACGCATGGCCTGGGAAATGTGGCGCTCGCCGACGTCGCCCGCAGCGAGGACGGACCGCTCGGAAACGTCTACTATTACTTCAAGACCAAGGCGGCGCTCGGCGAGGCGGTCATCATGCAGCGCTGCGAGGAGTTTCACGAGCTTCGCGAGAGGTGGACAGGGAGTCAACGCAGCAGAAGCGGTTGAAAGCGTTCGTCGAGACTACAGTCGACAATCGCGAGACCTTGGCGCGTGCGGGCTGTCCGGTCGGCAGCCTCTGCGCCGAGCTTGGCAAGGGCCAGGCCGCGCTCGCCGACGAGGCCGCGCTCCCCTTTCGGCAGTTGTTGATCTGGATCGAGGCTCAGTTTGCCACGATCGGCCGCAGCCGGGACAAGAACGTCCTCGCCATCCACCTGCTTGCGGCGCTGCAGGGCGTGTCACTGCTCGCCAACTGTTTCCGCGATCCCAATCTGGTGGTGCGGGAAGCAAAGCAGCTGAACGCCTGGATCGACGCGCTTTAACGCGCGGTAGCGGCTGACGAGCCTCGGTCCACCTACAGTACCCCGCTTGAATGATCACTTTGAGCGTGTCAGCGCGCGTAGAAACGAAAGCGCTCGCCGTCTCGTTCACAATTCCTCTCTTCGGGCATGAGCAGAGTGGGTGCCCACGGAAGCCGTTATCATCTCGATCGCGCGCCCGAACATAGCCAAAAAAATCCGAAGTCTATCTGGAGGGAGGTTCAAAGCGGGAGGCGCCCACCGAGACCGACACTCGCAACTGGTCGCCGTTTGAAGAGTGGCCGGAGCGTTCCGGATGTATTCAGCTTGGAAGTCTCGAAATACTGTAGGGTTTTCAAAAGCCGTTCTGACATTCTTGGCGTTTTTGGTCCATTGAGATCGTTACAGAATTTCTCGTTGTCAGAATGGCGTTTGTGAGCCCATGCTAGCCACTTCCAGCAGGTTCCACGCCACGGCGATTGCGCCGGAAAGGCGATCTCCACCAGCATTTCATCGACCTGGATGTCAGTTGTCAGCAGCCCCTGGAAGAATTCGGAGGCAGCGACCACGCGCTCGCCCTTCGCCGACTTGATCCGCATGCGCGCCTGCATCGGCGTGGCGCGCGCAACGATTGAAAGTCTCGGTCGTCAAACGGCCAAAGTCAAAAAGCCGGCTGCCGGAAACAATACGGGAGTTGCACCGAAATCCAGCGAATGCCTGTCATTCTTCTCGCGACCTGCGTAAACATCGCGCAGACGCAACGTAGCGCCGAACGACGGCAGCGTCATCCGCGCCGCTCTCCGAGGTGAGCGCGTTCAGGAATGTCGCGAGCGCCTGTTTTCCGGCTTCCTCGCGGCCTTCTGCGACGAATATCCGTCGCCGTTCAACTTGACGCCCATCGGCGCGCTTCGACGCCTGATTTCCCATCGCCACGCCGCGCGGCAATCGTCGCTCATCGTCACGACATGATAATCTCGCCAGACCAGGATCATGACGTCATCGGCCGGTCCCCCCTCGCGTCAGCGCCGCTGGAAGATGGCGTTGGCGACATCGCCGACGGCCTCGACATTCTCGTCCATGCCGTCGAAGCAGACGATGCGGCACGGACACGCTTCAAGACCTTCATAGCGCCATGGAAACGCACCGATGATCGCCCGCTTGTTCAGCATCTTCTCGATGTCGCCGCCGACATTCTCGGCGTGGATCAACCCCTCCTGGAAGGCATAGGAGTGGAACGGGAACATGTCCTCGGTGACTTCCCGGCCTGACTTCTTGTGCACGTAGCTGTACTCGCCGAAGAACGCATCGCAGCTCATGCCTACCTTGGCTTCGAAGCGCTTTGTCAGGTCCGGGCGCATCAGGCGGATCGAGGTGTTCATGGCGTGGTCGCCGGAACCGCAATCGATGCCGAACCACTTGATCTTCTTCTTCAGCATCCATTCCAGCAGCTCGATCTTGCCGCCCGGATGCATGCAGAAATAGCGCACCAGATCCTGCTGCTTCTGTCCCTCCCAATAGCGATGCCAGCCGGTATGCAGGATCAGGATGTCGCCTTCCTTCACTTCGACGGGCGCCGCCTCAATCATTTCGGGCGAGATGACGGCCCAGTCGTCCATGTGCGGGGAGACGTCGACCACAGCGCCGGGGCCGACCAGGAAATCCAGCGGATAGGACGCCATGTCGCCCATGCCGTCGGTGCCATGCATCGCGCCGTCGATGTGGGTTCCGACATGCAGCGCGGTGTCGATGCGTTGTGCGACGATCATCTTGGTCTGCAGATTCTGCGCGTAGTACATCTTGTTGCCGGCGTACCCAACCCAGCCGGGCGTGTGCACGTTCATCAGATGGGTCATGTCGACGATCTTCATGGCCGATCCCTTTGGTCAGATTCGAATGTCACGCGGTGCGGCGAAACAGGGATTTGAAAAGTCCCCGCAAGGCCGTCAGCAGCAATGCCAGACCGCCGATCGGGCGCGCCGCCGGAGCGCCACTGCTCGCAGGTCTCTGCACATCGCCGGCTGCTGCCTGCGCCGGACCAGCGCCCATGGCGGCCTCCGCATTGGCGACGAAATCGGCCACCAAAGCGTTGGCGATCTCGGAGATCAAACCGGTGCGGCCAAACTGGGCGATGGTGCCGGACAATTGCACATCGGAATCGACGATGATCGCCGTTCCCGGACCGGCCTGGCGCAGCGTGCAGGCCATCGTCATCTTGCCGCGGCTGGCGCCTTTGCGGTCGACGCCCTTGCCCTTGAGCGCGACCGACTTCGCCGCTTCGTCATAGCAAAGGTCCGCCTCGCCTTCGAAACTCGCCTGGAACGGACCGACCTTTGCGGAAACCTTGCCCGCGTGCCGGCCATCCTCTTTGGGGCCGAGATATTCGGCACCCGGCAGGCAGGCGGCAACGTCAGGAACGTCGTGAAAGAAACGCCAGACTTCGTCAAGCGGCCGCGCGATGACGAATTCCTGATGCAGCTTCATGCGCTGGCTCGCTGCTGGCAGCAGTTTCGCATCTGGATGAGCGCGACGCCTGTCATGCTGGCTCCGCGACCTAAGTGGCTGACGGCGGCACGGCATCCGGCGGCAACGCACCGACCGCCTTCAACAGCGGAACATCGGCCGGAGCTGGACCGCCGATGCTGACGATCCCAACGCCGCGATCCGCCTTGACCGCATGCTTGATGCCAACAGGCACGTGAACGATGCATCCGGCGTGGAAAGGCAGCGCGACGTCGTTGGTATAATCGTAGATTGTGCCTTTGCCTTCGAGGATGAAGATCGTATCCTCCGACAGCGTGTGGATGTGCGGAACGTTGGCTTCGCCAGGTTCGAGGCGGACATAGTTCAGGTTGGCCTCCCATGCGCCAACGCCGGGCCAGATCACGAACCGTGCATCCTTGGAGATCAGCGGCAGCCGCAGCGTGGGGTGATCGCGGTGAAAAAGACGAATGGCCATCGGCGGTCAGCCCTCCGCCGCAGTGAGGCCAGCATACAGGGTCTCGTCCGGCGGACACGGCCCACCGATCACCTTGATACCGGCGGCGCCGGCCTCGATGCGATAGAGATCGCCGGCATCGATATGGACCATGCTGCCCTCGGCGAGATCGACCCGCGAGCCGGCGACGGTATCGACGACGGCACCGGCACCTTCGATCACGTAGTAGACGCAGTTCGACGCATGCTTGAGGCCGATAGTCCGGGCATGTTGCTTCAACGAGACAAGCTGAAAACTGCGAAACGTGGAACTGTTATGCGGTGACAACACAACCTTCGCGTTGCCCTGACCCTCCACGATCGGTATCTCTGGACATCCGACCGCGCTGTCGATGACGCGGACTTGAGAAAACGGGGGATTGGCCATCATCATTTGAACTTTTTAACCTACATCAATTTACTTGAGTATAATTCAAAATCAGCAGCCGGGCAATGTCTTCTTGCAACGGCTGAAGCGATGCGGCGCAAGGGGCGTCAGGACATGAGCGAACACGGCACCGACGCGAACCTCGATGCGCTACCGGAGGAGATCGCGGAGACCACGGCGAACACGCTGGCGGCGATCGGATTCAGGATTCGGGAGTTGCGGCAGTTGCGCGGGCTGACGCTGCAGGAACTCGCCGACGTTTCCGGGCTCTCGACCTCGATGCTCAGCCTGGTCGAACGCGGCCGCGCTTCGCCGTCGATCGGCTCGCTGATCGTGATTGCGAGCGCGCTTGGCGTCGCGATGTCGGACCTGCTCGTCAACGGCGCCGACAGCGAGGAGAAGATCGTGGTGCGCGCGTCGGAGGCGCGCAAGGTCGAAACCGCCCAGCATGTCGTGCGCCGGCTGCTGCGCGAGGACCGCAGCCGCGGAGTCTCGGTCGCCGTCAACGAGTACGCCCCCCACACCGGCAGCGCCGAGCATCCGATCAGCCACGGCGGCTTCGAATATGGCTTCGTGCTGCAAGGCGAGCTGACCGTTGAGGTCGGCGGTACCAAGCATGTGCTGCGGCAGGGCGATCTCATCGCCTACAGCTCCCGCCGCAAGCACAAGATCTGGAACCATGGCAAAACCAAAGTGCGCACGCTCTGGTTCAACCTCGACCGCGAATGAGGTTTCATCTTCGCGGCCCTCGAAGGATGGCGTGCAGTCGAGCGGGTGTGATCGGCAACTGCGTGACGGCGCCCGGCTTTTGAATCGCGGCGTCGATCGCGGCGGCCAGCGCGGCACCGACGGCGTTGATGCCGGCCTCACCGGCACCCTTGACGCCCAAGGGATTAAGGGGCGACGGCGCGTCCTCGCGCAGCAAAACCTCGATCTCGGGCACCTCATGACAGGTCGGCATCAGATAATCGGCAAAGCTCGCCGCCAAGGGCTGGCCGTTCTCGTCATAGACAAACTCCTCCAGCAGCGCGCCGCCGATGCCCTGCGCCGCCGCGCCGACGATCTGGCCCTCGATCAGCATCGGATTGATGGCGCGCCCGACGTCATAGCCGACCAGATAGCGCTCGATCGTGATCCCGCAGGTCAACGGATCGACCTTCACCTGGGCAGCATGGATCCCGTAAGGATAGGTCATATGACCGGCGACGAACCGGCCCTCGCTGGTGAGGCCGCCGGTCTCCTCAAGATGCAGGGCGACGTCGCCAAGCGGCAGCGACGCCCCGCCGTTGACCGCCTCGACCATACCGTTCGATAATCGCAGCGTATCAGGTGTTGTCTGGAGCAGCTTGGCTGCGATTTCGAGCGCGCGATCGCGCAGCGCTTCGGACGCGATCTTCACGGCGGAGCCAGCCATCACGGTGACGCGGGACGCGAAGGCGCCGAATCCGATCTCGATCCGGTCGGTCTGACCGTGGATGACGCTGATCCGCTCGATCGGAATGCCGATTGTCTCCGCACAGATCTGCGCCAGCACGGTCTCGACACCCTGGCCGACGGAGGCGACGCCGGTCACGATCTCGATCGCACCGGCGCCATCGACCTTGACCCGAACCAGATCCTGCGGGCCGAGGCCGCTCTTTTCGACGAAACAGGCGACGCCGAGCCCGACATGCTCGCCGCGGCTGCGGCGCTCGGCCAGTTCCTCCTGCAGCCGGTCGTATTCGAGTTGATCAAGCACGCGCTCGAGCAGATCGCGGTACTTTCCGGAATCGTAGACCACGCCGGTTCCAAGCGTTGCAATGCCGCGATCGAACGGCATAGCGTCGGTGGCGATGAAGTTGACGCGACGCACCTCGACCGGCGACAGGCCGAGTTCGGCGGCGATCCCGTCGAGCAAGCGCTCACGTGCAAAGGTGGATTCGTAGCGGCCGGGCGCGCGGTAGGTGCCGGCCGGCGTCTTGTTGGTGAGGCCAATGTGCCCCTCGACGCTGTAGGCGGGAATGACGTAGGGACCCGGCAGCATCGCCGCCGACAAATCGGTCACCGTGGTCCCGTGCGTTCGCACATAGGCGCCCTGGTCGGTGAAGAACTCTACCTTGAGACCGAGAATGAATCCCTTTTCGTCGACGGCAGCGCGCAGCCGGTAGACCTGATCCCGCGAATGATTGGCCGCGAGCAGATGCTCCCTACGATCCTCGATCCATTTCACGGGTCGGCGCAGCCGCAGCGCCGCCGCGCAGACCAGCACGTCCTCGGGATAGAGCTCGCCGCGGATGCCAAAACCGCCGCCGACATGCCCTTCACTGAGATGCAGCTGTCCCGGGACCAGACCGAGCATTTTGCTGATGGCATCGCGATTGTAATGCGGCACCTTGGCGGCGCCATAAAGCATCAGCGCATCCTTGTCCACATCGTAGACGCCGAGCGCGCCGCGGGTTTCCAGGGGAACGCCGGTGTGGCGCCCGACCTTGACCTCGAGCGCGACAATTTTGTCGGCAGCCACAAAGGCCGCGTCGAGATCTCCGTAAGAACGTCGGAGCACCGAGGGTTCGGACAACAGGCCCGGATGAACGTCGGGCACGAACGCGACAGGCGCTGCGGTCGCATCGAGCTGCGGCGCGTGTTCCTCGATATCGCAGAACACGAGATCGGCCGCGTCCTCCGCGATATAGGGATCGATCGCAAACACCACCGCGACCGGCTCGCCGACATAGCGTACGTAATTGCGAGCCAGCACGAATTGCCGGTAGGGCGCGAGCGCCTCGAGGCCCATCTGGCGAAAGTCGATCGGCGGCAATTCATTGACGTCGGCGACGGTCCAGACTGCGACGACGCCGTCGAGCGCGGCGGCCTCTGCGGTCTCAACACCGAGAATGCGCCCAAACGCGACCGGCGAACGCACGACGCGCATGTGGAGCTGCTCGCGCGCGTTGCAGTCGGCCGCGAACATGCCTGTGCCGAGCAGCAGCGGACGATCCTCGACGCGCCGGAGCGACCGGCCGATATAGTTCATGGGCGCGATCCCGCCCGCAATTCGCGCGCCGCGATCCGGACCGCCTTGACGATGTTCTGATAGCCGGTGCAGCGGCAGAGGTTCGACGACAGCACGTCCTTGATTTCGTCGTCCGACATATCAGGGTTTTCCTCGAGCGCGCCGGCGGCGAGCATCAGGAAACCCGGGGTGCAGAAGCCGCATTGCAGTCCATGGTTCTCCCAGAAGGCCTTTTGCAGCGGATGCAGGGTGTCGCCATCGGCGAGACCCTCGACGGTGCGGATCGCCTTGCCCTCCGCCTGCACGCCAAACATCAGGCAGGAGCGCACCGGCTTGCCGTCGACCAGCACGGTGCAGGCGCCGCAGACGCCATGCTCGCAGCCGAGATGGGTGCCGGTCAGGCCGCAATCGTCGCGCAGCACATCGGCCAATGAGCGGCGCGGCTCGATCGAGACGGCATGGGATTTGCCGTTGACGGTGAGATTGATTCCGCTCTTGTTAGCCATGCGTCGATACTCCGGCACGACGAAGCTGGTCGCGAATGCGTTGCGGCGTCGCGGGCAATTCAAACAGTTCGATGCCGAACGGCGACAGCGCGTCGACGATGGCGTTGACGACCGCTGCCGGTGCGCCGATCGCGCCGCCCTCGCCGACACCCTTGGCCTTGGTGACGCTTTCCGGCGACACCGTTTCCATGTGGTTGATCTCGATCTCCGGGATCTCCGCCGAGGTCGGCGGCAAATAGTCGGCGAACGACGCCGTCAGCAGATTTCCATTCTCGTCGTAGATCATCTCTTCGAACAGCGCGTTGGCGATACCCTGCGCGACGCCGCCGGCGATCTGGCCGTCGACGATCATCGGATTGATCAGGACGCCGGCGTCTTCGACCACGAGGAATCGCTCGATCTTGACGCCGCCGGTTTCGATGTCGACCTCGACGATCGCAACGTGGCAGGCATTGGAAAAGGTACCGCCGGGATCGTAGACGGCGCTTTCGTGCAGCCCCGGCGACAGGCCTTTGAACTTGTGACTCTGGTGATAGGCGGCACGCGCCAGAACGCCGATCTCCATCGCTTGGTTGGAATTGCTGACGCGGGCAAGACCGTTTTCCAACGTGATGTTTTCGGGGCTCGATTCCATCAGACGCGCGGCAATCGTCTTTAGTTTCCCAGCCACTTGTCCGGCCGCCAGTTTCGAGGCGCCACCCGCGATCACCATCGAGCGGCTGGCAAAGGTGCCCCAGCCATAGGGCGTTGCATCGGTATCGCCGGAGATGATCCTGATGCGTTGCGGCTCGAGGCCGAGTTCATCCGATACGAGCTGGGCGAGGCTGGTCTTCAGGCCCTGGCCGTGCGGGGACGAGCCGATGCGCAGCACCACGTCACCCGAGGGATCCATCGTGCAATCGACGATCTCGTAACCGGGCACGATCTCCATGCCGCGCGCCGCATAGGCCGGCGTGCCGTATCCGGTGCGTTCGCTGAACACCGAGAAGCCGATGCCGAGATGGCGGCCACGCTTGCGCAACGCGGCCTGCCGCGCCCGGAACGCCGGCAAGTTGACGGCGTTGACGGCGGCCTCCATCGCCTGCAGATAGCTCCCCTCATCATGGACAAGGCCGGTTGGCGAGCGATGCGGAAACGCGTTGATCAGATTGCGCCGCCTGATCTCAACAGAATCGATGCCAAGGCGCCTTGCTGCGACTTCCATCAGACGCTCCATGGAAAATGTCAGCATGGGCCGCGACACGCCGCGATACGGCGCCATCATGCAGGTGTTGGTGGTGACGCCGCGCGAGCGGACACAATATTCAGCGAGGTCATAGGGTCCCGGCAATTCGGCGAACGCCATCAACGGCTCGACGCCGCAGGTGACGGGATAGCAGGAGAACGCCCCGACATTGGAGCGCAGGTCCGCTTCCAGCCCCAGCAGCCTGCCGTCCTTTGAAAAGGCGCCGCGCAGGCTAAAAGCCTGATCGCGGCCGTGGGCGGAGGCGGCGAAATTCTCCCTGCGATCTTCGATCCAGGCGACATCGCGCTTCAGTTTTCGCGCGAGCCAGACCAGCACGATGTATTCCGGGAATAGCGACATCTTCTGGCCGAAGCCGCCCCCGACGTCGGGCGCGATCACGCGCAAAGCGGACTCCGGTATCCCGAGCGTATCGGCGATGCCCGTGCGCAACATATGCGGCATCTGAACCGATGCCGTCAGCGTAACGCGCCCCGACTTGGCATCAAATTCGGCCAGTCCCGCGCGGCCTTCCATCGGCGCGGCCGATTGCCGGTGCGACCGCAATTCCAGCGCGACGATCTCGGCCGCGTCCGCAAAGGCCTTGTCGAGGCCCGCCGTCTTCATGCGTCCTTCGACCAGCACGTTCGACGTCGCCTCGGGGTGCACCGGCGCAGCGCCGGGCACCAGCGCGGCGTCGAGGTCGACGATCGCATCCGTGGTGTCGATGTCGACGAAGACCTGCTCGGCGATGTCTTCGGCGAGCGCGGGATCCTCGGCCACGACCACGGCGACGGCCTGTCCGCAGAACGTGACGCGGTCGACCGGCAGCACCGGCTGACCGATCGCGACGTAATCGGGGCGATGGAGGATCGGCCGGATCGGCTTCACGTCGGACAGGTCACGCCCGGTGAACACGGTTGCGCCCGGCGGGATCGCGATATCGGTGATCGTGCCGCGCGCGAGCGGACTGCGAGCGAAACGGACGGCAGCGGCCTTGCCGATGCGGTCGGCGACGTAGCTGCCGTGCCCCTTCAGCAGGGACGGATCCTCCAGCCTCGGCAACGATCGTCCGATCCAGTTCATGCTGCGGCTTCCGTCAGCGCCCGCCTGACGGCAGTGGCGATCAGATCGCGCCGGTACTCGGGCGATGCGTGGATGTCGCCAACCGGACTGACCGACGCCCAGGCCTCGCGGGCGATTGACTCTATCACCTCCGGCGACGCCGGCCGGCCGACCAACGCGCCTTCCAGTTTCTGCAAACGGATCGCGCGATCGGACATGCCGCCGACGCCCAATCGCGCCTCGCTGACGATACCGCCCTCGATCCTGAGCGCCGCCAGCGCCATGCCCAACGCGAAATCGCCCGCGCGCCGCGAGAACTCGTAGAAGCCGGTGCGCCAGCCCTGCGCCATCGCCGGCAGTAGCACTTCGGCAAGCAACTCGTCGGCCGCAAGATCGGTCGAGAACGTGCCGTGGAAGAAGTCGCCGACCGCAATGACCCGCTCGCCGCGCGCGCTCTTCGCCACGACGGCAGCGTCCAGCGTGGTGGCGACGAGACACCATTCCGACGCCGGATCGGCATGGGCCAGGCTTCCCGCAAAGGTGCCGCGCTGCCTGATCGGATAATGCGCGATGTGACGTGCGACCTTGGACAGCAGCGCGCCAAGCGGGCTGTCGACGACGTGCCGGTGGAATACTGCGTGACGGGTCAGCGCGCCGATATGGAGCCCGCCCTCACCTGCGCGAACGTAGTCCAGTTCAGCGAGCTCGTTGATGTCGATCAGGATCGCGGGGCGCGCGAGACGGAAGTTCATCGCAGGCACGAGGCTCTGGCCGCCGGCCAGGATCTTGCAGTCGTCTTTGTATTTCGCCAGCAAGGCGAGCGCTTCGGAAACGCTGGCCGGCCTGAAATAGTCGAACGCTGCAGGCTTCACTCTTTTTAACCTTGCTCAATATTGTTTAATATGATTAACATGACGATGTCCGGGTGTCCACCAATCACGATGTTGAGCTTGCATGGGCTGGGCCAAAGCCTTGGAGAGCGGGCGCAAAGACGCGGCCGTCGGTCGCCCCGGAACCGGCGGTAGCTCGCCGGAGCGGGCGGCTCTATCGGCTGCTCCGCCATTGCTCGATCAAATCGGTGGCGTCGGTCACTACGCCGAGATGCAGCGAGACCATCTTCAGTGCGGCGTCCTCCATATCCTGATCAGTGCCGCGGACGAGGTCGCGCAGGACCACCACGCGATAGCTCAGATTGCCAGCGTCGAACGCCGCATTGAGAATGCAGCAATCGGTCATGCCACCGTTGAGCACGACGGTTCGGACATTCATCTGGCGAAGCAGGAAGTCGAGGTCGGTGGCGAAGAACGGCGACAGCCGCTTCTTGCCGGCGACGACGAGATCCTGAGGATCGACGTGGGTCACGAACTCGGTCCAGCGCGAGCCTTCGATGGCATGCGCGTCGGAATTGGGGATCGCGCCCACATGAAGCGGAAAGGTCCGCCGCCATGCGGACGGAATCCCGGCGGTGTCGTCGACGCCGCCCTTGCGCAGCACCGATTTGACGTGGATCACCGGCACGCCGACCGCGCGCGCCGCGGCATGAAACGCGTCGATCGGCGCAACGATCTCGCGCGCGCGCGGCGCGGGACAGGGACAATCCGGCGTATCGGCGAGATGGCCCTGATGCATGTCGATCGACACGATCGCCGAGCCTTTGGCTATCGTGAAATCTTCAAACCCTTGCGGCAGGTCGCGCCTAGCGCCGTACACGTAAGCCTTCATCACGCCTTCTCCCACCGAAATTCGCACAACCCGCTGAGCTCTGCGTCGCAGTGCGCGAAGCAATATCCAGGCCGTCCGCCGACCAAACATACACCGATTTTCGATTGCGTTCGGCTGGCTGCCAGCCCGCCTCGCTCCACCAGATGCGAGGAAGACGGCAGTGCCAAAACCGGGATTGGAAGGGGGCTGACCTTGCATGGTGCGCCCTCAAATCCCGCACCGGCTCACAACGGCCGCGTGACGACAAAACGAGGAAGGACTGCCCAGCGAATGGGTCGAGGGTGACTAAACAATCGGCGTGCTATTTTTTGCAACAATGCGAAGATTTTTCGGACGTCCGCCTCATGCGGCCGGGAAATTCGCACAGCTAGAGGATTTTCGTGATGCGCTGGACTTCCATTCCTGTTCTTGTTGCGGCCCTCACCGGCGGCGCGGCTATCGCTTATGCGGCCGGCTTCACATTGCCCGCGCCACCGAAAATCGCGTTCCTGTATTTCGCCGACAAGACCGACGGCGGCTGGACCCAGGCGTTCGACGAGGCCCGTCCGAAGATCGAGAAAGCGGTCGAGCTGCAGATTCCGTTCGTTGAAAACGTACCGGAAGTTGCAGGCCAAATCACGCCGGCAGCCGAACGTTTCATCCAGCGCGGCTACAATGTGATCATCGGCACCGCGTTCGGCTATTCCGACACCTTCAAGGAATTGTCGCAGAAATATCCGAAGGTCGCCTTCCTCAACGCCTCCGGCACCACCAACGGTCCGAACCTCGAATCCTTCTACGGCCGCACCTATGAGAGCCAGTATCTCTGCGGCATGATCGCTGGCGCAATGTCCAAGACCGGCAAGCTCGGCTTCGTCGCCGCCCATCCGATCGGACCGGTGAACTGGACCATCAATGCCTACGAAATGGGCGCCCTGAAGATGAACCCGAAGGCGACGACGACGGTGATCTTCACCGGCGCCTGGAACGACCCGGTCAAGGAACGCGCCGCGGCGCAGGCCATGGCTGACCAGGGCATCGACGTCATCGGCCAGCACGTCGACACCCCGACGCCGCAGATCGTCGCCCAGGAGCGTGGCATCTATGGTACCGGACATCACCGCGACCTCCGCGAATTCGCGCCGAAAGCAACGCTGTGCTCATCGGCCTGGACGTGGGAAAAATTCCTGTCGCCCGAACTGAAGAAGGTGGCAGCCGGCAATTGGGAGCCGAGCCCCTATGGTGCCTTCCCCGGCATCAAGGACGGCGGCACCGACATCGCCTGCTGCAACACCGTGGTGCCGAAGGACGTGGTCGACAAAGTGATGGCCGAACGCGATGCCATCATTGCCGGCAAGAAGATCTTCGCCGGGCCGATCAAGGACATCGCGGGCGCCGAACGGGTTGCGGCCAACGCTTCGCTGGACGATGGTGGCTTCTGGAAGATGGACTGGTACGTTCCAGGTGTCATTACCCAGAAATAGGCGAGCACTACCGGCCGATGACATCTGCGCTGCAACTCGTCGGGATCAGAAAATCCTTCGACGGGGCACTGGCTCTCGACGGCGCGTCCTTCGAGAGCCAGGCCGGCGAGGTGCACGCGCTGCTGGGCGAGAACGGCGCCGGCAAATCGTCCCTGATGAACGTCGCCGCCGGGCTCTACGCCCCGGACGCCGGATTGATCTCGATCGGCGGCGCTCCGATTGCGCTGAGCGGCCCGGCGGCCGCCCGCCAGCACGGCATCGGCATGGTACATCAGCATTTCAAACTGGTGAAACCGTTCACCGTGGCGGAGAACGTGCTGCTGGCCAATCCGCAGCCGCATTTCAAGTCCGGTATCCGCGATATCCGCGCGGCGATCGAAAAGCAGGTCGACGAGCTCAAATTCTCCATCGACCCTGACCGCCGCATCGACGCCATGACGGTGGCCGAGCAGCAACAGGTCGAAATCGTCAAGGTGCTGGTCGGCGGCGCCAAGATCCTGATCCTCGACGAGCCGACCGCGGTGCTTACCGATGCTGAAGCCATCGGCCTGCTCGAGATCGTGCAGCGGCTGGCGCGGGCCGGCACCGCCGTGGTGCTGGTGACGCACAAATTGCAGGATGTGAAGCGTTTCGCCGACACCGTGACCATCATGCGCGGCGGCAAGACAGTGGCCAAACTCGATCCGCGCCACTCGAGCGCGGAAGAACTGACTGAGCTCACGGTCGGCCAGACCTCGGCGCTGCCCGAGCGCACGCCGCATCAGGGTGGACCGACGCGGCTCAATGTCGGCGCGCTGACCTACACCCGTGGCGATGGCCGTATCATGCTCAACAACACCAGCTTCCATGTTCGTGCCGGCGAAATCTACGGCATCGCCGGCGTCAGCGGCAACGGCCAGGCCGAACTCGCCGAAGCGCTGATCGGCGCCATCGAACCGTCGTCGGGCGAAATCTGGCTCGACGGCATCGGCGACATCAGCCGCGCCAGCCAGGCCAAACGCCGCGAGGCCGCGATCGCCTCCATCCCTGCCGACCGCTATACCTACGCGCTCGCCGGCAGCCTGCCGATTTCCGACAACCTTGCGGTGGCGCAAATCCGCTCGGGCCGCTACGGCAGCGTCGTCAAGCTCAACCGCGCGGCGATGCGCGAGGACGCCCAAACCGCCGTCATCAATTTCGACGTGCAGGGCGTCCGCAGCGTCGGCCAGAAGGCTTCCCTCTTGTCCGGCGGCAATGCGCAAAAGCTCGTCATCGCCCGCGAATTCAGCCGGGAGCCCGACGTCGTGGTCGCGCACAGCCCGAGCCGCGGGCTCGACGTCCGCGCCTGCGCGGCTGTTCATCAGCGCCTGATCGCGGCACGAGAACGTGGCGCCGCCATCGTGCTGATCAGCGAGGACCTCGACGAAGTCCTGAGCCTATCGGACCGCATCGGCGTAATGAGCCGGGGCGCCATCGTCGGCGAATTCGAGCGCCCGGCGGACCGCCAGGCGATCGGCCGTGCTATGGTCGATCATGGATGATTTTTCCCGCCGAGCGGATCCCTTGATCTCTCCTGCGCCCCCTGCCTCCCGCGGTCTCGGCCGCCTCACTCTCGACGTGCGCCAGAATCTGTCGCCGTGGAAGCAGGCGACATTCGTCGGTTCATCACTGATCTTCGGGCTCGCGATTTCCATCGCCATCCTGGCGGCGGCCGGCATCCCGCCGCTGACATTGGCGAGCGAACTCGCCGGCGTGCTCACGGCCGAAAACCTGCGCGGCGTGCTGGTGCAGGCGGCGCCGCTGATCCTGGTCGGGCTCGGCGCCAGCCTCGCGTTCCGCATCGGGTTCTGGAATCTCGGCATCGAAGGCCAGATGATCTTTGGCGGCATTTTTGCCGCTGCGATTTCGATCTACGATGTCGGGCCGGAGGCGACGCGGCTGTTGCTGATGGGATCCGCCGCGGCGCTGGGCGGCGCGCTGTGGGTGCTGCTGGTGGTGTTTTTGAAGAACCGTTTTCGCGTCAACGAGATCATCGCCACGCTGCTGTTGAACTATGTCGCGATGTATTTCCTGTTCCATCTCCTGTACGGCGTCTGGCAAGATTCCAAGACCGCGTTTCCGCAATCCTCCCCGTTCCGCCCCTTCGAACGGCTGCGGGATATCGGCGTCGGCATCAACAGCGGCCTGTTGATTGCGATTGCCGGCGTGCTGGCGGCCGGCTGGCTGATCCATCTCAGTCGCATCGGCTTCTACACCCGCTTCATCAGCACCAATCCGCGCATGGCAAAAATTGTCGGTGTTCCCGTGCAGACAGCGACGATATGGATCATCGCGGCTTCCGGCGCCTGCTCAGGCCTTGCCGGTTTCGTCAATGTCGCGAGCCAGGAGGGCCGCCTCACCCAATCATACGCCAACGGCTATGTGTTTTCCGGCGTTCTGATCGCGTTCCTCTCCCGCAACGATCCGATCGTGATCGCCGTGGTCGGCTTCCTGATCGCGGTGCTGTTCATCACCGGACAGACGCTGCAGGTGTTTTACCAGATCCCGTTCACGATGGTGCAGATGATTGAGGCGATCATCGTGATGGCGGTGGCCTCGTCGGAATTCTTGATCCTCCACCGCATCCGCTGGCTTCGCTGAAGGTATCGACGTGAGCATAGGCGATTTCCTGATCAATTGGCTTGCCAACGCCCCGGTTACCGCGGTGCCTTACGCGCTCGCGGCCCTCGGCCTGATCGTGGCGGAACGTTCCGGCGTGCTGAACCTTACCGCGGAAGGCTTGATGCTGATCGGCGCGCTGGCGGGCGCCGGAAGCTCACTGCTGTTCGTCGGCCACCCGGCCGTCGCGCTGCTCGCCGCGATGGTGGCGGCAAGTGTCGTCTCGCTGTTGTTCGCGGTGCTGGTGGTGGTGCTGCGCATCAACCAGGTGATCGCGGGATTGTCGGTGGTGTTCTTCTGCCAGGGTCTCACCGGCCTGATCGGCACATTGGCAAAATGGCAGAACAAGCAGTTGAGCGGGCTGGCGCCGCTGAAGATCTGGCCGCTGTCGGAAATCCCTGTCATCGGGCGCATCTTCTTCATGCAGGATCCAGTCGTCTATCTCACCATTTTGATCTTCATCGCGGTCAACTTCCTCTTGTTCCGCACCATGCTCGGCCTGCGCATCCGCGCGGTCGGCGAAAATCCCGCGGCGGCTGACGCCGCCGGGGTCAGCGTCGCCTTGCATCGGATTCTTGCGATCGTCGCCGGCTCCTCGCTGATCGGGCTTGCCGGCGGCTACATCTCGGTGGTAAGCGTTAAATTGTGGGTGACAGGCATGACCGGCGGACGCGGCTGGATCGCGGTGGCGCTGGTGGTGTTCGCGCGCTGGGCGCCGGGGCCCGCACTCGCCGGCGCGCTGTTGTTCGGCTGCATCGAGGCGCTGATCCCGCACATTGCGGCTGCCGGCATTCGGGTGCCGCAATATCTGATGCTGATGCTGCCGTATCTGGCGACCATCGCCGTGATGATCTGGGTCGGCGCCAAGAATCGCCGCGGCAGCCAGGAGCCGGGTGCGCTGGGCCAGCCGCATGTGCGCGAAGAGCGAGGGTAGTGCCGGGCGCGCTTGCTCGACAAACTGCACCGGACACGAATTTCAAGGCGCCGAGAGGCGACTCCGTCGCCATCGCGAGGAGCGTGAGCGACGAGGCCATCCACTCTTTCCTTTCGCGGCGAGATGGATTGCTTCGCTTCGCTCGCAATGACGGGGGCTCCGGAGACTATTTAGCTATCAGGTCGTCCGCCTACTTCAATACCCCGCCTGCTTCAGCGCGTCGGCGATCATGGTCGGCGACAGCGGCACTTGGTGGAATTTCAGCGCGCCGAACGAACGCAGCGCATCCTCGACGCCTGACGCCACCACCGCGCCCACCGCGATGCAGCCGGCTTCCCCTACGCCCTTGACGCCCAGAGGATTTAGCGGCGACGGCGTTTCCAGATGCAGGATCGATACGTCGGGGATTTCGGTGGCGTAGGGCACCAGAAAATCCATCAGGCTGGCGTTGGCGAGGTTGCCGTCGGATTGATAGTCGAGATGTTCGTACAGGGCGCCGCCGATGCCCTGCGCGATGCCGCCCATCACCTGGCCCTCGACCAGCATCGGATTGATCATGTTGCCGCAGTCGTGGATGCAGACATATTTCCTGATCTTGACGGTGCAGAGGCCGAGATCGACCTCGACGATCGCGGCGTGAACGCCGTAGGCCCAGGTCGATTGCGACGGGCTGTAATAATCAGTCGCTTCCAGGCCCGGCGCCTCGCCTTCGGCCAGCGGCGGGCCGTCGTGCTTGCCGGCCGGAGAGAACTGCGTCGCGGCCTGGGCGGCCTTGTTGAAGGCGTAACGTAATGGATTGCTGGCGGTCGCGATCGCGGCCAGCGGCACGAAGCGGTTGGAGCCTTTCACCCAGGCGGCGGAGTCGCGCAGCTCAATGGAGTCGATATCGACGTCCAGCATGTTGGCGGCTGCCTGCAGCACCTTCTTGCGCACGGTAACCGCGGTCTTGTGGATCGCGTTGCCGCTGACGACAGCGGCGCGGCTGGCGAACGTCGCTACTCCCCAGTCGAACGCCTTGGTGTCGCCCTCGACCAGGATGACGTCCTGCGGAGAAACGCCGAGCTGGTCGGCGACGATCTGCGCGAACACGGTGTCGTGCCCCTGCCCTTGCGTGCTGAGGCCGGTGTTGACATAGACCTTGCCGGTGATCGGGTGGATTTTCACGTGGCCGCCCTCGTAAGGACCCAGCCCGGTTCCCTCGACGTAACAGGCGAGGCCTAAGCCCAGATAGCGGCCTTCGGCCAGCGCCTTTGCCTGCGCGCTCGCAAAATTCTCGGCGCCGAGCTCGGTCGCGGCCATCGCCAGCGCCTTGGCGTATTGGCCGCTGTCGAGCGTCACCTTCAGCCCGTCGGCGAACAGCAGCCCTTCGCGCTCATAGGGAAACTGGTGTTCCCCGATCAGATTGCGGCGACGAATTTCAAAACGGTCGAGACCGAGCTCCTGCGCCAGTTGATCCATGGCGCGCTCGACGGCAAAGCAGGCCTGCGGCCGGCCGCAGCCGCGATAGGGCGTAACCTGCACCGCCGGCGTATAGACCGCCTTGAACTCGACGAAGATGTTGGGGATCCGGTAGGGGCCGGCGATCGAGGTGGACGCGACCTGCGCCACCGCGATGCCATAGGGAATGAACGCGCCGGTGTCGTGCAGGAAGAAATCGCGCAGTCCGATCACCTCGCCCGACTTCAGCGCCGCCAGCTCGATGGTGTGGATCTGCGTGCGCTCCTGCGAGGAGCCGATGAAATTCTCGCGGCGGTCCTCGATGTATTTGACCGGGCGTCCGAGCTGCATCGCCGCCATCGGCACCAGCAATTCGTCCGGATAGAACAGCAGCACCTTCTGGCCAAAGCCGCCGCCGACGTCGGGCGCGATGACGCGGACCTTGTCTTCGTCGATCCCGAACACCGACGCGAGCCCGCCGCGCACCGAGATCGGCGCCTGCGTACCATCCCACACCGTGAGTTCGCCGGTGACCGCCTCCCATCGCGCGGCCACCGCGCGGCATTCCATCGGCGCCGCGGTCGAGCGGTCGACCTGCACGGTGATTTTTGTAATGTGCTCGGCCGCGGCAAAGGCGCCGTCAGGATCGCCGCTGGTCTGGACGAAATGGGCGGCGAGATTGTTCGGGATCGAGGCGTGCACGCGCGGCGCGCCGGCGCGCAGCGCCTTCACGAGGTCCATTTCGACCGGCAGGGGGGCGTAGTCGACCTCGATCATGGCGGCCGCATCTTCAGCGGTGTAGCGATCGACCGCCACCACCATCGCGACGGTCTGCCCGACATAATGCACCTCGCCGCGCGCCAACGGACGCTGGGTCTGCGGGTTGGTCATCGACGGATGCGGGATCAATAGCGGCATCTCGACGTCGAGCGCGCCGATATCGTCGCTTGTATAGACCGCAACCACGCCGGGGTGCGCTTTCGCAGTCATTGTGTCGATCGAGTTGATGCGGGCCCGCGCGTGCGCGCTGCGCAGGAAGGCGACATGCAGCGCATCCGGCAACGGAATGTCGTCGACGAAGGCACCCTCCCCGCGCAGCAGTTTTGGATCGACATTGCGCTCGACGCGCGCTCCGAACATCCGTGTCGACATTGGTTCCCCGCCTATGTTCGCCCGAGCAGCTCGGCAGCGCGGCGCACTGCAGCGATGATGTTGAGATAGCCGGTGCAACGGCAGAGATTGCCCGACAGTAATTCCCGGATGCCGTCATCGGAGAGATCGAGCGGCTGTTTTTCCTCGAAGCGGCCGAGGATGTTCATCACCATACCCGGCGTGCAGTAACCGCATTGCAGGCCGTGACACTCCTTGAAGGCTTGCTGCACCGGATGCAGCGTGCCGTCGGCCGCTGCAACCGATTCGATGGTGCGGATGCTGTAACCGTTGGCCTGCACCGCCAACGTCAGGCAGGAGCGGCCGGGCTTGCCGTCGATCAGGACCGTGCAGCAGCCGCACACACCGTGCTCGCAACCGACATGGGTTCCGGTCAGGCCCAACTCATGACGCAGGAAATCCGACAGCAGCATCCGCACGCTGACGGTGCGGCGAACCGCTTCCCCGTTGACGGTCAGTTCCACCTCGGCCTGCGCATCGGCGGAGCGACCGTGTGCGGCCTGCTTCATCATGCGTGTCATGATACGGCCTCCGCCATCTGCGCGCGCTGCGCTGCCTTCGCGACCATCCGGCGGATCAGCGTGCCGAGCGCCCGGCGGCGATAACTTGCGGACACGGTGATATCGTCCGGCTGGGTCACGGCGGCCACCGAGGCCGCGACAGCGGCGTCGAGATCGGAGGCGCCGACCATCGTTGCATTCAGGATTGTTTCGGCATCCTTCAGCCGGACCGGCCGGTCGGCGATGCCGCAGGCGGCGAGCCGCACACCGGATGCACGGCCGCTGCCATCAAGCGACAGCACGCAACCGACGCCGACGACGGCGTAGTCGCCGTGCCGGCGCGTCACCTCGTCGAACGCCCAGCCGGCCTTTGGCGGCAACAGTGAAAAGCGCGCCTCGACGACGATCTCATCTTGGTTGCGCGCCGTGGTCAGGAACGACTGGAAGAAATCTTCGGCCGCGATCTCGCGCCGTCCCGCAGGCCCCTGCGCGATCACCGAACCGCCAAGCAGCACCAATAGCAGCGGCATTTCCGCCGAGGGATCGGCATGGCAGAGGCTGCCGACCACCGTGCCGCGGTTTCGGATCGGGATATGGGCAACGTGCTGCATCACTTCCGCGATCAACGGGTTGAGGCGCTGAACGTCTTCGTCGAGCTCGAACTCGCGGTGGCGGACCATCGCCTTGACGACAATGCTCTCTGTGCCGACCACGATGCCGCGCAGGCCGGCGACATGCTGGATGTCCACCAGCAGCGACGGATTGGCGGCACGAAAATTCATCGCCGACAACAGCGTCTGGCCGCCGGCAAGCACGACGGCGTCGGCGTCGCCGGCGAGCAGGCTGATGGCGTCCTCCAAGGTGGCGGGCGCCTTGTAGTTGAAAATGGAGGGCTTCATCGCGTCACTTCACCTCGCATGTTCGGCAATCGCGGTCATGACCAGCGCGACCAGCGCATCCGGGTCGGAGAGCTGCGGCGCGTGATCGCTGTCAAGCCCGTAGACGGCGCGGCATGGCGACATCTCCTGCATCTTCCGCTGCAGCGGCAGGTGCACGGAGCGATCCTCGCGCGCCTCGATATAGACCCGCGGCACGGTGCCGAAGCGCTCGGCCGAGAGTTTCAGGTGCGAGCGGCGACCGCCTTCGGGCTGCGGCGTCAGCCGGCGCGCGGCGGCCTCGGCCAGCATGCGGTCGGCCTTGTGGTAAAACACCTCGACGGCGGAGGCCGGATCGATGCTCGACAGCAACCCGGCGGCGTCATAGGTGACGCGCTTGTGCGCGCCGACCATCCACGGCTCCAGGTGCCGTTCGTAGAACTGCAGCACCGACATGCCGTCCGGCAGCAGGAACGCGGCGAGGAAGATCGCAAGCGCGATCCGCTGAGGGCGCAATTCGCAGGCCTGCGCCGCTGCGGTGCCGCCCATGCTGTGACCGACCATGACGATGGGGCCTTCGGTCGCGTCAATGATTTCGACGACGTGGGCGGCGTAAGCTTCGAGATTGACCTTGGAAGGCGCCATCGGGTTGTGGCTGTTGCCCGGCAAATCGACGGCGATCGCGTCGTGGCCCAGCGCCTTCAAGCGCGGAACGACGGTCTCCCACGCCCAGGCGCCCTGCCAGGCGCCGTGGATCAGGATAAAGGTGAAGCGGGTAGAGGCGGCGTCGGCCATGGGGGCTATTTATAGGTCCGCTTGTACATCGCCCGCATGTGCTCCTCGACCGTGATCGGCGGATATTTCGGATGTTCGCCCGGCGGCAGGCAGGTCGGGATGCATTCGACCCTGTGCGCGTAATTGCCGGTGTAGAAGAACGGCACCGAGTAGCGCTCGCGGCCGGAGGCGTTGACGACACGATGCAATGTCGAGCGGTATTTGTCGTTGGTCCAGCGCGCGATCATGTCGCCGAGGTTGACGACGAACGTGGCAGGGACGGGGTCGGCGTGGATCCAGCCGCCCGAACCCTGATCCCAGACCTGCAGGCCGCCGACGTCGCCCTGGCGCAGCAACGTCAGCCCGCCAAAATCGGTGTGGGCGCCGGCGCCCTTCTGGTCGGGATTGCCGTTCGCGGGTTGCGGCGGGTAGTGCAGCAAACGCACGGTCGCCATCGCATCGGCGCAATAGCCGGCGAAATAATCCTCCGGCAGATCCAGCGACAACGCGATACCGCCCATCATCCGCGCCGACAGGTCCAGCATGACTTCGAGGTAAGCTTCCATCACCGGCCTGAACCGCGGCCGCGCCGCCGGCCACTGGTTGGCGCCGTGATTGAACATGCCGGCGATCACCCTGGGATCATCTGCCGTGTGCTCCGGGCCGACATAATATCCTTCCTTCAGATCGGGCGGCGCGCCGGGCTCCAGCGTCTGGCCCCGCAGCGGTTCATAGCCGCGATTGGCTTTGGAGCGGGATTTTTCCACCTCGGCTTTTTGGTCCGGCGGCAGGTCGAAGAAGGCCGCGGCTTCGGAAAACACGTCGCCGGCGAGTGTTTCATCGACGCCGTGATTTGAGATGTAGAAGAAGCCGTTGTGGAGGCATGCCGCCCGCAAGCGTGCAGCGACCTGCTTGCGATCGGACAGATTTGGAGAAGACAGCCCCCCGATATCGATCACCGGTAGACTTGCCTCTGACACCCGTGCCGCTTCGAGCATTTGAGCTACCCTTCGTCTTCCCGTCCGCGTTGGACGGCTCCCGCACCCACCGCATCTAAGTTACGCGGAAGGCGGTGGGCGGGACGCTCAAATATTCAGCAAAATGGCGGCCCTTTGGCCCAAAAATCAGCCACGCCGGGGCTGGGCGAGCTCACGCATCTTCTTGGCATCAACCAGCCGCCCATGGCTGATGACGGCGGCGGGCGGCGTATGAAAGCGCAACACTTCCGCGACGCTGGGCTGATCGAGCACGACGAGATTGGCGACGCAGCCGATCTCGAGACCGTAATTCCCGAGATTCATTGCCGCCGCCGCGCGCGAGGTGATCATGTCGTAGAGCGTGGCGATCTCCTGCTCTTTCGTGATCCACAGCAGATGCGAGGCGAGGAACGCGACCTCCGGCATGTTGTTGCCGCCGAACGGATAATAGGCGTCCGAGATATCATCCTGGCCGAGACAGACATTAACGCCGTCGGCCGGCAGTTCCCGCACCCGCGCGCGCAGCGGGCCGGTGTGGGGATCGCTGACGACGCTGATGCGCGCCTGCCGCAATAGCTCCATCAGTTCGCCGAGATAGTTTTCGGGATAGAGCGCCATTGCCCGGCAATGATGCGCGAGCGCGCGGGCCTGATAGCCGCGTGTGACGGCCTCGCGCGCCATCATCTCGAGCGTTTTCATGTCGGGGTCACCGACGTCGTCCAGCAGCATCGAGACATCGGCATCGAATTCGACGGCGAGATCGAAGCAGAACTTGATGTGGGCCTGCGCGTCGGCCGCATCAGGCTCGATCCAGGGGATGCCGCCGACCACGTCGGCCCCCAGCGCCATCGCTTGGCGCATCAGCGCGTCAGCGCCGGCTCGCGAATGAGGCCATCCTGCGCGAAGGCGACCACCTGAAGATCGACAATGCCGCGGAATTCCTCGCGTACGGCGATCAGCGCCTTGACGCCCTCGAGCCGCGCCTTGGTGTCGACGTCGGCGAAGGCGCGGATGTGGAGATTGCCGTGCGGGGCCGCCAGCGCCATCGCGCGCCGGGCGTTCGAGACGATCCAGGACGCGTCGTAGTTGGCCTTGACCACGGCAGCGAGATCGATCGCCTTCGCCGCCTCGCTCATGCCTTTGGCGTGATAGGCCTCGATCGCCGCCTCCGACGTCATCGGCAGCGTCCAGACCTTGCAGAGGTGAAGGTGCGGATTGACGTAGGACGGCCTGACGAGGTTTCCCCTCGCGTCCACCGCCGTGCCGGCGTCAACCTCGATGTGCGGACCGATCTCTGTGATGACGCCGTCCGATATCGCGAGATCCGAAATCACGCCATGGCCCGGCAAGCGGGCATTCTTGACCAGCAGGTCGGCCACTGCAGACGTCACGGCTCGTGTTCTCCTCGCTCAGCATTGAGCTCCGCTGCCACATGGACGCGTGCAAGGCGCGTGCCTCGACATCAATATGATGGTGCGGTCCGAAAATGCTGCAAGCAGAAGCCAGCGCTGAACAAGAAAATCGAAGCACTGATTGCTTCGTACAGCATGGGCACCCGGCATGAGGTCATGGCTCTCAAGCGCCAAATGCTGTCCACAAGGCTTGCGAAGATTTGCGCAAATGAGGTGTTCGACCTCTCCTTTTTTGCACCATCGTCGCCGATTTCCGCACGCGCGTAGAACGGCTCGTATCCAAGTAGTGATCGCGCAAGGACCGCCCTGATCACGTCCCTGAGAGAACCGCGACTGCACGACTCAGCTGTGGGTCGTCTGATCCAGCAGAGGCCGCCTCTGCCTGGACCTCGATCGTCGGCGTCACGCCCAGGCCCTCCAGGCGTTCGCCATCGACCCGGACATCTTCGACTGCAAGTAGCAGCAAACCGCTTCCTCATCCCAAGGAAATGCCTCCGTTATTTGACGTGCAACCCATTCTGCCGTCGGATTTGCTGCGACGTTGATTCAGACGAGGTCTCTGCGGCCGAGCCGGACGATGACGAAGGCATAGAGCAGGTCAAAACCGATAGATGGAACAACGAACAGGTCCATGGCGGCAATGTCCGGCGCGTGGTTACGCAAGAAAAATGGTAGCAACGTATTCCTAGAAAGTTCTCTTTTGGGAAATCATCGTGTTTGACCCATTCGATCAAACGATTCGATCAAACGATATGGGGCACGTTGCGGCGGGTCGCCAAACAGCGAATTCGCGTTGTACTGCAGCCCGGAAACTATTGGATAGTCGACCAAGCGATCAATAAAGACGCTGACACCGACGCAGCCCTTGCAACATGTTTTATGCGGGGCTGGGTAGAGCCGCTAGAGTACGCTATACCAAGCACTCAGTTATCGCCCGATGGACGCCTGCCGCCAAACTTTCAATTCGAGGGCGAAGAGACGATTTATAGGCTCACATCAGCCGGTTGGTCGGCGATCCACAGGTCAGATATGATCGCGATCTGCGCGCTGCTGATCGCTGCCATGTCGTTCGTCGTGGCGGTTGGCGGGCGTCTGCTTCACTAAAATCGGTCTGAGCGTACCTCACCCACTACCTTCGGTTCCGGGCCCCATTTCCGCGCCAGATTCCGCCGATTAAGTAGCCCTTACCTCTCATCGTCCGGCCCGGAACGTGCATGTAAAATCCGGCCCTTGAGGGGTTGGCCGATTCCCAGCCCAGCTTGGGCTCTCCAAAACTGGGCCGCCGTTCTCTTCCCGGATGCGGCGGTCCAGTCCGCTTGAGCTTTTGCGGTGAATGGCGAGGTATTGGGCCCTCACCTCTCATCGTACGGGCGACTGGCGTCACTGTTGCTCTAAAGCATCAGTCAGATTCCAATTTTTCGGAATAGCGCGAAATCTATTTGATGCGCTGCGTGGCCTATCGTTCTGTTCGAGCGGGCGCGGGACAATTGAGGCGGTGAGCAGCACGCCGAGTGGCAGGTGTACCATGCGCAATCATGACTTCGCGTCCGATGGATTCCTAGCAGTAACCGCAGCCAGCCTTGTGCTGCTTTGCTCCGGCTTGCTCGCAATCGCGTTTAGCTAATCTGTCCAGGCGCGCCCTCACCTCTCATCGTCCGGATAGCACATCGGCGTGAACTAGGAACCTTAAGCCATGGACACGCGTTGCTGTGAATGTTGGGGCGATCCGGAACGGGATCTCCAGCCATGAGCGCTATTCCTCTTCACATTAAGAGACGCATCGAGCAGCGACGGGCTTCTCGTTTCACGCCACCTGTGAGTACCGAAAACCTAAACCCGGACGTAGTGGCGATGAAGTCCGCCAAGGATCGGATTTGAGGTGATGACTCCGGTCCGCTGAACCGGGCGAGAGACTGGCGCATCTTTATCCAGCGACCGATGTGTTCTAATCTCGTTGTAATAGCGAGCATAGGATCGCAAGATTCGCCGCGAACGGACGTGATCAGCGTGACCGATCAGGTCAAGCAGCGGTTCGCCTCGCGCCTCGTTTTGTGAACGTGAAGTCCTGTACGGCAGAGGTCGGCGACCCGCCGCACGCCCAAGGCCGATTCGTTGTCGCATTGATCGACCACTCCAACCTTATTTTTTATTTCTCAATAGGTGGATGGATAGTCTCGTTTTGTGCTTTTGGCACCGCCTCGATCAACAGCGCGAGCGCCTTGCTGAAGCCTGCGGCGCCGGTAGATTCACCTCGATAGTGCCCGAGACGCACCACGACGAGATCGTGCGAGGGAATCATCAGCGTCGTCTGCCCGCCCGCGCCCGACATGTAATAGGCATCGCGCGGGACTGGATATCGCCCGTCGCCGTTGAGCCAAAAGAAAGCTCCATAGATCGGCCGATTGTCCGCAGCCCAGGCGGGCGCAAGCGTGCTGACGAATTTGGTATAGCTCTCTGGGAGAATGCGCTCGCCGTTCCAAACGCCACCCTGAAGAAAGAGGTTACCAAGCCGCGCCCAGTCGCGCCCGGAGCCAACCTCATAGCCTTGCCCTAGGAAATTTCCGAACGGATCAGTTTCGATCACCATGGTACGGATGCCGAGCTTGTCGAACAGCGCCCGCTGAGGAAATGAGAGATATTCGTCGCCGCTTTTTTCGATACCGAGCCGGATCAGATAGCTGATCAGGACTGGATCGGTGTTGTGATAGCGTCCGACCGTATTGGGAGGCCATTGCAATGGCCGCGTCGCCGCGTAGTGAAAGGAGTCGATGCCGCCGGTATAAAGGTAGACGTGATCCGGGTAAGGCCCCGTTGGGTCATAATCCGGGTCTTGGGGCGCCTTGATCCGAAGCCCGCTCGACATGTGAAGGATATCCGCAATGCGTATTTTGGCGCGCGGGTCGCCAGGCGTTTGCCATTCAGGAATCGGTGCCGGCTGATCCAAATCATAGATGTCGTCTTTGACCAGAATGCCAAAGAGCGTTGCCGTAACGCTCTTGCCCACGGACCAGCCTTCGAGCGGCGTCTGCGCCGTAACACCTTCCGCGTAGCGCTCAGCAATGAGCCGGCCTTTCCACGTCACAACGAACGCCGCGGTTAATCCTTCAGGCGGCTGGAACGCGGCACTCACGGCAGCTTTCAGTTTCTCGGCGTCGATCTCTGTCGGCAGCGGCTCCTGCGGCAGCATGTCGCCCATGGGCCATAGCTGGGTCGCGGGATCGGGCAATCGGCTCTTGACGGCGACCGGCTTGAAATTCACGGCGCTTTCTCCGATCGGGAGCGTGACGCAACCCTGGCTCCCGAGATACTTGGCGGTACGGGTCACGCCATTAGGGAGCATGACGTGGACCGCCTTGTTGGCTCGATCGATAGCCGGCTTGCCGAGCTTCGCGCGCTCTCCGTAGGGCGCAGTGAAAAACCCAACATTTTCGGCCGCGAAATCGGGCGCAAGGCCGGTCATGAATACAGCTGAGCACATTACCTTCGCAAATCC
>WNFC01000945.1_pt1 | contig 29401 bp, 29 predicted proteins | sample 5400541 | NCBI WGS metagenome assembly WNFC01 (sample SAMN13153342, study PRJNA577476) | soil metagenome | isolation source: 120 cm saprolite under Douglas fir tree site 2 hole 2 replicate 1 | place: USA:California | collected 2015-04-18
CTTCGCGGACGAGACGCTGCGCGTCTTCCCTCACGAGCTCCCTTCTCTAGGGATCGCGTCAGCCCCCGCGCCGCTGAGATCGCCGCGTGTGCTGAGGAGAAAGAGCGCGGAAACCTCGCGGTTTCCCCTTACGCCCCTTCCACGGCTCATCGGCCGAAGAGCAGCCGATGAGCACCAACGGCGGCGGCCCGCTGGTCGAGCTCGAGCATCTCAAGGTCTACTTTCCGATCAAGAGCGGCCTCGTGCTCGACCGCCATGTCGGCGACATCCGCGCTGTCGACGATGTGTCACTCCAGATCAAGCGTGGTGAGACGGTGGGGCTCGTCGGGGAGTCCGGCTGCGGCAAGTCGACGGTCGGGCGCACGATCCTGCGCCTGTACAAGCCGACCGCCGGACGCATCCTGTTCGAGGGTCGCGACATCTCGCAGCTCAGCGAGAACGAGTTGCGACCGTTGCGCCGGCGCATGCAGATGGTCTTCCAGGATCCGTACGCGTCGCTGAATCCCCGTCACAGCGTGGGACGCATCGTCGGCGAGCCGTTGAGAACCCACGGTCTCGCAAATCGGCGTGAGGCGGACGGCCGTGTCCGCGACCTCCTGAAGATCGTCGGCCTTCCTGCCGACGCGGCCGGGCGTTATCCCCACGAGTTCTCGGGCGGCCAGCGCCAGCGAATCGGGCTGGCACGCGCAATCGCTCTCAATCCCGACTTCGTCGTCGCGGACGAACCGGTCTCTGCGCTTGACGTCTCGATTCAGGCGCAGATCATCAACCTGCTCGAACAGCTGCAGGAAGAGTTCGACCTCACCTACCTCTTCATCGCGCACGACCTCGCCGTCGTGCGCCACATCTCCGATCGCATCGCCGTGATGTACCTCGGCTGGATCGTCGAGGTCTCTTCCGCGGCGGAGCTCTACGAGAACCCGTTGCACCCGTACACGATCTCGTTGCTGTCGGCGGTGCCGATTCCAGATCCGATCGTCGAGCGTCAGCGCGAGCCGATCCTGCTCGCCGGCGATCTCCCCAGCCCGGCGAATCCGCCGGCAGCGTGCAGGTTCCACACCCGCTGTCCGTTCGTGCAGCCGACGCGCTGCCGCGAGGAGATCCCGCTGCTGCGGAAGCTTTCGAGCGGGCACGAGGTCGCGTGCCACTGGGCGGAGGAAATCAACGAGGGTCGCATCAAGCCGCACGAGCGCGAGCCCGTGCTCGAGACTCCCCGTCCAGAGCCGGTGGCAGAGCCGCCGCCAGTCTGAGGATCGCGTCCGCCTCGAGCGGCGCGACGCGCAGCTCAGGCGGCGGGCGACGGAGGAACGATCCGATCGCGAGCAGCGCGTCCAGCTCTTCGGCCGCGAGGTTGTCCGCTGCCGCGCAGTTCGCCTCGGCGAGCCCGGCCTCGACTTCGAGGCGGGCTCCGTCCCCGCGTGGGAGCGTGCGAACCGCGGCCACGCGTCCGCCGGCGACGAAGATCGCGCGTACGAAACCGGGCTCGGCCGCCGGGACGATCAGGCAGCAACGCGCGTGACGCAGACCGTCGACGCGGCGCACGTAAGCGAGGATCTGCTCGAGTGCCCGAATGCGGTCACGCAGGCAAGCTGCGTCCTCGTAGCGTCGGCACTCGGCCAGATGACGCAGGCGGCCGTGCAAGCGCGGCAAGGCGAGCTCGGGCCGCTCGAGCTCCTCCTTCGACGCTCCGTCGAGCGCGCGGCAGGCAAGACGTGCGCGAGCTCGGCTGCGAATCGGGCCGAGCGGCGTGGGTGTCTGCGAGCAGACGAGCTTGTCGCCGCGCAGCCGCAGGTACACGTAGCGATCGGGGCGTGCGTTGCGCGCGTTTGCCGCCGGGCGAAGCTCACGTAAGAGTCGCAGCTCCTCGAGCGCGGCCTCGACTTCCGAGCCGGTGAGGCGCCATTCGATTCGGTCGAGCGCGAACAGTGCCGCCTCGACCGCGGGGCGCTGCCGATCCGACCGGAAGTACGAACGCAGACGTGCGCGAAGGTCGCGTGCCCGACCCACGTACAGCACCTGGTCGTGGCGATCGCGGAAGAGGTAGACACCGGGCGAGGCCGGCGCGCCGAAGGCGAGTACTCGCTTTGCGTACACCTTGCGCACCCGTGGCGCGGCCAGATCGACGAGATCCGCGACTGTGCGTGCGCCGCGTTCCTGTGCAAGCCCGATCAACTGCAGGAGGATCTCGGCGGTCGCCTGCGCGTCGGGTAACGCGCGGTGACACGGCCGTGCAGCCGTTCCGAAGAACTGCGCGAGCGATCCAAGCCCTGCGCGGCGTGTACGTCCTTCGAGAAGACGACGCGCGAGGCCGACCGTGTCCACTACCGGTCCCGCCAGTCGCCCACCGGTCAGCCGCTCCGTCTCGCGGTCGATGAAGGCGAGGTCGAAGCGCGCGTTGTGCGCCACGAGCACGGCGTCGCCGGCAAACTCGAGAAACCTGCGGACCGCGATGGCGGGATGCGGCTGACCGCGCAGCTCCGCGTCGTGCAGGCCGCTAAGGGCGCTGATCGCCGCCCCGAGCGGAACGCCCGGGTCGACGAGCAGCTCGAACTCCTCGGCGAGCTCGAAGCCGTGCACACGAACCGCGCCGATCTCGCAGATCCGCGAGCTCCCGGGTCGCAAGCCGGTCGTCTCGAGGTCGACAACGACGAACGTTGCGTGTTCGAGCAGAAGGTCGGCCCCGGGCGGGTCGGCGAGACCAACTGCATCGCCACGCCACGCCAGCCGCGTGTCATCGCCCACGACCTCATCGAGCAGGCTGCGGGCTAGCCCGACGGGCGCGTGCCGCAGGGCGAAGAGCCGTCGCGCGGCCTCCTCGGCATAGACCGGTCCACGCCGTTCCTCGACCAGCTCGACGAGCCGGTCGGCTGCATCCAGCCGGAGCTGCATGGCGAGAGCTTAGGCGAACATATGTTCGTCTGCAACGATCGCGGCGAAATGACGCTGTCCCAGCTTGCCCTAACCGTCTTTCTCCTCGCAGGCCTCGGCCTGCTCGCCCACCGGCTGGGCGTGTCGGCCATACCCGCCTACCTGCTCAGCGGGCTCCTGTTGGGCCCGCACGAGCCCCACGTGACGAGTCTGATCACTCCCTCCAACGTCACCGAATTCGTGGCCGAGCTCGGGCTCGTCTTCCTGCTCTTCTTCCTCGGGCTCGAGTTCAGCCTCGGCCGGCTGAATCGCACGGGCCGCCACGTCGGGCTCGGGGGCACGCTCGACCTCCTGACGAACGCTGCGGTCGGGCTCGTGGTCGGACTCGCAGCCTTCGGCCTCAGCTTCGGCGCGCTCATCCTTGCGGCGGCCGTCTACGTGTCGTCGAGCGCGATCACCGTGAAAGGACTGATCGACTTTCGCCGGCTGGCCGACGAGGAGACGGACCTCGTGCTCGCGATCCTGTTGTTCGAAGATCTCGCGATCGCGTTCGTCCTCGGTTTCGCGGCGACAGGCGGCGGCACGACCGCCTCGACTCTCGGAACAGTTGGCAAGGCGATCGCATTCACCGGCATCTCGCTCGCCACGTCACGCTGGCTGTCGAAGCCACTCGACAGGCTGCTCGATTGGCTCCCGCGGGAGTTCTTCCTGCTCGTCATCGTGGGCATCCTCGTCGGGATGGCTGCGCTGGCGAAAGAGCTCGGCTTGTCAGAGGCAATCGGCGCCCTGATGGCGGGAGTCGTGCTTGCGGAGACGAGTGTGCGTGAGGAGATCGAGGAACGCTTCTTCAGCTTCCGCGACGTCTTTGCGGCGTTGTTCTTCTTCGTCTTCGGCCTCTCGATCGACGTCGGGGCGCTCGGTCGGCTCGGCTGGCTGCTCGCGTTGGCGGTCCCGCTCACCATTCTCGGCAAGACCGCGGCCGGTTACTTCGCCGGGCGGGTCGGCGGCTTCACTCGGAGGCAGAGCTTCAATGCCGGCGTCGCGCTGATCGCCCATGGCGAGTTCACGATCATCCTCGCGCAGGTCGCGGCCGGTAACGCGCGCTTGAGTCACGCTGTGCAGTCCGACCTGACCGCGTTCGCCGGCCTCTATGTGCTCGCCACGGCAACGGTCGGCGTGGTGCTCATGAAGGAGTCGAAATGGATCGGCCGCCTTCTGTTTTCAGTCCCTAAACTGGTCAACGAGGAACGGTGACGCCTGTAGAGCTGAGAGAAACCCGACTGCCGGGCATCGGCGTCAAGTACGGCTTCCGTACCTCCTGCGGCGGCCGGCTGGCGATCGTCCTCCACAACGACGGCGTCCGCGAGATCTACTTCTTCCGTCACGAGCACGACGACGAGCCCTCTGAGGTGATCCGTCTCGACGACGACGAGGCACGCCAGCTGGGCGCGGTCATCGGCGGCGCCTACGAGCGGCCGAGGATCGTCGAGGAGCTCGAGCTGGCGCTCGGCGAGCTGACGATCGAGTGGGTTCCGGTACCGGACGACAGCCCGTTGATCGGTCAGACGCTCGCGGAGTGCGGGTTCCGTGCGAAGACGGGCATCACCGTGATCGCGATCCTTCGTGAGCCAGAACCAGTCGCCGGTGCGCAGCCGTCGGACGTTGTCAAGAAGGGCGACACACTGGTCACGGTCGGGAAGCTCGGCCAGTACCAGGCGTTCCGCAAGCTGCTCGCCGAAGGCACGCTCTAGCGCCCTTGGAGAGGCTCGGCCCTGGCCGAGCCGCTAACATCGCGCGGCGCCAGCCGTCCGAATGGCAGGGCGGGTACCGACTTCGACTGACGGAGAGGGGATGGTTCGTTTGAAGCGCTCGGCGATGCTTTGGGCGATGGCTGTGGTCGTCGCTGTCCTGGCAACCGGCTGCGGCGGCAGTTCGAAGAGCACCGGAGGCACTACGACTGCCACTGCTGCGGGCGGCAAGGGCGGGACGCTGATCACGCTCGCGAACGCAGCGCCGGCCGGCTCGCCGGACCCACAGGTGAACTACACCCTCCAGGAATGGCAGTGGCTGATCCTCACGCATGACGGCCTGGTGGGCTACAAGCGCGTTGGCGGCACGGAAGGCACCAAGAAGGTGCCCGATCTGGCGACGGCGATCCCTAAGCCGACAGACAACGGCAAGACGTGGACGTTCACGCTTCGGTCCGGCATCAAGTTCTCGAACGGCAACACCGTGACAGGCAAGGACGTCAAGGCAACGTTCGAGCGCCTCTTCAAGATCGGCAACAGCCCGAATGCAGGCAGCTGGTACAACGTCATCGTCGGCGGGGACGCCTGCGTCAAGACGCCGAAGACCTGCGACCTTTCCAAGGGGATCGTCGTCAACGGGAACACGATCACGTTCCACCTGACCAAAGGCGACCCGGAGTTCCTCGACAAGCTCTCGGTTCCGTTCGCCTACATCCTCCCCGCCGACACGCCGGCGAAGAACCTGAACATTCCGCCTGCGGGAACAGGCCCGTACAAGTGGGTCGAGTACTCACCGCAGAAGCAGATGAAGATCGTCCGCAACCCGTTCTTCAAGGAGTGGTCGAAGGACGCGCAGCCGGACGGGCTCCCCGACTCGATCGTCCAGAAGTTCGGGCTGAGCGTCGAGGCTGAGGTCACGCAGGTCGAGAACGGCCAGGCCGACTGGATCGCGAACGCCGACTCGATCCCGTCCGACCGGCTCCCGGAGCTCAGCTCCAAGTACGCGACCCAGGTGCACATCGACCCGCTGACAGCGGTGTTCTACTTCGCCTTCAACGTGCGAGTCCCGCCCTTCAACAACCTGAAGGCGCGACAGGCCGTCAACTATGCGACCGACCGCAACGCCCTCGTGAAGCTCTACGGCGGCACCAACGTGGCAGTTCCGACGTGTCAGGTTCTGCCGCCGAACTTCCCCGGCTACAAGCCGTACTGCCCCTATACGGTCAATCCCAGCAGCGGCAAGTGGACCGGCCCGGACATGGCGAAGGCCAAGCAGCTCGTCGCAGAGTCAGGGACCAAGGGAGCGGCCGTGAAGGTGAATACCGACACGACCGAGGTCGACAAGGCCTACGGCCTCTACTTCATCGGGCTTCTGAACAAGCTCGGCTACAAGGCCTCGCCGCAGTTCCTCTCGAACGACATTCAGTACCCGTACATCCAGAACTCGAAGAACAAGGTGCAATTCGCTTACTCGAGCTGGTACCAGGACTATCCGGCAGCCTCGGACTTCCTGGACATCCTGCTCGGGTGTGGTTCGTTCCATCCGAACAGCAACTCGAGCCCGAACATCGCCGAGTTCTGCAACAAGGGCATTCAGGCGAAGATGGATCAGGCCGGCACGCTGGGTCTCACAGACTCGGTGGGAGCGAACAACCTCTGGGCCCAGGTCGACAAGGAGGTCGCCGACCAGGCGCCGTGGGTCGCGATGTTCAACCCGAAGAACCTCGACTTCGTGTCCAAACGGGTCAAGGGGTTCCAATTCAGCCCGCAGTGGTACTTCCTACTCGCACAGGCCTCGGTGAAGTAGGGGGGACACGTACGGCTGAATTTGCATACGAACCGGATACCGACGTAACCCTCGCGCCCGGCGAGAGCGTCCAGGAGCTTTCAGGAAAGAGCCCCTGGCGCCTCGCCGGGCGCCGGTTGCTCAGGAACCGCATCGCTTTGGCGTCGCTGATCCTCTTCGTCCTGATCGTCGTCGTCAGCTTCGCCGCGCCGCTCTACGCGCACCACATCGCGCATACCGATCCGTTCCAGTCCAACATCACGGGGACGACGGTCGTGGCCGGGAAGCGAGTCGACGTGCTCCAGCAGGGCGGCGGGACGCTCGGGATCGGCGTGGTGCCGATCGGCCCGACCTGGCACGCGAACTTCTTCCTCGGCGCCGACAACCAGGGCAGGGATGTGATGGCGCGCGTGCTGTACGGCGGCCGGGCGTCGCTCGAGATCGGTATCGGTTCGGCGGTGCTCTGCTGCTTGATCGCGCTGATCCTTGCCCTCATCGCCGGTTTCTTCGGCCGCTTCAGCGATGCGATCCTCTCGCGCCTGATGGATCTGATCTGGGCGTTTCCCGTGTACCTGCTCGCGATCTCGCTCGCGACCGTCCTACTGACCCTCCCGAACGGGCTCCAGTGGGGCTTCATCCACGTTCAGCCGGCGAGCCTGTGGGTTCCGACGATCATCATCGGGCTCGTCTACGTCCCATATGTCTACCGACCGGTGCGGGGCCAGGTGCTGTCCGTGCGCGAGAAGGAGTACGTCGAGGCGGCGGTTGCGCAGGGCGCGTCGAGCCTGCGGTTGATGTTCGGCGAGATTCTCCCGAACGTGATCACGACGGTGATCGTGATGCTGCCGCTGATGATCGCGACGACGGTGCTGACCGAGGCCGCTCTCTCGTTCCTCTCGATCGGCGTGCAGCCGCCGAAGGCGAGCTGGGGGACGATCATCGACGACGGTCAGGCGCTGCTTTACAGCCGGCCGTGGGTCGCGATCGCGCCGGGCATCATGATCCTGCTGACGGTGCTGTCGCTGAACGTTCTCGGGGACGGCGTGCGGGACGCGCTCGACCCGCGGGCGAAGCTGAGGCTGAAGGGCTAGTGGGGCTCTTCATCGTCCGCCGGCTGATTGGCCTCGTGGTCGTCCTCTTCGCGATCACCGTGCTGGTGTTCCTGATCTTCTTCGCGACGCCCGGAGTCGATCCGACGCGGTCGCTCGCGGGTCGTAACCCGACGCCCGCGACGATCGCCGCTGTCAGGCATCAGTTCGGGCTCGACCGCTCGAAGCCCATGCAGTACCTGCTGATGATGAAGCGACTCTTCATCTCGCGCGATCTCGTCTCCTACGGCAATCAGGCGCTCCTGGTCGTGCCGGCGATCGCGTCCGCAGCCCCGGTGACGTTCTCGCTCGTGTTCGGGGCCGCGGTCATCTGGATTGTGTTCAGCATCGCCACGGGACTCCTCGCCGTGATCCTGAAGGGAACGATCTTCGATCCGTTACTCATGATCTTCGCCCTGATCGGGATCTCGATGCCCGTCTTCTGGCTCGGGGAGGTGCTGTACCTTATCACGCAGGACCGCTTGCACAACACGTTCCTGTTCTCGTGGGTGCCGCCGCTCGGCTACGTGCCCCTGACGCAGAACCCGTGGCAATGGTTCCTGCACCTGGTCATTCCGTGGATCTCGCTCTCGGTGCTCTACATCGGCTTCTACGCGCGTGTGCTACGCGCGAACCTGCTCGACGTCGAGAACGAGGACTACGTGCGTACTGCCCGGGCCAAGGGACTGTCCGAGCGGCAGGTGCTGGTAAAGCACATGCTGCGCACGTCGATGATCACGTTCGTCAGTCTCTTCGGCCTCGACTTCGGGATCCTCGTCGGCGGCGGTGCGCTGCTGACCGAGGTCGTCTTCGGACTGCCGGGCGTCGGGCAGCTGACCTATCGCTCGCTGGTGTCGCTCGACCTGCCCGTGATCATGGCGACGGTGATCTACGGCGCCTTCTTCATCACCATCGCCAGTGCGCTCATCGACGTCGTCTACGCGCGTCTCGACCCGCGGATCAGGCCGGCCTGACCGTGGCCGAGCCGCTGCTCGAGGTCAATGATCTCAAGGTCTCTTTCCGCACGGAGGACGGCGTGGTCAGGGCCGTCGACGGCGTCTCGTTCGCGGTCGACCAGGGCGACGTGCTCGGCATCGTCGGTGAGTCCGGATCTGGGAAGAGCGTGACGATGATGTCCGTGCTGCGCCTGATCAACGATCCCAACATGAGGGTCGAGGGTGAGGTGATCTACAAGGGCCGCGACCTGATGAAGCTGCACAAGGACGAGATGCGGGAAGTGCGCGGCGACGAGATCGCGATGATCTTCCAGGATCCGATGACCTCGCTCAATCCCGTCTACCGGGTCGGCGACCAGATCATCGAGGCGATCCTGACGCATCAGGAGGTGGGTAAGGGCGCTGCCCGGCGACGCGCGATCGAGCTCCTGCACCAGGTCGGGATTCCAGATCCCGAGGAACGCGTCGACGACTACCCGCATCAGTTCTCCGGAGGGATGCGCCAGCGCGCGATGATCGCGATGGCCCTCGCCAACAATCCGGACATCCTGATCGCCGACGAGCCGACGACAGCCCTCGACGTGACGATCCAGGCGCAGATCATCGAGCTGATCGACACGCTCAAGGACGAATTCAACTCCGCCGTGATCCTCATCACGCACGATCTGGGCGTCGTCGCCGAGATTGCGAACGAGATCATCGTCATGTACGCCGGACGAGTCGTCGAGCGCGCGCCGACGCGACAGCTGTTCTACGACCCGCAGCACCCGTATACCTGGGGCCTGCTCGGCTCGATCCCGCGTCTCGACCGGCCGAAGCTGGAGCGGCTGCATTCGATCAAGGGCATGCCCCCGTCGCTGATCAACCTTCCCCAGGGCTGCAAGTTCCGGCCGCGCTGCCCGTACGCCTTCGAGAAGTGCACCGAGGAGCCGGAGCTACGCAACCGGGTCGAGGACCAGGCCCATCTCGACCGCTGCTGGCTCACGGTGCCCGACAAGCGCCGGCTGCGAGACGCCACGATCAGCGGCGAGGAGGCGGCGTGAACGTCGCTCGCCTTCGACTCGCTCCCGTGAGGAACCCACAGGTTCGGGCTGGGGGAACCTCCCGGTTCCCCCAGACCCCCTCCACCGGTCCGCTTCGCGGACGAGACGCTGCGCGTCTTCCCTCACGAGCTCCCTTCTTCAGGGATCGCCTCAGCCTCCGCGCCGCTGAGATCGCCGCGTGGGCCGAGGAGAAGAAGAGGGGAAACCTCCCGGTTTCCCCTTCAGCCCCTTCCCCGGCTCATTGGGCCGAGGCAGCCCAATGAGCGCTGCAAACGGCGACCCGCTCGTCGAGGTCCGCAATGTCAAGAAGTACTTCCCGATTCGGAAGGGGCTCCTGCAGCGGGAGGTCGCCCGAGTGCACGCCGTGGACAACGTCACCTTCTCCGTACGCGCGGGCGAGACGCTCGGGCTCGTGGGCGAGTCCGGCTGCGGGAAGTCGACACTGGGCCGGACGATCGTCCGCCTGCTCGAGCCGACGGACGGGAGCGTCTTCTTCGAAGGCAGGGACATCTCCAGACTGGGCTCGCGCGCTTTGCGGCCCCTGCGGCGTGAGATGCAGATCGTCTTCCAGGACCCGTACGCGAGCCTCAACCCGCGTAAGCGCGTCGGCTCGATCATCGGCAGCCCGCTGAAGATCCACGGGATCGACGACAAGAACGGCCGGCGCAAGCGGGTCCAGGACCTGCTGGAGACAGTCGGTCTCTCTCCGGAGCACTACAACCGCTTCCCGCACGAGTTCTCCGGCGGCCAGCGGCAGCGGATCGGGGTCGCGCGGGCGCTCGCGCTGAGGCCGAAGCTGATCGTTGCGGACGAGCCGGTCTCGGCGCTGGACGTCTCGATCCAGTCGCAGATGCTGAATCTCCTCGACGACCTCCAGCAAGAGCTCTCGCTCACCTACATCTTCATCGCCCACGATCTCGGCGTCGTTCGCCACGTGAGCGACCGGATCGCGGTGATGTACCTGGGGAAGATCGTGGAGCTCTCGCCGGCCGAGGATCTTTACGAGCGCCCGATCATGCCCTACACCGAGGCTCTGCTCTCGGCCGTCCCGATCCCGGATCCGGATCTGGCCCATCAGCGCGAGCGGATCGTCCTCGAGGGCGATGTGCCGAGCCCCATCGACCCGCCCTCGGGCTGCCGCTTCCATCCCCGGTGCCGCTACATGACGGACATCTGCAAGCAGGCGGAGCCGCCGCTCGTGGATTTCGGCCGTGGCCACCTCGCCGCCTGCCACCACCCCCTGAACGTCGATCGGGAGACGCTGGAGCGGGTTCGGGTCTCGAAACGCCATACCCCGGGCTCTGCGGACCAGGCTGCCAGGCCCCGGGAGCCTGGGAAGGAAGAGGCCCGGCCAATCCCTCGTTCGGGTTAGGAAGCGCCGCTAAAGCGGCCTAGCCAAGCGGCCGATAGGCCACATATGGACGCCGCAGAGCGCAAGGAAATCCTGAGCCGCTACATGGATCACCAGCGGCGGTTCGACGCTGTTGCCGCCAAGCGGCAGAACGGAAATGCCGAGGTCATCCCCTTCGCCGGCCCCCTCCGGGAGCTGGAGCAGGAGCCCACGATGCGAGAGATCGAGGTGCTTCAACTGATCTCGGACGGCCTCGTGAATCGAGAGATCGGGGTTCGTCTCTTCCTCAGCGAGGAGACGGTGAAGTCGCACGTCCGCCACTTGCTCGCCAAGTTGCAGGCCCGTTCCAGGGCCCACGCAGTCGCAGTCGGTTTTCGACGCGGCCTGATCGCCTAGCTCCACCCCTGTAGTTCCCCGTTTTCCACCCCTTTGTGGAAATCCCTCAACAGGGGGATGTCCACACGTTGTGGAAAACAGAAGCTACGCGAGCTTTACCAGGTCTTAAAGCTTCCCGCGACTGTTACGCGAGAAGCAAAACGGATCACCGAACGACGCACGGTGAACCCTCCATTAGTAGGGGACTGACGGCGATTTCAAGGTATACCCCTTTTGGGTGATAAGTCAAGACCTTTCGTAAGACTGGGCCGGGAAAACCTGCCGATTTACGGATGGGCTGGGGTCCTCTGGCTAGGTGCGATTTCGGCTGGGGTCGTGCTGCTTTCGCAGGGCGGCTCGCTGCCGTCTTTCTGGATCGTGGGAGGGCTGGCGGCGCTAGCTGCACTAGCTGAGCGCCAAAGCGTCCCCGTTACGCGGAACACGGAGGCCTCTGTCGCCTTCCTGCCGCTTGTCTTTGCGGCGGTGGCCTTTGGGCCATTTGCAGCGCTTGTGGTGGGGGCGCTCGCGGGTCTTGGCAACTTGCAGCGTCCGTACCTTCGCTGCGCTGTCTACCTGCCGGCGCGTGCTCTCACGGCTGCTGCCGCGGGTCTTGCCGCCGGGGCAGTCATTGCTCCAGACGGGCGAGCCGCATTCGGAAAGATCCTCTTGGCTTGTCTCGCAGCGTCCGTGGCTGAAATGGCTGCGGACCTGGTCTTCAATCTTGGAACGCAAGCGGTCCGCCGCGCTGGTTCACCCTGGGCTCTTCTACGAACGCTGGGCCCACTTATCTTCGTCTATGCGCCGCTCTATACGCCCATCGTGGCCCTACTCGTATACGGATACGAGCTCTATTCCGTAGCAATCGTGGGAGCGTTCTTGATTCCGGCGATTGCCTTGCAGCGTCTGATTCATCTCTACCAGCAGCAGCGTGAAGCGGTGGCTAGCCTTGAGGAGGCCAACACTCGTCTCGAGCGTGCGAGCTTGTCTTTTGCGACGGCCCTCGTTGCGACACTCGACGCGCGCGATCGTTACACGGCCGGACATTCCGCTGCCGTAGCGGTCTACTCGCGCGACATTGCCACGAGGATGGGGTTGACCGAAGAAGAGCAAGGGCTCGTCCATCTGTGCGGTCTAGTGCATGACATTGGAAAGATTGGACTTCCCGCGGGGCTGCTCGAGAAGCCTGGCGCACTAACTCTCGAGGAACGTCGACAGATGGAGGAGCACGCGGCAATCGGTGAACGGATCCTCTCCAATGTCGACGATTACGCAGAAATCGCCCGCATTGTTCGTCATCACCACGAACGAGTCGACGGGCTCGGTTATCCAGACGGGTTGAGCCGAGAGGAGATACCTCTTGCGGCCAGGATCATTTCTGTCGCCGATGCATACAACGCCATGACCTCAGACAGGCCGTACCGCGATGCCATGCCTAGTCGCGTTGCGCGTCTTCGACTTGCGCAGGCTGTCGAGAGCCAATTCGACACCACTGTCGTCGCCGCGTTTGAAGCCGTGCTTGCGGGAGGAACTGAGGCTTACAGGTCTGGTCAGCGGGAAGACTTCAGCCTTGAGGTCCGAACGGCGGAGAGGGCTCTCCAAGTTGCAGTGAGCTAGGACTCCGCGAGACCTAGAGTCGCAGCCTCGGTCCTCGAGCGCGCGCCGAGCTTCTCAAGAATATGGTGAACGTGAACTTTCACGGTGGATTCTGCAATCCATAAGGTCTTCGCGATTTCACGGTTACTAAGGCCCTGGCGCACGAGGTCGAGCACCTCGCGTTCGCGCATCGTGAGGGCTGCACGGTCACTCGCCTCGCGAAAATGGGGTCGAAGCCCGATTCTTGACGCAAGCGGCGCGTCGAGTGATTGAACAAGCTCGAGAAAGGGTGCGACATCGATCCCGGTCACCTGGGGTAGCGACAGGAGGATCTTGGGAAATCCGCGATATGCGATTACGAACCCGTCGAAGTTTCCAGCCTCGTTCGCGACGTCCAGCGCGGCCGTGATCAACTGAAGGTCGAGCGCCTCGTCGTTGGTCGCGGAATCTATTGCCACCGCCCGTGTAAACGCCCGTAGGGTTCGAGCCTCGAGATGATCTGTGGCGGCCTCTGACGCTGCAAGCGTATCCATTGCTTCCGGTAAGGCACTGCAGCAAGCGAGCGCAAACGCTTTAGTTGCCAGATAGTCGCCCTCCATGCCGGAATTCGTAGCGCGCCGACCACGACCTTCGAGGACCTCGAGTGCGCGTTCTGGTGCACCGCGGCAAATGTGGATACGAGCTTCGAGCACAAGGGAATTCAGTTGGGAATGGATGTTCCCCTGATCTCTTGCTAGGCGACGTGACTCAGCAAGAGTGCGCAAAGCCCCTTGGAAATCGCGCACTCCGAACTGGGCTATTCCTCGCATCTCAAGAGCATGAGGAAGCACCCATTCAAGTCCGAATCGCTGGGCTTCCTCTATCTGCCGGTCGGCGATCTCTCCGGAGTGGCGATAACGGGCGGCCAAGCTCAGTGCCATGCCATACGTTTGGAGAAAGCCAGTGCGGACGATCGGGTCCGTGGACCGATCGACAAGGGTTAGAGGGTTCGGAAGCCCATCCAGCGCTCCGGTGAGCTGCCCCCATCGGAGCGCGAACTGCAGTCGACACTGGTTGGCCCTCAGGAGATCATCAGCGTCCAAAGGAGGAGTTTCCTCTAACTCCTGCAACGCCTCCGCTGCTTCTTCTTTAGCCTCAGAATCGCTGAGTGTGACGAAGCGGGTCCAGAGAGCTCTCCGAAGGTCGACTGGTGTGTCGGCCTGAGCCTTTGCGGCGGTAAGCCAGCCAAGGGCTTCATCCAGTCGATCGTCCAAGTGGGCGATCTGGCCGGCGCGCAAGTAGATGCGCGAAGCGAGCTTATGACCTTCGGGAATCGATTGGGCGAGTTGGGTGACATTGGCTCTCGCGGTCTCCCAGCGGCCCGTCCGAAAGGCGATCTCAATTGCGGCCAGACGCACGATCGGCGAGGTGGGCGAAGCGCGTTCGGCTATCTCTAGCCAGCGGTTGATAGTCGTTATTCGTCCTTCCGAGAGGACTGAGGCGAGTGCTTCCTCGAGTACGCGGAGGATCAGGTCGACAAGATCGAACTCCGCTGCGAGTGACGTGGCCTCGGACCAACGACACTCGTTTGCGTACGACTCGCCGATAATCCTCGCGGTTTCGCGCGTTTTCTGAGGGCCGTAGTCAGCCAGCTTTACGCGAAGAAACTGCCGCAGCAGCGGATGCATCTCATACGAAGAAGCGTCTCTGTGGAGGAAGCCGCTGTGATGACCTTCCTCGAGGATCGACTGAGCGTGTTTTCCAAACAATGCCCGCAGGAGATGGTCATCAAGCGTAGGAGCAAGCGCTAACTGCGATAACCGCCAGCGAAGCTCTTCGCTGAGGCCTTGGTAAAGCTCCTCGGCGAAGTAATCATGCAGTGTTTCGGGCATTTCATTGTTGCTCTTGCGAAGTGGCCCCCGTAGAAAGGCCGCCAAGCCGATTACCGCTGGCCAGCCTTCAGCTAGTGCGACCAGGCCGGGCATCTCTTCGTGGGTTCCAGAAAGTGCTTCTGCGGCTTCGCCAGGAGTCATGGCCAGCACATTCCGACCGAACTCGGTGATCTCGCCATAAAGAAGCCGTTTCGCTGATACCCACGAAGGCCGCTTCCTCGTGGCGATTAGAAAGCGGACCGGAGTGGCCGCGACGAGGATTTCAATGAAGCGCTCTGCGACTTCGTTCCCGGCGAGAGCGTGATAGTCATCGACTATGAACCAGGCTGCGTCGGGCCAGTCGGCAAGATCGTCGGCCAGATCGTGGGCGAGCAGTTCGGAATCAGCAGCTGGGTCGGAAGATGTCTTAAGCCGCGCTCGAAGTTGAGTTCCGGCGCCCGCGACCACGTCCGCCGCGGCTGCTGCCAGATCCAGGGCTAAGGCGGCAGCATCCGATGAGGCGTCCGTGACCTGGTACCAGCCGTGCTCCGTAGCAGATGACGCAAGCCACTCCTTGGCAAGAGTCGTTTTGCCGTAGCCGGCTGGCGCCGTGAGTAGGAGGATTCGACTTTGCCACTCTCCTAGGAGCCGGGTCAGCCGGGGCCTCTCAATTATTCGCCTGCCGGGCGATGTCGATCCTTGTGGCGCGCAGTCGCTCACCGCTCTCCCCTCGGGCGGCGCTCTTACCCGCTCTGACTCTATCGTGGTTGAGAGAAGTCGATGTCGCGCCCTACGACAGGGCTGAACCGTGCCTGCGGCCCCTGAGGGTCGCAGGCACGGTGCCGTCAGCCCCCGCTATCGGCCGCAGCCGATTCGAGGCTTCGCGCGAGAGGGTCGTCTCCGGTTAGCGCCCTGTACGCCACGGGGATTTGTCGGCGTCGGGTGACACCGAGCTTCTGGCGCAGAACGTCCGAATGAGCCTTCGCTGTTCGAGGCGAAATGCCGAGGCGCTCGCCCACTTCGTCATTCGAGCAACCGGCGGCGATGAGCTCTATTACCTGCCGCTGCCTCTCCGTGATGGTCGGAAGCGAGTCTCGCAGTGCGTCGTACATGGCGACCGAAGCTATTCGGCCAGGCGCCGCCTGACCATCGACCGAAAGGCGTATTTCGAGGAACTACACCCTTGGCTTGACGGGCGCACCGTGGACAAAGCTTGACTCGTGGCCCCGCCGATTGGCCTGAGCGAGCTGGTCTTCGTCGAGTGCTCCGATCCGACGCAGGAGGTCGAGCTCGTCCTTCAGGTGCGTCCGCATCATCTCGGGCCCGTCCGTGGCGATCGTGAAGTCCACACCGTGCTCCACGAACGTCCGGAACGTGTCCCTGACGGCGGCCTCGTCGCGCAGCGCCTTCGTGAGCAGGTTCGAGGTCGGACAGATCTCCAGCACGATCTCCGCGTCGCGTAGCGCTGCCATCAGCTCCGGATCGCCCGCGGCCAGGATGCCGTGGCCGATCCGGTCCGGGCGGAGGGCTTCCACCACCTCGCCGATCTCCTCGCGGCCCATGTCGCCACCTTCCTCGCCCACGTGGATCGTCACGCCGAGGCCTGCAGCGCGCGCCTCCTCGACCATCGGCGCGACCTGGCGGTAGTCGTAGCGGCCGCCACCGGGGCGCGGGCCCGCGATGTCGACGCCGACGACACCGCGCGGCGACCAGACGATCGCCTTCTCGACGATGATCGAATTCTGCTCGGCGGTGAACGTCCGGTCCATCATCAGGATCAGGCCGGCTCGGACCTGCGGGTATTCGAGGCTCGCACGGTCGAGGCCGCGGATAGCGGCGAGAATGATGTGGTCGAGGTCGCGCTCGCCGCCGCGGTTTCGCTTCATCGGGTTGAAGCGGAGCTCGAGCGTCGTGATTCCCTGCGAACGATACGCACCGCCGATAGCTGCATGCACCGAGCGCTCGACGGCGATCGGGCTCGACTGGATCAGCTCCGTCCAGTGGTAGATCTGGTCGAGCGCATCGAGATTGGCAACGCCACGCGGGTCGGAGACGGTGACGAGGCGGTCGAACTCCCAGAAGTCCTTCACGGGAAGAGCGATGCCCTGCTCGTGCGCGAGGCTCCAGAGGATGTCGGAGGCGACCGACCCGCCGAGATGAGTGTGCAGCTCGGCGAGGCCCTCCATGATCGAAGTCTAGAGTGACGCGCATGGGCTGACGTACGATGAGCGAGTGCGGGCAGTCATCGTCGTCGTGCTTGCGCTGGCCGCTGTCGGTGTCGCCGGCGCGGCGGTGCCGACACCGGATCCCGTGCAAACGGGCTTCGTCGTTCCCTCGGGAAACATGGTCTGCAACGGCGGTCCGAATCGCACCGGGCACGTGCTCGCCTGCACGGTCTTCTCGGAAGCGTCAGCGCGCGGGCAGAAGGTCTGGTCGATGCGGCCGAGCGGTCGCGTCTCGATCGGCTTTCTGAAGTCGAATGCGGCGACGGACTTCCCGACTCTGCACTACGGACGGTCGTGGTCCTGGCTCGGCATCCGCTGCACGTCGCGGCGCTCCGGTCTCACGTGCACGAACCAGTCCAGGCACGGCTTCTTTCTCAGTCGGCAATCGCAGCGCGTCTTCTAGGGCCGCGTCCATGTCCTCCGCGGCATGAAGGTGGGCATCGTCGTCCCGTACTCCTGGTCCTTCTGGGGGGCGGTGGTCGAGCACGCGGAGCTGCAGGCCGACGCTCTGCGCCGGCACGGCGTCGATACGCGCACGATCATCGGCAACGATCCGCCCGGGAGCTTCACCCGCGTGCTCCATCCGCGCTCCGGGCGTCACGACACGCCGCCGCCCGACATCATTCCCGTGGGCCGGTCGGTGATCGTGCCCGCGAACGGGACGCTGCCGAACATCGTCCTGTCACCGCGAACCGTCGGACGCGTGTCTCGCGCGCTCGAACGCGAGCGCTTCGATGTGCTTCACGTCCACGAGCCGATGACGCCGGCGATCTCGGTTGCGGCCCTGGCCCTGTCGAAGGTTCCGCTCGTCGGGACCTTCCACGCGCACGGCAACCTTGGCTGGATGAGACCCGCCATGCCGTTCTGGGGTTTCCTCATCGACCGGCTCGACCACCGGATCGCCGTCTCGCCGTACGCGCGTGACACCGCACAGCGCTGGCTCGCCGGCGAGTACGAAATCCTCCCGAACGGCGTTCTCATTCCGCCGGACGCGGAGCCGCACGGGCGGGAGCACCAGATTCTCTTCGTCGGACGGCAGGAGGCGCGGAAAGGGCTGCAGGTGCTCCTGCGCGCCTGGCCCGAGATCCGCAGGCGCACCGGTGTCCGGCTGCGTATCGTCGGCGCCGATCCACTGGCCGTGCGCCTGCTCCTGACGCGCGAGCGCATCTCCGACGAGGGCATCGACATCCTCGGCTTCCTCTCCCAGGAGGACCTGACCGCGGAGCTGCTGCGGGCAAAAGCGCTTGTTGCTCCCTCCCTCGGTGGGGAAAGCTTCGGCATGGTGCTCACCCGAGCCTTCGCCTGCGCAACTCCGGTTGTCGCGTCCGACATCGACGGTTACCGTGAGGTCATGACGAAGGAGGCCGCCGTCTCCTTCCCGGCAGGCGACGAGCGGGCGCTCACCGAAGCCGTCGTCGGCTTGCTCGACGACGAGCCGCGCCGTGCCGCGCTGGGTGCAGGAGCGCGCCGCGTTGCGATCGAGCGCTACTCCTGGGACGACATCGGGCGGCGGCTCGTCGAGATCTACGAGCAGGCGATCGCTTCATGAGCTACCTGCGGAGCGGCTGGGCCCGCGGAGTGCTCGTCCTGCTCGCCGCCGCGGGGGTGACCGCTGCGCTCTGGTGGCGAGGCCCGGCCTGGTCCGGCGTAGCGGATGCGTTCCAAGCGGTCCAGTGGCCGTGGGTCGCCGCCGCCGTTGGGCTCAACCTGCTGTCGGTCCTGGTTCGTGCGCTCGCCTGGCGGACCGTGATCGTGAATGCGTTCGAGAGACCGCACCCGAACTTCATGCTCGTGTTCTCCGCCTTCTCGGTCGGGCTCTTCGCGAACGCGATTCTGCCCGGGCGGATCGGCGAGCTCGCCAGGGTCGCCGTGCTGAATCGGCGCATGCCTCAACGCCGCGCCTGGGCGCGCTTGCTCGGGACCGTGTTCGCGCATCGCGTCTTCGATCTCGTCGCCGTGATCGTGCTCGTCCTCTACGTGGCGCTGACAACACACATTCCGAGTTGGGCCGTCACGAGCCTGATCGCGGTGGTCGTCGTCGGTGTCGTTCTCTTCACCCTGGCGGTCCTCGGTGCGCGCAACGACCGCTACGCGGGCTTCGAGGACGGGCTCGGTGCAGTGCGAAAGGTCGTGCGGCTCGCTCGCTACGGGCTCGGTGTCATGCGACGGCCCGCCTCGGCCGCGCTCGCGCTGCTCTTTCAGCTACTCGGCTGGACGTGCCAGCTGTTCGCCGTCTACACGGCGATGCGCGCGTTCGGGATCCACGAAGCGCTCCCAGCCGCGGGCCTCGTTCTCGTGCTGATGAACGTCGCGACGATCTTCCCGCTCTGGCCCGGGAACGTCGGGCTCGTGCAGGCCGCGGTCGCGCTGCCGCTCTTCACGTATTACGGGGTGGACAAGGCGCGTGGGATCGCGTTCGGGTTCGGCCTCCAGGCAATCGAGGCCTCGGTCGGTATCGGCGTCGGACTGATCTTCCTCGCGCGCGAAGGCCTTTCCGTCGCGATGCTCAGAGTGATGCCGGACGCCGCGCAGGCAGAGACTCCGGAAGAGGAGCCGGTCGCGGATGTCGAACGCCCGCGCGCTCGCGTGTCCGGCTAGCCTCAAAGGCGCACTGTCCGCGCGCGGTGCGGCCGCGGCGCTGGCGGAAGGATTGCGCTCCTGGGCCGAGGTCGACGAGCTTCCGGTCGCCGACGGCGGGGAGGGCACGCTCGACGTTCTGCATGCGGCGCTCGGAGGCGAATGGCGCGATGCCGTCGTCCCGGATTCGTTCGGCCGTTCGCGTGTAGCGCGCTGGCTCGAACTGCCCGGCGGGGTGAGCGTGGTGGAGTCCGCCGAGGCGATTCCGCTGGATCCCGAGCTGCTCGATCCGCTCGCCGCGTCGAGCCGCGGTCTCGGCGAGGTCATTCGCGCTACTGGGCAGCCGCGCGAGCTGCTCGTCTGTTTGGGCGGAACGGCGAACGTCGACGGGGGCGCAGGGTTGCTGCAGGTCCTCGACGAGCTGCCCGCGCCCACGCGTGTCGCGTGCGACGTCGATGTCCCTCTCGTCGATGCCGCACGGCTCTTCTCGATGCAGAAAGGCGCTTCAGCCGCCGACGCCGCCGAGCTCGAGGCGCGCCTCGCCGCGATGCCCGAGCTCGCGCCGTACGCACATCTGCCCGGAGCGGGTGCCGCCGGTGGCCTCGGCGCGGCACTCGCATTCCTCGGCGCAGAGCTGCTCCCCGGGGCGCCGCTGGTCCTCGATCTCGTCGGGTTCCGTGCAACCGGCTACGACCTCGTGGTCACGGGCGAAGGAACGGTGGACCGCACGACATTGCGCGGGAAAGCTCCCGGCGAGGTCGCCCGGCGCTGCGCGGCAGCAGGAGTGCGTTGCGTCGTGTTCGGGGGCCGCGTGGCCGGGCCTCTGCCTGAGCTCGAAACACTTCCACTCTCCGGTGACCCGAACAGAGCAACGAACGACCTCGTGGCTCTCGGGCGACTTCTTGGCGAGACGGAAGCAGAGTAGGGTCGGCTGGTCGCGAGTCTCGAGGACGGAGGTCATCAGCAATGGAGTCAGGGGCGTATACACCAGGTGGGGACCACTACCCGGTGCAGTTCTCGGTCGAGTATCCGGACCGAGATCTCAATCGAGTGTCAACGGCATTCAGGATCATCGCCGCGATCCCGATTCTGATCGTGCTAGGCGCGATCGGGGGCAGCGAGTGGAGCAGCTGGAGCAACGGGAACGGCGGGCATGGCGCGTCGATCGCTGCAGGCGGTGGCGTTCTCTTCTTGCCGGCGTTGCTGATGATCCTGTTTCGACAGAAATATCCGCGCTGGTGGTACGACTGGAACCTCGAGCTGCTGCGGTTCCAAAACAGGGTCGCGGTATACCTCGGTTTGCTCGACGACCGTTATCCCTCGACGGACGAGACCCAGTCGGTCTCGCTCGAGTTCCCGTATCCCGATGCGAAGCAAGGGCTGAATCGCTGGCTTCCGCTCGTCAAGTGGTTCCTCGCGATTCCGCACTACGTCGTGCTGGCGTTTCTGGGTCTCGCAGCGGTCGTGTGTGTGATCATCGCGTGGTTCGCGATCCTCTTCACCGGTCGTTATCCCAAGGGCCTCTTCGATTTCGTCGTGGGGGTGATGCGCTGGGGGAATCGGGTCGCGGCCTACGCCTTCGTCCTCGTGACCGATCAGTATCCGCCGTTTCGGCTGAGCCAGTAGCGGAGCGTCAAGGCCGAACTGATTCCGCGCGCCGGGCGAGCTCCTCGATCTTCCCCTGCGCGGCGTCGAGCCGGCCCACGCACAGCTTGTAGAGCTCCTCGCCGCGCTCCCACAACGTGATTGCCTCGTCGAGGCCGGCTTCGCCGCGCTCGAGCCGCTCGACGATCTGCTCGAGCTCGCGCTGCGCCTCCTCGAAGGTCGGGTCAGCCGCGCTCAATCGACACGCGCTCCGAAGCGGCCGTCGGCGACTTCGATTTCGACCTCGTCCCCGCTCGCGACCGTGCTCGCCGTGCGAACGATCTCGTCGTGGGTTCGCACGATCGCGTAGCCACGCTCGAGCGTTGCGCGTGGGGAGAGCGCACGAAGACGGCCGGCTGCATGCTCGAGGCGTGCCCGCTTGCGCTCGACCGCAAGCGCCGGCGCGCGGCGGAGCCGGTCGTGCGCCTGCACGAGCCGTTCGCGGCGACGCTCGACGACGCCGCGCGCTCCGCGGGCCAGTCCGGCGCGGGTCCGCTCGAGCCGCCCGAGCAGTTCGGTCGCGTCGGGGACGACGAGGCGTGCAGCTGCGGTGGGCGTCGAGGCGCGCGCGTCCGCAGCGAGGTCGCAGAGCGGGTTGTCCTGCTCGTGACCGACGGCGGAGACGACAGGCACCGGGCACGCCGCGACCGCGCGGACGAGGCGTTCGTCGCTGAAAGGCAACAGGTCTTCGAAGCTTCCGCCTCCGCGTGACAACACGACGACGTCCATTTCGGGCGCGGCGGCGAGCTCGCGCAGCGCCTCGATCATCGCGTTCGCCGCGAGTGGCCCCTGGACGAGAGTCTCGGCGACGACGATGCGAGCGGCAGGGAAGCGGCCGGTGATCGTCGCCAGGACGTCCTGCTTGGCCGCTGCGTCGTTGCCGGTGACGAGGCCGATACGGCGTGGCAGGAACGGGAGCGGGCGCTTCCGCTCGAAGACGCCTTCGGCGGCGAGCTTCTTCTTCAGGCGTTCGAGCGCGGCGAGGTGGTCTCCCAGCCCGAATCGCTCGATCGACAGCGCGCGCATGCGGAAGTCGCCCCGTGCTTCGAACAGCTCCGGTCGTCCGAAGACGTGCACGCGCTCACCGTCGGCGAGGTCGAGGCGGAGGGCGTCGAACCGGTTGCGCGCGATCGTTACGCCGAGGCAGGCGCCGTCAGCCGGATCCTTCAGCGTGAAGAAGACGGACTGCCAGCGGACGTTGCGCCGCAACTCGGTGACCTCGCCCTCGACCCAGACCGTCGGCAGTCGCTGCAGCCACTCCGCTACTCCGCGGTTGAACGCCGCGACGGCGTAGACCTTGCGGTCGCCGTACTGGATCGCTTCGACCTTGGACATCGGCGTCCAGCATGCCACGCGGGCTGAGGACGACGTGCGCCATGTTCCAGGCCAAGCTCAGGAGAGTCCGCGGCCTAGAGTGCGGGCTTCTCCCAGATCGAGACGTGCTTGACGCTGTCGCTCGTGAACGGCTCCCGCTTCCAGCCGCTCCAGCGGTCGCGCAGCGTCATTCCGCCAAGCTCTGCCATCAGGTCGAGCTCCGCCGGCCACGCGTACCGGAAGGGAATCGAGAGCCGGTCGAGTTTTCCGTCGACGATCCTGAAGTGATGCGAGACGAGACCTTGCCTCGCCACGTCGTACTCGTCGAGACCCCAGCTCGTCTCGCCCACGTGGAAGGCGTGGATGGTCTCGCCTGGCGGGAGTTGTCGGAGCGCGGGGATGCCCACCTCGATCACGAAGCAGCCGCCGGGCTCGAGGTGCGCCGCGACGTTCCGAAAGCATGCGACCTGCGCCGCCTGCGTCGTCAGGTTCATGATCGTGTTGAAGACGAGATACGCGACCGAGAACGTCCCGTCCACAGTCGTCGTCGCGAAGTCTCCGATGGTCACGCCGATCTCCCTACCGCCCGGCTTTGCCCGCAGCCTCGCTGCCATCGCGTTCGACAACTCGATCCCGTGGACCTGAACTCCCCGCCGCGCGAGGGGAAGCGCGATCCGCCCGGTTCCGATCCCGAGCTCGAGCGCGCGTCCGCTTCCAGCGAGCTCGACGAGGAGGTCGACGACTGGATCGACGACCGCAGCCTCGAAGATCGCCGTATCGTCGTCGTACCGGGCGGCAACGCGCTCGCCGAAGTACCCATCGTCGTGCACCGCCGGAATCTACCCTGGGAGCCACCGTCGTCAGAGACCAGAAAGGGTCGATAGATGGAGAGGGGCAACACGAACAGTCAGGTGCTCGAAGGTGCCTGCGAGTGCGGCACTGTCCGCTATCAGGTTGCAGACGAGTTCCTCTACGCGTCGAACTGTCACTGCTCGCGCTGTCGCGCGGCGACCGGTTCGGCGTTCAAGGCATTTGCCGGCATCGAGCGGAGCAAGTTCGACGTCGTCGACGGCCGCGACAGCCTGCTCGTCGTCGGCGAGACAGACTCGAACGACACTCGATGCGGGGCTTGTGGCTCCCTCCTCTTTTCCGTGGTGCGGGACGGCGCCTACGTGCACGTGGCGATGGGATCGCTTGTCGACGCTCCCAGCATCCGGCCCACGAGCCACATCTTCGTCGGATCGAAGGCGCCGTGGTTCGAAATCACTGACGGCCTGCCTCAATTCGAGGAGTACGCGAAGTAGCCCCGAAAGACGATCGCTCGGCCGGCGCGTGTCCTAGATCAGAATCTCGACGGCCGTCTCGGGCGCGCAGCCCTGGCCGACGAGCTCGACGGCCCGGTGCAGGTCGGCCTCGCTCCCGGCCAGCCTCTCAGCGAGCGAGAGGGGATAGCCCGCTTCCATCAACACGTGCAGCCGCCAGCTCTCGACCTTCGACTGGTCGCTGCCGTTCGGCTCGATGATCTCGGTCGTCTCTCCCACGATGTGATCCGTTCGCCGTCTCATAGACGAACCCTGCCGGATTTTGTTTGCCCGGAGCCTGTTCCCGAAACAGGGCTACGTCCGCGCGAACGTCTCGTCGATGCGCTTGGCCAGCTCCCGCAGCCTGGCGTCGAGGACGGCGCGCTCGGCCTCTGCGTCGGCCCCCAGCGTGTCCAGGCGACGCCGCAGTTCCTGCTCGGCCTGGAGCAGCCGGGCTTCGAAGGCCTCGATTGCCTCGGATCGCTGGCGATCGAGTCCGGCAGCGACCTGGGTCTGGCGCCTCTCGAGCCGTTGTGCGCCGGCATCTCCCACCTGCGCGAGTCGATCGGCGAGGACCGTCTCTGCCTCGCGGGCGAATGCCTGCACCGCCCGGTCGAGCTCGCGCGAGAGGCGTACGGCTGCAGCCTCGCGGGATGACTTGACCGTGTCGGCGAACTGTTGCGTCGCGGCATCGGAGTAGCTGGACGTTGCGCGCGCGAGAATCCGTTCGAGCTGCTCGAGCTGGCGTCGCTCGACGTCTGCGAAGCCTGCCTGGATGCGACGCGTTGCGTCGGTCTCCTCGCGTTCGATCAGCTCCAGCAACTGGCGCTCCCGTTTGCGGATGCGCTCGTTGAGCTCGTGCAGGGAACGCCGTCGCTCTGATGCGTAGCCCTCGAGCTCTGCAGTGCCTGCCGCGACCGCCTCCTGCGAAGCGCGTGCGAGCTCCTCGCGCAGGCGCACGAGGCTTGCGCGCTGCTGCTCGCTCTCGGCCTCGAGGCGTTCGGCATCGGTCGCGATCCTCGCCTCGGCCTCTGCGATCAACTGCTTCTGCCGCTGCGCCAGCTGCGTGAGCTGGTCGGCGACTCCACGCTGCGCACGTTCGAGGTCGTCCGTCCAGGCGATGAGGCGCACTTCCACCTGTTGCTGAGCCACGGTCAACGCCTTGCCGAGCTCGTCCTCGGCTACGCGTGAGCGCTCTGCCGCCGCAGCCCGTCGCTCTTCGGCCATGCGGCGCTCCTGCTCGGCGAGGATGGACGCCGAATCCGCGCGGGCGCGGGCGAGAGTCCGTTCGAGCTCGGCGTTCCGTTCGTCGGCCTCGCGGGCGATCAGTGAGTTCATCCGGCCCTGGGCCCGCGCCAGCTGATCGTCGAATCGCCGTGCGCTTCGCAGAAGATCGCGCAGCTTCACCGCTGCGAGTTGCGCCACGAAGGCGATGGTGATCCCGCCGGCGGCGGTCGCGGTGTCGGTCCCGGGCCGCAGACCGAACCCGACCCAGGCGGCGACGGCGGCCACGCCGGTGAGCGCGGCAAGCGCGACTAGCAACCGGCGTTGAACGCGATCAAAGGCGACGCCGAGCAGGGTCAGCGCCGCGACGCAGGCTGCCGCAGTGAAGGCGATCTGCATGGCGGTGACCAGTCCCACGGCGTCAGGTTACGCGGAGCAGGACGAGTGCGAGCGCCAGGGAGACGACGGCTGCGGAGAGCGCGCGTAGAGCCCGCTCCGACTCGGCAGTCAAAGTCTCGGGTGTGATGAGAATCGTCGAGCCGTCGATCAGCTCGATTCGGCCAGAGACGTCCCGCGCCCGGCGGCGAACGAGACGCACTGGCGTCGACAGGCGCCTCTGCGCGTGGCTCGTGAAGGCGGCGAACGCGGCGGCGAGCACGGCCTCGATCCGAATCGTCTCGGCTGCGGCGAAATATGTCGCCAGCACGGGAAAGGCTCCCCAGGCCAGCGAGAACCAGGGATCCCCGTGGAGACGGCCGCCGAAGAGCTCGAGGTTGTACGCCACGGCTATGAAGGCCCCTGCTGCAACGAAGACGAGCAACCAGAGGCTGGTGCGTAGCGCAACGGTGACGCCGATGGCTGCTGCGGCGGTCAGCGCCGTCGCCGCAAGTGCGACGAGCATCGTGTCCCCGATGTGTGTTCGCAGCGGGCGTCCGTTCAGCTCGTCCAGGGCGTGGGCAGCAACGCCCATGCCCAGAAAGAACGCGAGTAGCGCTAGGACGAGCACGTCGGTCTTGAAATGGGGAGCGAGCGCCGCACCGATCGCGACGTACGAGAGGTGCCAGAGGGTGTAGGGCGGATGAAGCAACGTGACGTAGTCGCGCCAGCCGCCCGGGGCGAGCGCATAGAAGGCGGGACGCGTGGTGCCGGTCACGTGCGGCGGCCCCAGGTGACGATCCCGCCGCCGAGGCTCAGCCGTCGCGACGTCACGCCCGCGATCCCGGCCTCGCGCCAGAGCTCCAGCAGGCGGTCCTCGGGCCAACGGGCGTAGAACCTACGGATGCTCGGGCCGAGGAAGTCGCCGACCTCGGCCCAGCCCGGCGAGATCACGCGGCCGGCGAGGGGTAGGCCGACGCGCGCGTAGAGCTCCCAGAAGGGCCGCAACACACCGTGCGGGACGGAGAACTCGAGTCCCGCCACCGTGCCGCCCGGACGAACCACCCGCGCCAGCTCGCGCAGCGTCGCGCCAGGGTCGGACACGTAACGCAGGAGGTACGTGAAAGTCAGCGCGTCGAAGCATGCGTCGGGAAACGGCAGCTGTTCGGCCGAGGCTTCGATGAGTCGCACCTCTTTCGGCAGCCGTCGCCGGGCTTCCGCCAGCATCTCCGGGCTCTGGTCGAGCCCGACCACCGTACAGCCCTTCTGACGGAGGAGCTCGCGGGCGACCGCGCCGGTCCCGGTAGCGACGTCGAGCACGGTGTCGGTCGGCTCGGCTTCGATGCAAGAGACCAGGAATCGCCGCCACCGCGGGTCCTGACCGAAAGAAAGAGCGGCGGCATACCGGTCGTACGTCGGCCCGAGCGGGGCGAAGAGCGTCCGCGCGGAGACGACCCCTGCCACAGGGCCGAGTTTATGCTGGCTCCGTGTCCCTGAGCGAGGACGTCGGCCGGACCGCCGAGGTTGCAGCCCGCTACGCGGCACCCGGAGAGGAGCTCGCAGCCGTCGTGCCCGTCGAGCCGGCAACCGGCGAGCGCGTCTATCTCTGTGCGTACCAACAGGCGGACGGAGCCCAAAGCTGGCTCGCACTCGACGACCGAGGCGCTCCGCTGACGAACCGGTCGTTGATTCGCGATGCGGCGTCGATCGCCGCCCTCGTCGAGATCGCCGAGGAGAGCGCGGCGATCTTGCCGACGGACGAGCCGCGGCTCGCCTCGCCCGCATACCTCGACTCTCTCGGAGCCGCCGGTGCGAACGGTGGCATCGCCGGTGTACTGCAAAGCGCGCTGCCGGCCATCGACGAGTTGACGCGCGATCTCGAGCTGAACTACAAGCTCAAGTTGGAGTGACGCCGGGCGGCGGACGGCGCACGAACCTCGCCGCCCACCTCTTCCCGTAGCGGCGAAGCAGCATGCCGAAGGCGAAGATGCTGAGCCCGACGGCCAGCAGCGCAACCGCAAACTTCCAGCTCCTCTCGTTCAGGCTCGCGATCAGGTAGTGCAGAAGCGACGCGTAGTAGCCGAGCACGCCGTAGACGACCCAGGTCGCGCGGCGGATCGGGCCGGAAACGATCACCAGCAACGTTCCGACGACGAGCATCGGGATCCATCCGCGTGCCGTGTCCCCTTCGGGCTCGACGACGAAGAAGACGAGCCCGGCGGCGGCACTGAGCAAGCCCAGAGCGTGGAACCAGAAGGCTTCGCGGCGCCGGCCGAACGCATCGAGAAATACTCCCGCCACCACGACCAACGCGCCGGTCACGAGAGCGGCGGTAGCCCGGTCGTCGCCGTTCGCGGACGAGTCGCCTGCGAGGGCGAGGAACTGGGCCGTCACGAGAAGCGCGGCGACGACCGTGGAGAACAGAAAGGAAAACTGTGTCAAGAAGTAGGCGATCAGTCCGGCGGCTGCCGTAGCGATCGCCACCGCGACGGCGTAGCCGTTGAAGTCGGTGAGCGGCATGTCGCTCGACCAGACGTCGATCAGCCGAAGGAACCCGACGCCGACCGCTGGGACCATCGCGACCGCCAGAGCGGCCGCGAGACCGCTGGGCACCCACCATCCGTTCCGCACCAGTCCGTCCGAGGCTGCCGAGTACACCACCAGGAAGGCGAGCGCAGCGAGGAAGATCCAGACGCTCGAGTGCGATTTTGGCAGCGCGCCGAGTAGCGCGTACGAGGCGGCGGCGATCGCGTACGTGCCAGCGAACCAGAGAACGTTCGGGGGATCCATTCGAGGCCGGTCACGCTCAGGCTTCGAACCAAGGACGGCGCCTGCCGGCTCCTCCACGGGGGCGACACTAACCATTAGTCGGTCCGTATGCTGTCGGCATGGAAGGTGGATTCAGCTTCCCGCTCGGAGGGGATCCGGAGGATCTCCTGCGGGGCCTGCGGGAATTCGCGGAGCAGCAGGCTGCGTCAGTGCACGAGACCCAGCGGGAGCAGTTCGCCACGCTGACGCTGAACACGGCGGTCGAGCTGACGGGGGCCGCGCTCTCCCAGTTCCAGCCGTCCGGAACGCCGGATGAGCAGGCGATCGCCCTCCGCGACGCCATGCGCGTGCTTTTCCCTGAGGCGGTGGCGCTCGTCAGCGCGGCGCGTCAGGGCTTCATGCGCGAAGGTTAAACTCGCGCCCCTTGGCGATTCTCGACCGCGCGATCGTTCGCATGCTTCCGGCCGTCCCACGGCCGCTGGTGCAGAAGCTCTCCGAGCGGTACATCGCCGGACCCGAGCTGAAGGACGCGCGCGAGACCGTCCGGCACGTCAACGCGGAGGGGAAGCGCGCGACGATCGACGTGCTCGGCGAAGAGATCACGAATGAGGACGAGGCCGCAGCAATCGTGCGCGCTTATCAAGACGTCTTCGCCGACATCGAGCACTGCGGGCTCGATGCCAACGTCAGTGTGAAGCTCACCGCCCTCGGACTGAAGCTCGACTACGACCTGTGTCGTGAGAACCTCGCGGTTGTCGTCGAGGACGCGCAGTCGCGCGGAAACTTCGTGCGCATCGACATGGAGGATTCGTCCACGACGGACGACACGCTGCGGCTGTATCGGGACCTGCGTGAGCAGGGCCGCGACAACGTCGGCGTCGTGCTCCAGGCGATGCTCCGGCGGACCGATGACGACATCGCGGCCCTCGCAGACCTGAAGCCGAGCGTTCGCCTCTGCAAGGGCATCTACATCGAGCCGCCGGAGCTCGTGTATCAGGACTTCGACGAAGTGCGGGCCTCCTACGTGCGAGCGCTCGACGCGCTGTTGGCCGGCGGCTCTTACGTCGGGATCGCGACACACGACGAGTGGCTGCTTGACGAGGGCCGGCGTCTTGTCGCCGAACGTGGCCTGTCGCGGGACGAGTACGAGTTCCAGATGCTGCTCGGTGTCCGGCCCGCGCTCGGGGACGAGCTCGTGCGCGAGGGCCATCGCCTGCGGATCTACGTCCCGTTCGGCCGACACTGGTATGCGTATTCGCTCCGGCGCCTGCAGGAGAACCCGAAGATCGCCGGCTACATCGCCGCCGACACCCT